>JGI12210J13797_10482450_pt1 | contig 16270 bp, 10 predicted proteins | sample ElkSlonscriptome_3_FD_13797 | JGI IMG/M metagenome (IMG submission 13797)
AAAACAAATAGACACACATAATATGACTCAAGCTAACTGGAACACGGTTAAAGAATACGAAGATATTACCTATCAAAAATCCGGCGGAGTAGCCCGAATTGCGTTTAATCGACCCAATGTGCGAAATGCTTTCCGTCCCAAAACCGTAGGCGAATTATTCGAGGCCTTTTTGGATGCTCGGGAAGATACTTCTATTGGAGTTGTGTTACTCTCTGCCGAAGGTCCATCGACTAAAGATGGAGTATATTCCTTCTGTAGTGGAGGTGACCAGCGAGCCCGAGGTCATCAGGGCTACGTGGATGATGACGGAATGCCTCGGCTCAATATTCTGGAAGTGCAGCGGCTAATGCGTTTTATGCCTAAAGTAGTTATTGCGGTAGTGCCTGGTTGGGCGGTAGGAGGCGGTCACAGTTTGCACGTCGTCTGCGACCTGACCCTGGCCAGTAAAGAACACGCTATTTTCAAGCAAACCGATGCCGATGTTACTAGCTTCGACGGGGGATACGGCTCGGCTTATCTGGCTAAAATGGTGGGACAAAAACGAGCTCGAGAGATATTCTTTTTAGGACGAAATTATTCTGCCCAGGAAGCCTACGATATGGGAATGGTGAATGCCGTAGTAACCCACAACGAACTGGAAGATACTGCTTACCAATGGGCGCAGGAAATTCTGCAAAAGTCACCCACCTCCATCAAAATGCTAAAATTCGCCTTCAATCTCACCGACGATGGTATGGTAGGGCAGCAGGTATTTGCCGGAGAAGCTACTCGCTTAGCCTACATGACTGACGAAGCCAAAGAAGGCCGCAATGCTTTTTTGGAAAAGCGAAAACCGGATTTTAAGGATATTAAGTGGATTCCGTGATTTGGTGCTACTGAGTAAGTGTTCAATTCATTAAACTAGTGCCTATTCTATCCGATAGATCAATAGTAGCTATTCGCTGGTTCATTAGGGCAAACGTATCAGAACTCCCAAGTGGCTTTTCTAGCTAATAAGGTGTGTTTTTGATACACATGCTAGAAAGCAAGTTAGCTATGAAAATGCTTATGCTCTCTGAAATCAGTATATCCAGATTTTGATGTATTTGCCCTGCTGGTTCACAAATAAATTATGAAACACCCGATAAATGGATTAAATTGGCTGCACTATCCTGTCGCTTAATCTACTAACCTAACCAAACATGTCGACGACTACCATCGATCACCGGGCTATTGTTGACTACTACGAAAACTGCCAGGTCGACTACGAAATTGTATGGCATCTGCATTCCAAGATGTGCATGCACTATGGCTACTGGGACGAAACTACTCCCAATCTTCGTTCCGCTCTTTCTAATATGAATGTTCAGGTGGCAGAGTTTGGCCAAGTACCTCAGCGCAATGCTAGGGTGCTAGATGCCGGTTGTGGTGTAGGTGGATCTTCTATTTTCTTAGCCAAAAATTATCAGAGCCAAACTACTGGTATCAGCTTAAGTGAAAAGCAAGTAATCACCTCTCGGCAAAACGCCCAAAAGCACGGCGTGGAAGCTCACTGTCACTTTGAGCAGCAAAGCTACCTAGATACTAACTTTCCCGACAACCACTTTGATGTGGTATGGGCCATTGAAAGTGTGTGTTACGCCCGCGATAAGTTAGATTTTCTTCAAGAAGCGTATCGTATTCTTAAGCCCGGTGGCCGGCTAGTGGTAGCCGACTTCTACAGCGTAGGCGTATCTAACAATACCTCTCAAGCCCGATTAATGAAGCAGTGGACCGATACTTGGGCCATTGAGCAGTACGCTGACGTTGAGCAATTTTGGGCTGACCTACACACGGCCGGCTTTTCCTCTTGCCGCCGGAGAGACGTCACTCAGTACGTTATCAAAAGCATTAAACGGCTTTACTACTCTTTTTTCCCCGGTTTGCCTATCACATACATTTCGCAGACGCTGGGCTTTCGGAATAAGATACAGACGGCCAATACCTGGTCAACATACTACCAATATAAAGCCTACAAACAACGGCTGTGGCAGTACATGTTTTTCGCTGCTCAGAAGTAACTTAACAACTACCTACTATGCCAACTACCCAACCTCACGCTGCCCCCTACTCAGCCCATACCTGGAACGACGCCACCTTTGAAGCCTGGCGATACAAGCAAGACGAAGCCGCCGATGAAGTGGCCGAAAGCATTATCAAGTCCCCGCATCACCATCAGGTTTATCAGGCTTTATCGCACGTTCACAAGAACAGCGACTTAGTAAATATTGAAATCTTTGATAAGATTGACGGTGGCAATGATACTACTGAAGATCACGATAGGTTAGTGACCCTGCTGAATCAGTATTTTCGAGATACTCAGCTAATGAGCTACCTAACCGAGCAAAATGAGGCGGTACAGCAAAGCAGTAAGTTTTTCAATAATTATGCTTTCGAGGCTACTATGGCTTTGGCAGTACGCTCTTTGCTCAAGCAGTACGCTGCTTTTCGATCAACCAATGTACTGGTCTTTACTAAGTTACTGACTAAATACCCTCATCGGCGTATTCTGGAAACCATGCAATTTGTGATGGATGTGATGGATCCCCAGGGCTACGGAGCGAATGGGCATGCCATCCGATCTATTCAAAAGCTGCGTTTGATCCACGCCCTTATTCGTGCCCGGCTCAATAATAGCCTGCACGATGTAGCGCAGTTCGGCCTCTGGAATGAGAAGGAATGGGGAAACCCCATCAATCAGCAGGATATGATCTTTGCTGTGCATACCTTCAGTATTGAAGTACTCGACGGGCTAATTGCCTCGGGTGAAAAGGTTACCAGCACCCAGATTGATAGCTACTACCTTACCTGGCACTACATAGGAAAAGCCCTAGGAGTGAAAGATGAGATTAACCCGATGACCTACGCTGAAGGCAAGCAGCTTCAGGCTCGAATCTACCAAAAAGAGTTTACCGAGCATAACCCGAATGGTCCAGTACTGGCGGAGCCTCTGCTTAATTTTATGCAGCAAATTCTTCCGACCCACCCACCGCGAGAGCACATTTACGCGATTATTAAACTCTATAATAACCAGGATGAAGCTACTCGGAAAATCTTCGAAAAAAATCTGAAAATTCCCATCAGTCAGGCTCACGACCACTTTTTACGTCGCATAAAGATGGGCGACTGGTTATGGCACAAGTTCAACTTCATCCGGTATCTTTTTACCCCAAAGTCTAAGAAGGCTCTCTTCTACCACGCCCTGGCCATGAAAAATTTTAACTTATTGACCGCCATTGTCAGCCTGGAGAAAACCTGGAGTGGTCGTGACTTTAGAATTTCGGATGGATTAGGCGAGCTAGCATCTCAGCAAGACCAGACCGCCCAAAAAGAGGGGCTCTCACTTCCTTTTAAAATTGCGCATAAGTTTGTAGATGACCTCAACCATAAGCACCCTTCTTTTCTGGTCGACTTGGTGCACAAATTGTTTTTTAAATCAGCCCATAAAAATCCCATGTCATGAGTAAGCACCGCCGGTTGTTGTACGAAAGTGAGGAGTCGCTAATTTACGTAGAAGATCCTACGCCTGGTAATAAGCGAATACTAAAGATACTACGCCCGAGCACCCCCGATATTGACCAGTTGCTTCAGTTCAACAATGAGTATGAATATACCAAAGACTTACAGATTACCGGGATACGAAAAGCGTTAGGCAAGCGACAGGAGAAAAACCAATCAGCCCTGGAACTAGAGTATATCGACGGAATCACCTTGGAGAAAGCCTTTTTAGAACAAGAGCGTGATATTGAGGACGTGATGGCGGTATTTATCAAAATAGCCGATATTTTAGGGGAGTTACATGAAACCGGGCTAATTCATAAGGATATTAATGGTCATAATATCTTATGGGTTGAAGCAGAAAAGCAACCTGTCATTATTGACTTTGGCATCTCTAGCCGGATTGATTTAATATCCACTCATCTGGGTAACCCTGATCAGGTGAAGGGTACGCTCACTCATATGTCGCCCGAGCAAACGGGCCGGGTGAATCGTAAGGTAGATAACCGAACTGACCTCTATGCGCTAGGCGTCACCTTGTTTCACGTGTTAACCGGAAATGTTCCATTTCAGTCAACTGATGCCTTAGAGCTTGTACACCTTCATATTGCCCACCGTGTTCCGCTGATTCACCACCAAAGAGCCGATGTTCCCGAGGTGCTCTCGCGCGTTGTAGCTAAGCTGATGGCTAAAAATCCGGAAGACCGATACCGCACCGCCTTCGGCCTAAAATACGATCTGGAAAAGTGCCTTACCCAATGGCAGCAGCAGAAGAAAGTACACGATTTTGTGCTCGGCGAAAAAGATTACTCCGGTAAGTTCCGAATTCCCCAGAAACTGTATGGTCGCTACAGTGAAACAAAAACACTGCTAAAAGCATTTCATCGGGTAAGCAACGGGGGTAATGAACTACTGCTGGTCGCGGGGTACTCAGGAGTGGGTAAATCAGCACTAATCAACGAGTTATACAAACCCATTACTGAGCGGCGGGGCTACTTTGTTCAGGGTAAGTTTGACCAGTACCAGCGTGATGTTCCGTACTTTGCTATCATTCAGGCATTTAATGAATTTTGCGACTACCTGCTTACCGAAAAGAAGGAAACACTGGATCAGTGGAAGAGCCTTCTGCTAGATAATTTAGGTGAAAATGGCCAGGTATTGATTGATATGATACCTGCGTTAGAAGCCATTATAGGCTCTCAACCGGAGGTAGCTCAATTAGAAATATCCAAGGCTCAAAATAGGTTACACCTGGTGTTTCAAAATTTTGTGCGAGCTATTGCGCAACCGGAGCACCCGTTTGTCTTGTTTGTAGACGATCTACAATGGGCGGATGCTGCGTCTCTTAATTTGATCAAACTGCTAGTAACGGATCTGCGTAACCCTTATTTTCTGGTAATCGGAGCGTATCGTGATAATGAAGTTGAAGCTGGTCACCCATTGATTAGCATGTTATCTGAGGCTACTCAAGACGAAGCCGTTATCAGCTCCATCCAGATAAAACCATTGCTCGAAGAACATATCTTTCAACTTGTTAAGGATACACTACAAGCCGATGATTTTGTGGCGCAAGAGCTATCGGAGCTAATCTTCTCTAAAACGCAGGGTAATGCCTACTTTACATTGGAATTTCTCCGATCACTTAACCAACGGCAGTTGGTAAACTACGATTTCCACCAGCATGTCTGGAATATTCAAATGGAAGGAATTCGGGATAGTAGCATCACCGAAAATGTGGTTGACTTACTGGTAACTAAGATTCAGGACATGCCAGAAGTTACCCAGCAGGCTCTCAAAGTAGCTTCTTGCATCGGCGGTTTGTTTGATCTGCAGTTACTCTCGGTACTGTACGGAAAATCCTATAAAGAAACTCTCGACGACCTATGGACAGCTGTGGCTGAAGAGCTTCTGGTACCTGTGGGCGACCAATACCAGTACGTAGATGTAATCCGGGAACATGACCAGTTGGAGATCGAGATTATGTTCGTCCACGACCGGGTACAACAGGCTGCCTATTCGCTGATGTCTTCGGAAGAGAAACAAGAAACTCACCTATGTATTGGTCGCTTGCTCCTAGACGAAGCACCTCAAATTAAGTCTAGCCTGTTCGATGTAGTTAATCATTTCAATAAAAGCAGTTCGCTCATCCAACAGAAGGAAGAACAGACGAAAGTAGCGTCTCTCAACCTAGAAGCGGCCATTCAGGCGCGTAACTCCAGTGCTTTCCAATCGGCGCTCACCTACGTGGATATGGCTCGAACCTTAACCAGCGAAACGGTATGGGAGGAAGCCTACGATTTTGCACTAAAGCTGCATCAAACTTGGGCTGATATTGAGTACCTCAACGGAAACTTTGAAAAATCAGAAGAGCTGATTCACCGTTGTCTTGAGCAGGCCAAAAGCCCCGCAGAAAAGTCAGGCATCTATTTCATGCTGATGCAGAATCAGAGTAATAGCACCCGCTATTATGAAGCTATTGATTCCGCCCGTCAGGGTCTGAAGCTACTGAATTTCGACTTTCCCGAGGAGAATTATGCCCCGTTAATCCCCGGTGAGCTAGAGAAGGTAGTAGGTCATTTTCAAAAGTACGGAGTGGCCTCTTTATCGGATGCTCCTGCTATGCAAGACCAACGGATGTTAGCCATCATGAATATTCTGGATAATCTTTCGCCACCTACCTACGTAACCGGCGAAACCCAAGCCTGGATACTGCACGTACTGTACAAAGTCAACCTGACCATTCATCACGGAATAACTCCTCAGGGAGCCTATGCCTTCGCTGAGTTAGGACTAATTTTCTTCATCCAAAACAATTACGAATACGCCTATCCGGCAGCACTGCTCAGCAAAACGATAGCTGAAAAATTTCATAAGGAATCACCTCGCCACTTAAGCCGTACGGGGCACCTATTTACGAACTACAACCTTCCGTGGGTAAAGCATATCCAAGAAACTGTTAAACTCAATGCGGAATACTATCAGGTAAGCCTGGATTCTGGCGAGCTGATATTTGCCGGCTACACTAGCTTTTGGCCAATCTACAATACATACTACCTCGGAGGAGAGCCATTGAGCAGCCTTCTTGTCCGGATGTCGGAGGCTACTGAATTCACAAAGAAAATAAAGCACGATCTCGCCTACGATTCGTTGGTCGCTCTACAGATGGTGATTACTCACCTAGCTTCCCCTGATATATCTACTGACACTTTTGATCTACCTCAACTTACAGAAGCTGATTTTTTAACTCACTGCCAGAATATCCAGGATAATTACGGTAGCACTATGCTTCATTTATTTAAAGCTCAGGCGTATTATCTCCAAGGAAACATGCCGGAGGCACTGAAGAGCTTACAAATTACTGAACAGATGGCGGGGGTGCTTTCGGGAAACGCTACTCAGGATACGACCTACCGCATGTACTACGCCCTCACTCTGTTGGCTCTGCAAGGTCAACCGAACACCTTAGATGAAAACTATGAGGTGAAAATTGACGAATGCCATCAGCAGCTTATGTTATGGGCAAGTCACAACGCTTCTAACTTTGAACACAAGCAACTTTTGATAGAGGCAGAGATTGCTAGTAGTCGAGGAGATACACTGCAAGCAGTTGAGAAGTACCAAGCGGCTATCCAATCAGCCGAACGTTACGATTACGAGCGAGAAGCGGCGTTAACTCATCAGCGAGCAGGGATATTTTGGCTATCGCAAAACAGCCCTTTGTACGCTAAAGCCCACTTAGAAAGAGCGCGCTACCTTTTTGATAAGCTAGGGTACTGCCGCTTGGTAGCCAATATTAACCAATCGTACCAATATCTATTATCATCTTCTTCCGAAACTACGTCAAGATTAACGCGCAATACTTCTCAAGCTATAAGTGTCACTACAACTACTAATGTTGGAGAGCTGGATACTCTTAGTATTATTAAAGCGGCTAATACCCTATCCGAAGAGATCGTACTAGATAAGCTTCTCGACAAAATGCTTCAACTAAGTATTGAAACCGCTGGAGGGCAACGAGCCGTATTGGTACTTCAACGCTTTGCTACCTGGACGATGGTAGCTGACTTGAACATAGAGCGGGAATTACCCTCAGTGGTAACCGATAGGCCTTTAGAAGATTCTGAAGACATTCCAGTTTCAGTTATTAATTACGTGATTCGCACCCAAAACAAGGTGCTTTCACATTTAATCGGCTCCCAAAATATTTTTAGCCGAGATGCCTACTTGAATACCGAAAAGCCAGCATCGTTCATGTGTCTCCCGCTTACGTATAAAGGAGAGACTCGAGGAATCTTATACCTTGAGCACCAAACAATGACTCAGGCTTTTACCGAAGAGCGGTTAGAGGTACTTCAATTACTTACCAGCCAAATGGCAGTTTCGCTGGAGAATGCAACCCTTTACCAATACCAGTCAGAGCTCAATCAGGCGTACCAACGATTTGTGCCGCTTGATTTTATTGAGGCACTAACCCACCGTAGCATACTACAGGCCAAATTGGGTGACCATATCCGTCAGGAGATGACAGTCATGTTTTGCGACATCCGCTCCTACTCTTCCATGGCGGAGAATATGACGGCAAAGGAAAATTTTAACTTTTTGAATGGTTACCTTACCCGGGTAGGTCCTATCGTCCGTCAATACCAAGGATTCATCAATCACTACCTAGGCGATGGGTTTGTGGCGTTGTTTAAAGACCATGCCGAAAATGCCCTTCGAGCCGCTACCTCTATCACCGAAGAGATTAATCAATACAACCTCCAGCGAGTATCTAAAAGAAGAAAGCCAATCAAAGTAGGGTTCGGTATTCATACCGGAGAAGTGATGATGGGAATTATTGGCGATCAGGACCGGCACGATGCGAGCGTTATTTCCGATACAGTTAACACTTCCTCCCGTTTAGAAGGCCTAACCAAAACCTTTGGAGCTAATATTATACTAAGTGGTACTACTATAGCTCAACTGTCTAATCCGGAGTATTTCCAGTTTCGCTACTTAGGACGTATTCAGATGAAAGGGAAAGAATTTATTTTAGAAGTGCACGAGATGTTTAGTGCAGACCCAACCGTCCTGCTGGAGAAGAAGCGACAAACCCTGGATGATTTTAGCCAGGGTATTCGCGAGTACTTTGACCAGCGGTTTGGTGAAGCAGCTCTTCTACTAAGAAAAGTGCTGGATGCGAACCCTTCCGACAAAGCCGCTAGCCGATACTTACAGAACTCCGCGCAAATGATGGTAAAGGGTGCTCCTCAAAACTGGGACGGGGTAGAAATTATGACCGAAAAATAGTTACTATTGACTATCTTCCGTCGGCAGTTCCAGCTCCTTCTTCAGCACTGAGACCATCTTATTTTGATTACGAAGTCGACGGCACAATATTTTCATGATCTCCCGGATCACTTCGCTTCGGTCGGCCATAATCTCATAAAAAGCGTGCTGATCAAGGCGAAGTAGTAGCGAGTCTTCTAGCGCAGTAACTGAGGCTGAGCGGGGCTCTGTGTCCAACAGCGATAGCTCCCCGAAAAAATCACGAGAATGAAGTTCTACCAGTGTATGTTCTTCATCATGTACCCGTACTGCACCTTCGTAGATAATGTACATGCAAGTGCCAATGCTATTCTTCTCTACAACTACCTCTCCCGATTGCACGGCTAATTCCTTCATAATTGCCGCAATATCGACTAAAATATCTTCAGCAGTCTCAGAAAAAATCCGGGTAGTCTTAAGTACCATGACTTTCTCTACGGCTAGTAATTTTGTTTCCATCATAGTAGGTATGGTTATAGGTTCAGGTTCTGTCAGCACATTTTGAGGAAGAATATCTTCAGCGTAGTCATCAGGAGCCACTGCTTGCATTGCCCAACAAGCGGTTTCTGCTACCAGATGATTAGGGTGGGTGGTCGCTAGTCTTATTTCATTGGTTAAGGTGGCAACTTCTAAATGCTTGATAGCGTAGATCGCCACTGCTTGTGTCCAGATATTAACAACGGGTTCCTGCTGACGGCTTACCAGTTTCTGAAGATAGTAATCAACCCTTCTTTTCGGTTGCGGAAAACGCGTAGCAAGAATTTTTGATAAATGACTTACCGGGAAATCTTCTAATAGTGGCAAAATCAATGAACTGAGTTCTTTACTCACTAGTACATCGAGCACCTCAAGGGCATTAGCTTTCTTTTCTTTACTTCCCAATTGTAAACTTTCCCAAACGTGCAATACATCATTAGCCTCGTATAGATAAGAAAGTAGCAGTAATAGGCGTTTCTTCAGATGATGAAGCTCGGTTTCAATAGCATTAATAATTAGCGTGAGGTAGGACTGCTGATGTTGGCTATTATTGGCTACAAACACCTCTATGCAGCTTACAAACCAGGCAGCATCAGCTAATTCGGCATTCAGTGTGTTTAACACTCCGTTTCTTTCGGAACTACCAGGCCGATATTGACACTGCGCCAACGAGTGCAGCACCTGATTTCTTACTTCTATATTTTTGAAATAAAGATTGCGTTTAAGAATATCAATAGCTTGTTCACCCCCAATTTTGCCACAGACCTGAATGAGGCGACGCAGCCGCACCGGATTGTAGTCGGTTGACTGAAACTCACTCTCAAAGTACGGAATCACTGTTTTCCCCGCCTGGATAAGCGCACTAACTGATACCTCAAAAACCTCAGGTAAAGACACTGTTCGAAGAAGAGCTGGGTATAGTTGAGGATGGTTGATCTTTCCCGCCGCTCGCAAAGCTGCTTTTCGCACCACGGTATCTTTATCCTCCACCAAACGCAACAGAGGGTGATAAAAGTGGCGGATACCTATATCACCAATAATATTGGCCGCAAAAGCCCGTTTTTCTGGCTCCAGAGCTTGAATGTACTCGTTTAGCCTTTGCCCCGCTACAATCACCCCGCCAATTCCTCCGAAGCAGATCAAGCCGACTAAAGCTCCGTTTCTTATCAGCGGCTCTTCACTGTCTAGTAGGGGACTCACTTCGTCAACCACATCGGCCTCACCCAGAAAACAATATAGCATTATGGCCTCTTTAACAATTGGCAGCTCTTCTTCAACCTGAATTCGCTCGCCTACGGCGTCCTGCAATTTGGTTAGCGCATGCAACCTGATCTTTTTCAATACCTCAACCCGTACTTCAGGAAGAGGGTGTGACAAGAGTTTTTCTAAGAAAACTGGTAAGTCGGTAGCCTCATTTCTACTCAATACATCCAAAGCGTACAACACCTCACCCGGATACGAACTTTCTAGCTTGTGAGTCAGCAGTTGAAGCGTAGCCTTGTCGTTGAGAGAAAGTATCTCACCTTGGAGCACCCGCTGCTTTAGAGCAGCTTCTAAAGTATGAACGTAGTGCTTGTTCAACATTTTGATGGCTATTAACCACCCAACTAAAACAAATAGTAGGAGTAAGCCAAAATGATATAGGGTAACCGAAGCTATTGCCCCAAAAAGGGCGAGAACCAGACCACTAGTGCCAATGGCTGCAGCTTCAATATTGCCTAAAATATTCAGACCCCGTAACTTCTGTGGTTTGGGTAGCGGCTGTAGCAACGAGATGAAAGTGTTATTATACAGAGCCGAACGTAGGGTATCATGCACTAGCATAATAACTACCCAAATGCCCGTAATTAGCATTACATATTCCGATACAAGGCCACCGATTAGACCTACCAGTGTAACTATTCCCAAAGCGCATGGTAGAACAAATAGCACTAGCCGAATACCAAACCGGCGAAGCACCTTACTGTACCCAAATGTCTTGATAAAAAATGCTACCAGTTGCCCCAACCCTAGAATAACCCCCAGGAAAACCGCAATATCTGTCTGACTACTAAACTGCTCTTGCACTTGACTTAGAAATGCAAACTCGATAAGCACGAAGGCAGCAACTGCTAATAGGCAAGTGATCGAGAAGGCAAAAACAAACTGACTGCTGAAGTATTTATTAATCCAACTATCCGACTTGCTACTAAGCCTTGAAGTATCTGAAGTATTGGCTATGATCAGCTCGGGTTGTCGAGTAGTGATCAGACTTAAAAAAACTAGCGCAATCAATAAAGCCAGCACCGAGATAAGTAGCAGATTAGCTGTGCCAATGAAAGGTACTAGTCCTGAAGCTAATAGATACCCCAACCCGTTTGCCGGTGTCTCAGTAGAAGTAATTAGTCCGAATAATCGTTTGCTTTGCCGAACATCGAATAGCAATAACATCAAACGGTTAAAGCTGGTTGCCACGTAAGAAGCCATTACCCGGTGCCAAACGATCAGTCCAAAAGCAAGCCATATTGCCTGGCTATAAAACAGCCCAGTTCTGAATAAGACAACAGCTAGTATCAGTACAATTATCTCCACTTGCATGAGTCGTTGAGCAGTGACATACCGACTTAGGCGAGCGTAAACAGCATTCACTACCAGAAGCAATGCTCCGGTCATCACGTATACATAAGGCAAATTGCTAATCGGAAATTGTGCTAAGAAAATAGCACTAGCCGCCGTAAAGAACAATGCTAATGCTATCGTCTGGAAGAAGGAATAGCTCATCAGCATCCCGACCGCCCAGATTTCCTCCTTCCGTAAATTTAACACAGCAGTAATCTTCGGGGAGTATCCCATACTATTGAAAATTCGGCTTAGTTGCGTTAAGCGCAAAAGTTAAAGAAACTATAATAATTTTTTAAGTGCTGACAAATGCTTTTTCTTCTGCGAACCCCGTTTACACTGCGACGTATGGGTAAAATAGCAATGTTGTTCTAGAAATTCTACTTGCAAAGCGCACCATTCGGTGGTCGAATCCAGAATACTGTAAGCTTCCCACTCCTGTCGCAATGTATCCGCAATTTCGTAGAAATCGTCTCTGCCTAGATAATCCAGATCAGCATCGCACATTACCTCTTGCAGTAAATTTTGAGGACGCTGAGGAATTTGGGTGGCCTGTATTATGTGTTGTATAATTTTAACCTCGGTACCTGTATATTCAAATTGGGGGAGGATACGCTCTACAATATCGCAACCAATTATTTCGTGCCTATGGTACTGCTCTACAAAGCCAATATCGTGAAAGATAGCCGCGGTCTGCAGCAGAATAAGATCTTTTCCTTTAATCCCCTCGGCTGAAGCCAACTTATCGGTTGCTTGGCATACGTCTATCGTATGGTGAGCTCCATGGTAGTACAGATCGGAAGATAATTCTGACTGTAACCTTTGAAGGGCGTATGCGCGAGCATCCAGATATTTCATTGGCCGATCGTATGTAGTAGAAACATTTAAGGTATAAATATTATTAACTACTATCAAATATCCTCTATTGACCAATTAGAACCACTTTGTCAAATTATCACTCGATTTCTGTTTGTTTAGGTTACTTCTTGTCTCTTTATTCCTAATTGCACTGAATAACTACTTTTCCACTCCGACCCGATTGGGTGCTATAAGTGACGGCTTCGGCAGCCTGTGCCAGGGGGAAAGTCTTTTCTACCTCTAATATTATGTCCCTCTGTTTTGTCATACTATACACTTGCTTGGCGGCTTTAGCCTTATCTACTACGCTAGATTCTTCCATCCAGCGACTCAGCCAAAACCCTTTGATGGTAGGGGTACGAAAAATGGTTGGGCCGTAGCTAATTTTGGCTTCTTCCCCACTCATTAATCCATAAATCAGCATGGTAGCATCTTTCCCCAAACTGGCAATAGCTTGAGTACCAATATCTCCTCCTACCGACTCAAAGCAAGCTTGTACTCCCTTGCCTTCGGTCAAACTTTTCACTCGGTCAGCCAACGAATCTTCTTCAGTATTTACTACAGCTTCCGCACCCAAATCAATTAATGTTTGCACTTGCTCAGCACGGCGGACGGTTCCAATTACCCGGATACCTGCTTTTTTAGCCAGTTGAATGACCATCTTATTGAGTGAAGAAAAAGCTGCGGTTAGGAGTAGCCAGTCACCTTTTTGTAGATTAACCTCATCCAGCATGGTAACTGCGGTGAATGGGTTCACGAAGAACTGGGAGCCTTCTTCAAACGACAAATTATCGGGAATAGGCAGCAAACTAGTAACCGGAACAATCACGTACTCGCTCCAAGTTCCTAAAGTAGCGAAAGCCACTCTTTGCCCTTGGGCTATTTTTAAATCCGGGCCAATACCTGTTCCGATCACATCAATCTCCCCCGATCCTTCAAAGCCTACTGGGCTATCGGGGAACTGGGGCGGAATACCGTATACTCCCTGAATGAACACTACATCAGAAGGGTTGACCGGAGCTGCTTTCACTTTCACCCGAACCTCACCTGCTTTAGGCTCTGGCATCGGAACCTCTTTGACAGTGAGCACATCAGAATCTCCAGGTTTATTAAATACGATTTGTTTCATAGGTCGATGGTTAATGGTTCAACTGTTCAATTGTTAAATGGCTCGATTGTTCAATTGTTGGTTATCCTTCGTCACTAGTCAATATCCATTATCAATTGTTCACTGTTCATTGTTAATTGTTTTTAACGATCTCCAGCTTAATTAAGCGCAGCAATCTGACGCAATCCGTCTAGCGTGAGCCAGGGTTCTACTCGGCTGAAACGGCTCGTTAGTGGGGCAATCACTTCGGCTAACCCTCCGGTCGCTACCACTTCTACCGATCGTCCCAGTTCTTTCTCAATTCGGCTAACCAACCCTTCTACTAAACCCACGTAGCCTAGCACAATGCCCGACTGAATGGCGTGAGTGGTGTTCTTTCCCAATACTGAAGGAGGGGGCACTAAAGGAACAAAGGGCAGTTGGGCGGTATTAGTAGATAACGCTTTCATGGCTGATTCCAACCCAGGGGCAATAGAAACTCCCTGAATTTCACCCGCTTGGCTCACTGTGACTACCGAAAGTGCCGTACCGAAGTCTACCACTACGCAGTCCTTTTTAATAAGTTGGTGTCCGGCTACGGCATTAGCCAACAAGTCAGTGCCTAACTCGGGTGGGTGATCAGTGGCAATAGATAGTCCGGTACGTAATGACGTATTGATGACTAAGGGTTGCTGCTGAGTCAATCGGGTCAGCATCTGCTGAAAAGTTGCCGTTAGGGGTGGCACTACGCTACTCATTACTATTTGCTTTACAGCATTGAGCGTAATTTTTTCGTTAGCGAATAATGATTGTAACTGAATAGCGTACTCATCGGCTGTTTTATTGGCAACAGTGCTCAACCGCCAGTGATGAACCCACCGTTGGTCATAGACACCAAGGGCAATGTTAGAGTTACCGATATCTACGGCTAGTATCAAATTAGCGAAAATAGAGGGTTATTGAACAATGGCGAATATGGTAGGTTCTTAGCACATAAGCAAACCACCCATTTTATGCGAATAGATGATAATACCATCGTAACGATGAGTTATGAGTTACGCGAAAAGAACCAGCAAGGCCCCGTGATGGAAGTGATGGATACGGCCTATCCTTTTATTTTCTTTTACCCTTCCGATAATCTGTTGCAGTCGTTCCAAGACCGAATTCGCGGATTGCCCGCAGGAGAATCGTTTGAATTTACCATTCCAAGCAAAGAAGCCTACGGCTTGCATCAGGCCAGTAATGTGGTAGATATACCGGTTGAGCGATTTGTAGTGGACGACGAAATGGCTGATACCATTCGTGATGTGGGACAGTATGTAGCCGTTACCGGAGAAGATGGGCAGCAACGCAACGGCTTGGTGGTTGAGAAAAAGCCTACTCACCTGAAAGTAGACTTAAACCATGCAATGGCTGGAAAAGATTTACACTTTTCTGGGCGCATATTATTTGTTAGACAAGCTAAAGCCGATGAGATTATTCAGAAACGATATATTATGCCTGATGGCATCCGTTTTTGAGAAATTTCTATTTTTGCGGCAAATAACATCTGCTATGTATCACTTCTTCGCCGCTGCCCTTCTAACTGTTTTTACTATTAGTACTTGCGGGGGGCAAATATTGAATGTTGAAAAGAGTAGAGCGAAGAGTGATTCGGCCAATTATTTTTTAGGTACAATAGGGTTAAGTTTCAACGCCAACAATCAAAGTTTGACGGATGATGGTACCGAGAAATCGTTCGTTGGTCTTTCAGCCAATTCGGATGTAGCTTATTTCTCTACGCACCATAGTTTTTTGCTCGTTGGTCAATTGCAGTATACCGCCACTAGCGAAACCGCGATTAATAGTGCTGGTTACGGTCACTTCCGAATTAACTGGCTACGAAAGAAAGTGATTTCTTACGAAAATTTCGCGCAAATTCAGTACGATCAGGGACGAGGGATGCAATCGCGGCAATTAGTCGGAGGCGGAGTGCGCTTTCGTATCTATCGGGAAGAAAAGTCCAGTTTATTTGCCGGAACGGGTATTATGCGCGAACGAGAGGAATGGGAAAGACCGGGAGCAGAAGGTGGTCTGGTAGAGCTCGCTCTCTGGAAAAGTAGTAATTATGTTACCAGCCGATTGCAGCTTCGTGAAAATATCGCGTTCGGCTCTATTGTCTACTTTCAAACCGGCTACGATCCTGATCGGGATTTTTTCCGCCACAGGGTAAGTGCCGATGTGAATATTCTGGTTAATATCACCTCCAAGTTGGCCTTACAAACCTCAGCCAGTTTTACCTACGAAAATCGTCCCGTAGTGCCAATTCCTAAGTTTGTCTACCGAGTTACCAACGGTATTCAGTTAAGTTTTTGATAGATTACTTTGTCAGCTAGCTATCGAGTATTTGTCCAGATATTCTATTGATTAATGATATGCCAGTCTCCC
>JGI12210J13797_10621156_pt1 | contig 16270 bp, 15 predicted proteins | sample ElkSlonscriptome_3_FD_13797 | JGI IMG/M metagenome (IMG submission 13797)
AAGATTTTGTGTTAGGTCGGTAGGTTCTCGGCCAGGTAGCGTGCGGCGTTCTTGAACGCGATCTTTTCTATGGTGCGGGGTGCGAACCCATGTGCGGCGAGCGCTTCCCAAAGGTGGGGTGTGTCTGCGGCACAGGCTAGCCCCTGCGGCAGCCCGGAAAGTACGCCGCCAAAGTCGCTGCCAAACGCGACGGCGTCTTCACCAAGCAGGTCAACGGCCTGCCGCATATGGTTGGCTATGTCAGCGAGCGTAAATGATTTACCAGACCTCATGGTTCCTGCTGCAAGATAGATACCCACAATGCCACCGCGCTCAGCAAGTGCGATAAGCTGTTCGTCGGTGTAGTTACGTTTGTGTGGAACGAGCGAGGCAAGCCCGCCGTGGGTAATGTAGGGCGTTGTGCTCGCGACGTGCATACAGTCCTCGAATAGCTGTGGGTTGGCGTGGGCAAGGTCAAGTAGGATGCCCAACGACTCCATACGCTCTATGCATGTGATGCCGAGTTGGGTAAGACCTTGCGTGCCATTCGTGCCGCCACCAAGCAGATTGTCATCGTTCCACACGATGCCGATCGAGCGTACGCCCAGTGCGTGCCAGGTTTCGAGCAGTGCAGGGTCAGATACTCCGGGCAATCCCTCGATATGGAACAAGAGTCCTGGTGCGCCTGGAGTGGTCAGCACATGATCAAGATCACGCTTGGTGCGGACAAGACGAAGGGCTCCGACCCCTGCACGGCTTTCATACCAGACAGCATCACGCAATATGACGTTGCGAATGTCTTCTTCGGGTAGGGTAAAGCCGGTGCCGAGTACAAGGCGAGTCTCGGCGCTCCTGAGTTGTGTCGGGCTTGTTTGTGGTTGTAGTGTTGGGTGTGCGTATAGGTGCGCGCTCGCCATGTCTTGGTGAAGGTCAATGTGTTGCATAGGTCGTGCTGTTACGAATAAGTATAGCAACTCCGGTGTGCCGGTATCGTCCGGGACAGCGGGTTTGTTGGTAAAGATGGTGCCCGAAGTTGGGCACCGGGAGGCAGGAGACTTACCCCGAACTGAGCATGGAATGGTGGCGGGCGCACAGGTCGAATGACCAGTGCTCTGCAGGTTCTGGCACCACGATACGCTCGCCACAGCTCACAAGATCGTGCTGTGAGAAATAGCAGGTCGTTTCGGTGTCGCTCACGATGTCCGGCAGCCGTGCCGCATGTGTTTGCAGTGTTTGTCGGCAGGTTTCCCCCGCTTCGAGCGCTTCACAGAGGCGTGTGGCTTCTTGTCCGTGTGATTCACGCACTGCGAAACGCATGTTCGCAAACGGTATGAGCGCTATCGTGAGGTGTTCCGACCGGAGTCCCAACACCGGGCGTAAGTGGTCATACATGCGCGAAAGGATCTTCTGCTCGCTTTCGAGATAGTGCACCATGTCTGGTCCTGACAGGTGATAGATCACCGACTCCTCGCCCATGTGGGATTGTACGAGCATGTCAAGCAATATTGCCAGACGGTTGTGCACCAGCCATCCACTCGTTTCGTTTGTGACACAGAATATGTTGTCACGCACTTCCGAAAATGTGCTTGGCAGCCGCTTTCTGTCCTTATGTGCCGTGATGGTGCCGCTCTCGTCAACGTGCCGCCAGAACAGCGCTCCTTTTGAGAGTGAGATGAGCGACTCGTAGCATGTGAGCAGCAGTTCACAGTGGTTGCGGAGATACTCTGTGTGTGTGAGTACCTCTGCTGCTGGGAATAGCTTCCGTACTGTGCCCGTGTGCACCTCTGAAAGGGACGTTCCGCTCTGGTGTGAGGTGTTCGGGTGTGTGACGTGCGCATGTGTGGTGAGTCGCTCGGTATGTGATGACAGTGTATGCGCACCCGCCTGTGTGATGAGAAGGTGTGGATGTGCATTACGGTCACGGCACGGGATCGTATGATCTACGCAGACCGTTCGAATCGGCAACGATGGATACAGTAGTCGCCAGGTGGTCCAGTTGCCAGTGTGGGGTGTTGCCTCGATGAGGTGCGAGCGTGCAAGCGTGCGTACGTCCGTCAACGCGAGATCGTCACGTATCGTGATGCTGCAGGGCATGATGCTGTCTCCTGTTGTAAAAGAACACGGGGCCCCGTTGGCCCCTGTGTACAATTGACGTGATGCATGTATTCAATAGCACAAAGCGGCCAGCGTGTAGTGGAAACGGTGGTGCCAACGGCGTGTGTCTGTGCCTGTGTGTAGTGTGAAGTGTAGAGTTTGCATGGTTGTGTGTGACAAAAAAACTCGCCCGGGCGGCGAGTGGTGTGGTCGTGTGTGTACAAAGTGTGCACTGACTACAAAACGCCGTCCGCGTATGTGCGGTCCCAACGGCGGTGTGCGTGTACGCTCGTAGTCATTAACGACAAGCCTAGCACGTAGTGTGTGTATGGGCAAATACAATGCTTGTGGACAGGTGCGTGAGCGCGGGCGTGGCATTCTGTGGGGTGTGTGAGAGGGCGTGGCATGAGTGACGCGTATGCTTGTAGGGGAGGCGTCGCCCATTTCAGGTGTGCATAGAAGGGGTAATTGACGCAAAATCTAATATGTAGTATTGTAATTCACATTATTATTGCACAGACATCGTGTGCTGTGCGCCTTGAACATCGTTTCTATGTCTACCAACCTCCACGTACGCGCGCTCTATTCTTTTGTATGTATTGGCGTTGTCGTACTGCTTGGTCTGAACCCCTTTCCGGCACAGGCGCGAACAATTTCTGATGGTGAGCTTGTTGATGTCTTTGTCATCTATATGATTTTGTCTGCAAATCAGGTAGAAGATGTGCGACTGCTGCGACAGGGGGAAGCGCAAGACCTTTCTCAAAAAGAATTCGTTGAGCTTTTGATTTCACGTGGTTACATTGATGCCGACCAGGCAACAGACGCACGTGATTTGCTCCGTACGATTTTGGAGTCTCCCTCGAAAGGGGTGGAAGGAGATGTTGTTGTTGGGCCACGTACCACATCAGCACGCAAGCTGAGAGGTGTATTGGTAGAGCGCGGCTACTTTTCTGTGTCGTATACCGTCACCGCAGGCGATCAAGCGCTGTACATTCCCATAGCGCAGGACCTCTCCATGAGTCGTCCGACAGGGTTTCTTGAAGGTGGTAGGCATGCGGGCGCGCTTGGCCCAGCCGCAGAACAACAGCGCGTGCGATTGCAAAGCAACGCACCTCGGGACGGTGACGCCTACCGTGTCGATGCGGGGACAACGAGACAATTTACCCTGATCAACGTTTTTACACCTCGTGATCTTGGTACATGGGCGTATTGGTATGAATGTGCGTACGTGCATTATCGTACCGAGCCGGAGGGTGAACTGTATTGGTATATGGTACCTTCGCGTGAACTGTATCGAACTGATTCAATTACGCTCACTGTGCGCGACAAAGAGGATTTGCGTCAAAATGTACGCGCACGCATAGCTGCGTATCGTGATGCAATTGCGGAGCGACGTGCTGCGTCACACCGTGCATGGCATGTGCGGTCGCAGCGCTAGAATCAGGTTTTACTTTGCTGAACCTACGCAGGATACGCGCAATGACGGGCACGGAGACGAGGGAGGTGTAGCGGGCATGACCCACACGAGTTCTGCGGTGAGTGGTGATTATCAACATGCGCCACCACAGCCAGCACCATCACCACCACCCGAGCTGAGTGGAAGGGCGACGTGGTATAATTGACGCATGTGTCGTTGTGTAGTATAAAACATACAGGCATAGTACGAGGTACACTGAATGACTTGTAGCGACGACGAATGTTTAGCACTTCGCAAGAGAAATGCTCAACTCGAAAATGAGGTTGCCGATTTGAAACGCCAAGTGCTTGTCCTGGTGCAGCAGACGTTGATTGACCACTTGACAGGCCTGCATGATCAATGTGCGTTTCTTGAAGCACTACCTGGCCACATTGAGCTGGCTAAACGCGAAGAGATTGAACTCACACTGTGTATTATTGACCTGGACAGATTTAAGAGTATCAATGATACCCACGGACATCCTGTCGGAGATGAGGTAATCCGATCTGTGGGAAAGATTTTGCGTGAATGTGCGCGGTCAGGTGACTACCTCGCGCGATTGGGCGGCGACGAGTTTGTGGCCGTGCTGTTTGGAGCTTCAGCTGAAACTGCACAGGTGTTTGCAGAGCGTGTGCGCACCCGGATAGAACAGACCTCATTGGCGGCAACTGACTCCGGTGCAAAGATCTATTGTACCGCCAGTATCGGGTTGTGTGAGTTGGGAGAGTCTGACTCGCACGTATTCTATCAGGATGCAGACCGTGCACTCTACCGTGCGAAAGGCAGGGGACGCAACGGTGTTTGCATTGTTTCGCTCGACAACTAAGCTCCTTTAGTGTCTAGTCCGCCTCTTGTGCAAACAGGGGCGGATTGTTTGCACAACGCACACGTGTGTGGCATTTGAAATGCGACAGACGAGTACGGAAAAGAACACATTCGGGCACGCGCCTGGGTTTGTTGTGTATGTGAAGAGAACGTTAGTGTGCTGTATGCCTTCTTTTAGGCTGTATGCATGTGTATTGTGAGCGGCGGGATACTTGCGTCGCGCTATTTGTATAGTAGGCTTTGTGAGATGCAAGCAGTGATACTCGCAGGGGGTAAGGGGACGCGCATGCGACCCTTGACCGATATGATGCCCAAGCCGCTGGTTCCGTTTCGAGGGCGGCCGCTTATTGAGCACGTATTTGAGCGGCTGCCTGCCGAGGTGGACGAGGTGGTCGTGGTGGTGAAGTACCGTGGGGAGCAACTTCGCGCTCACGTGGGCGACGTGTTTGCGGGCAAGCGTGTGCGCTATGTGGAGCAGGGGTTGCCGGATGGCACAGGTGGGGCGCTTTGTGCGGCACGTGAGATATTGGACGAACGCTTTTTGGTTTTGAATGCAGACGACTTGCACGAACGTGCGGCACTTACACGCTTGCTTGCGCATCGTTACGGGCTTTTGGCGGCGACAAGCGAGACGCCCGAACGCTATGGGGTGCTTGTGTTGCGGGAAGATGGCACACTTGTGGGTATCGACGAAAAGCCGGACGTGCCCGCGAGCAATCTGGTGAACACGGGGGCGATGATGCTTGATCGTGCAGTATTCTCATGCGAGGCGCCTATTGTTACGGGCGAACTTCGGCTTACCGACCTTGTGGTCGCGCTTGCGGCGGAGCACCCGGTTTGGGTGGAAGTGGAGGAAGGCTGGCAGAGTGTGGGGAGTCCGGAGGATATTACACAACACGTGGCGGCGTTGGGCGGAAAAAAATAGACCGCCCGAGAAGGGCGGCGAGAGTGCGGTTTGGTGATCAGAAGGGCAACAGCAAACTGACGAGGGCGCCGAGCAACAGCAGGGGTACGAGGAGCATGATACCCCCGTTTGTAATTGCCAAGGTTGCGCCGGTCGCCAGGCTTCTGAGTGTCTTCATGGTACTACTCCTGTGGGTTGTCCACGATTGTTGTACCATACTGTACAGATGGTGTCACGACTTTGCTCACTGGATTTACTTGTGCAGGTTGCCGAAATGTATGCTAGAGTGAACGGGTCAGTACCTCCCCCAATACTGGCAACCCCTGGACATATATATTCCAAGGAAGCGCCCCGGTAGATAGCTAGCCGGGGCTAACTCTATCTGTAGGTGGGCGAGTGAACGAGTGAACGAGTGGGCGGGTGCGGGGTGGTATACTTTCTGCATGGACACAAAGATGAAAGACTATGTCGACTACGTGCTGGGGGATGTGCTTGGGCACGTGCCTGGGGTGACTGCGCGAGCTATGTTCGGTGGGTATGGCCTCTACCAGGATGGGGTCATATTTGGAATCATAACCGACGTTGATGAGCTACGCTTCAAGGTCGATGATTCGAATCGTGCACAGTATGAGGCGTTGGGAAGTACCCCGTTTACATACACCGGCCACAAGCACAAGCAGCCGACTGTGATGCAGTATTACCTGGTGCCCGAAGCGGTGCAGGAAGACCGTGAGCGGGTGGAGGAGTGGTTGCTCCAGAGTGTTGCCATTTCTGCAACGCGGAAACGGTAGGAGGCTACATGTGGTGGTGTTTTTCACATCTCTGTGTGAGGAAACGGTGGTACACTATGGTGCATGGCGATGTTTCGTGAACATGTTGGGGTGGGGGCGCTCGTTGCTGTTGTGGGCGTGGTGCTTGCGTATCACTACGCCTACACGACCGATTGGCGCTTGCTCGCATGGCTTTTTGTGGTAACGGCGGTTGCCGCCTTTTTGCCGGATGTCGATAGCGATAGCAGCGTACCCTTCTTTTTGGTCTGGGGACTTGTGTCGGTGCTTGTTTCCGGTGCTGTGCTTGCGGTGACCCTTGCAAGTGGGACAGACAATATGTATGAGCTTGTGGGGCAGCCGCTTCTCGCCCTGCTTTTGATGTGGTTTGTGGTGGGAGGTATCGTGAAGCGGCTCACGAAGCACCGCGGGATGTTCCATTCGGTGCCGGGAGCCTGCGTGGTGGGACTTAGCATGGTGCTGGTGGTGCGCGGGGTTGGGGCAGGTGACGCGGCTGCGTTTTTGTTGGGTGCGGGGGCTGGTGTTGGCTACCTCGCACATTTAGTGCTCGACGAGCTCCATGCGACCGTGAGCATCGATGGGCGGTTGTTCTCGCCGCGGCGCTCATTAGGGAGCGCGCTGAAGTTCTTTTCGAGCTCTCGGATCACGAACGTGTGTACGTACGTACTCCTGATGGCATTAGGATGGGTGGTGGTGATGTAGTATTGCCCAGTGATGTGCGAAAGGCGACCACTCTCTCCGAGTGGTCGCTGGGTGTTTCAGGCGAATGTATAGCCCTGTGGAATCACAGTGAGCCATTCGCCACGCTCGTTTAGGTCGACTGTCGTGAACCCGCGTGCGTTGTCGTGGTCACGATCGAAGCCGACTTTGATGTTATCAGGAATACGTACGTGTTTGTCACATATCACACGAAGCAGTTGCGTGCCGCTTCCCACATACACATCATCACCGATGTGTGATGAGTCGAGTGTGGCATGGTTGCCCACCCATGAGCGACGCCCGATGCTGCACCAACGAAGGTACGCGTTGTCGATCCTCGCTCCCCCGGCGAATTGCGAAAAGGGTGTGCGTACGTTGTCACCCAATGTTTGTGCTGTTGGAAGGTTGTCCGGGCATGATGGAATGGGGTAGTCCGGGTTTTGCATGTTGACCGGTGGTTCATGTCCCAACATCTGGTTAAGGGTGTGATAGAACGACGTAAGTGTCCCAACATCGCGCCAATAAGGCGTAGGCTGCCCTGGTGTGCGATCTTGCTCGAATGGATAGGCGTGCACTCGTGCACCTGACGCAATCAACCGTGGAATGACGTCGCTGCCGAAGTCGTGCGTTGAACTTTTGTCGTGTGCGTCGTGAGTCAGTGCCGTTGCGAGTGTTGGCGCATTCGCGATGTAATTTCCCATCGACGCAAGGCAATACTCTGGGTTGCCGGGAATACCGGGTACTGCGTCAAGCGAGGGTTTTTCGACAAAACGCTGTACGCGATAGCGTTTGTCGATCTCGAAGATGCCAAAGTTTCCTGCAGCATCCTCACGTCGCATCGTTACAGCCGCGACCGTGAACGCACTGTTGTGTTCGTAATGCCATGCAACCATCTGTTCCATGTTCATGACCATAATGTGGTCGCCGCTTAAGATCGCCACCTCAGACACTTGGGCTCTGATTCGCTCGATAAGGTGCCAGTTTTGATACATGGCACACGCGGTGCCAGAGAATCCTGCTTCCGCATCATTTCGATGTCTCGGTTGTGCTGTTGTGATCGAGCGTCCGAAGCCGAGGTAGGGTCCCCAGAAACCATTCACATGTCTGATCAGGGAATCGGGAGCGTACTGCGTTACGACGTAGATGTGCTTAGCACCCCCGTTTACGGCAGCAGCAATGGCAAAGTCGATGATCCGGTGTTTGCCAAACGGCACCGCCGGTTTCGCACGGACATCTGTGAGTGGGCGGAGGCGAGAGCCTGCGCCACCCGCCAAAACAACGCACGGGATGTTGTGCATACATATGCTCCTGTTGTATGGGTACGAGGTCCGTAAGTGACAGTACCATACGCTTGGTTTGCTGTCTACATGGCTCATGTTGTACGTGTCGTGGTCTAGGGATATGTGCTCTTGCACACGATGGCGTCTTCGGGTACAACACTATGGGTTGCGATAGTATATGTGGGATTGGGTAATGAATTTGCGAGTGAACATGTGTAGAGAGGTGACCATGAAATCGATGTGTATATGAACCAGCAGAACGCTTCCGAGCGAGTGTGCATCTCACTCTGGTAGAGGATAGTAACCATGACAGAGCGACGTGACCAGTCTGATGTGGCGGACACACGAGAACATGGCGTGGTGCCCGGAAAGGAGCTTGCATGCAGGGAAGATGTTTTGATACCACCGGGTTGGCTTGCTCAGCCTGCACGCAAGAGTAGTCAATCAATGGTGAGAGAGAAAAAGGATGGGCGCGAGCCGGGATGGTGATCGTCTGGCTTGGCACGCAATAGATGAAGCCGACAGGATGTCGGCTTTTGCTATATGGCAGCCACGTCACAAGAATTAATGGTACAGTTCACTACGCGTGTGCCGTTGCTTGTGCAATACATGACACTGGTAACAGCTCCTTCGAACGTACACCCGTGGGACTTGAGTTGTATGTCCAGCCGCTTCCGATGGGTGCCGGCCATGTGTTGCTTGACCTGGGGCAGATGGGGGTGCCGAGTGCTGGCGTGTTTAGGTTGCTGCCACTGTCCATGCACAACGACGCAGCACGTACCGCGCTACGTAGGTTTGCGAGCGTGCGTGTTTCATATGCTCTGTCTCTCGTGTGCCGCCTATGTGCACGAGAACAATATTCGCGAAGATGCCCATGATTGCAACTACTATCAATAATTCCATGATTGTAAATACTTGTGTACTACATCGCATTTGATAGAGTCAGCAGGCACAAGCAAGGGTGGGTGCTGAACGAGCCGGCAGAGTATGCCGGCTCGTTCTCACTTCTTCTGTCGCCTTGATGTTAGAACCAGTTCAAGAATGAGTTTACACCGTTACGAACTGTGGCCCACAGGTTTCCGGCGCCATCTGCTGCCTCGCTTGCTGCTGCTACCTGGTCGTTTGNTTGTTCACGGACAGGCGCTGTCTGTGTTGGAGCTGGTGGGGTGGTGTCGATTGGCGTCGGCACGGGAGCGTCCATTGCGAGCATGGATGGTTCATCAGTACTGGTAGGGAGTGCTGCTGGTGCTGGTGCAGCACCGATGAGCTCGTACTCTTCTTGTGGAAGGTTGGAGCCGCTCTCCTCGGCTGCGTTTACGCGATCACGGAATGCTGCAATTTCGCTCTTTTGCGTATCAGACAATGGGAAGTCGCGCATACACCATAGTTCGTTAATTTTCTTTTGGGTTGTGTAGTACACGTAACCGGTGCTCTGTGCCACACCCCATGGGTTAAGGATATCGCTTGCGTACTTGGTTTGGAATGCGTGCACCGCATCGTAGGTTGCATCATCGTAGAATCCAGAGAGTGGTACATTGTCCATGTCTTCGGTGTTCATAAGGAAGAACTGAAGTTTGCGCACCTCTTGTGAATTGTTCGCATCGCCACGCTTTATGTACTCGGTGATGAGTGGCTTACAGGTGTTCAAAGCTTCAATCGCTTGCTCTTCTACTGGAGCTTCCGGGTCCTCGATGACCTCGATTGCAACAGACACGACTTCTGTCTCGTAGATATGCATGTCCTCATCGGGGTCTACATCTTCCTCAGTGCTCAAGACGTATGCCTCGTTGGTGTAGGTTCCCGGCTCTACCACGTCGTTGAAGTGTGCGGTGTACTCGACGGTGATTGTTTCGTTCGGGTAGATTCTGTCGAGCTCCCACTGTTGCTCGTGAATCTTCTGCTCATCTTCGTTGTAAATCGTGTCCATCAAGACCGCGTTGTAGAGTGGTGCTGCGCCGTTTTCAATCGTGATGGTGTAGGTGACGCTGGTTGAAGCGTAGATCGTTCGCTCACTCACGGTCTTTGCGATCGTGAGCTCCGGGTTTGGCGTAAGTGGCTTACCTGCACCCGTGCCGGTAACGATGGTGATGAGCTCGCTGTTGTCTTGTGCGTCATCATTGTCGTTTGCACTTGAGACCGTGAATTCTGTTGTGACTTCGCTTTGTGGATTTACAAAACGTTCAAGACAGGTGGGGAAGGAGACAGTGCGGGTGCCGCCTGCTGGAATGCGACCCATCATGTACTCCATACGGTCACCAAAGTCTTCAGTGAAGCCGTCCATACGCTGAATCATGCTGTCGAATCGACTCTCGAGAACCACGTTTTCTGCAACTGCGTCACCGAAGTTGTTGACGGTAACCTCATAGTTGAAACATGAGCCACCAGAGATGAGTTTTGGTGCTACCGCTCGCGCGCCAACCCAAAGGTCTGATTGGCCGAAAGTGATGTCACCTTGCCAGTCGCCGAGGATGTTGAAGATTGCCATGACCCAGTTGCGACCAAGGACGTTGGTGTTCACGACGTTCACTACGTTTGCGCTTGCTTCTGCATCGCCAGACGAAACGGACGCATCGCCATCTGCTTCGACTGCGTTGTCGCCTGTTAATGCAAAGACGTTGAAGCGGTTGTTGATTTCAGCATTGTTGGTGTTGCGAACGGAAAGGAGGTCGTCTTGTGTTACTGGTGCGCCGTCGGTGTCCTCGTTGTCCCAGAAGATTTCGATGCCGCCTGCAGCTTCTCGCCAGTTCATGCCTTCAGGGAGGCCATAGACGCTTCCGCTCCAATCGCTTGGCACGCGGAAGAGGAATGAGAGGGAATCACCAAAGATGGTGGTGTTGATGCGGTCGACGATGGTGGTTTGTGCCGTTGCGTCACCACTGTCGACAGTTGCATCACCGCCTGCAGCAACCTGGTTGTTGCCGCTTTCAGCTCCCACGGTACCTTCGGTAGTAACCGTTGCGGTGTTTTCGTTCTCGTAGTTGACCGTGCTCCCTGCAGGGACTGAGCCGCCACCCAACAGCAGATTGGTGAACCATTCTGCTCCCGGGAAGACGATGTCGCCAGCACCCTCAGCAAAACCATTCATGGTGAGTAGAAGGTAATTTGCGTTCGTGATGTTGGTGTTCACCACATTCACGATGTTTGCTGCAGCTCGCGCATCACCTGAAGCAACATCTGCATTGCCATCTTCGGCTGTTGCTGTGTTACCCCCGGTGGTTGCGCCAACGTTCACGTCGTTGTTGACTGTGCCGTCGTTGTTGTTGTCGATGGTGAGCGAGGTGTATGGATCGGAGCACGCCTCATCCTCGAGTGAGCATGCGGTTCCCGAACCGATGTTTGGCGTGCCGCCGGTGAGGACTGAAAAGAGGCTGCGTAGGTCTACCGCAACATTGCCCATGAGCATGTTGAGGAAGTACATAAGGCCGTGTGAGTTGAAGGTGTTTGTGTTCAACACGTTCAACACATTTGCGGTTGAAATTGCAGAGCCGGATGTGATGGTGACGTCGCCCTCTACCGTTGCGGTGTTGTTGCCAGTGCCACTTGACACATCTGCTGTATTGTCTGCTTGTGCGACATTGTCTGTGTCGACGTTGGTCTCGGCTTCGGCGTCTACATCGACATCGTTGGTGTTCTGCTCGTTTGTGATGTCCGCATTGTTTGTTGCGTCGCCTGTTGTGAGCGATGCATCGCTGTCGGACTCAACTGTTTGACCACCAGTGTTTTCGCCCTCAGAACCTTCGCCACCCTCGCTTGTTTGTTCCTGTGTTTCTGTGGTTGCGCTTTCTTCCGTGTTGCTTTCCTCGTTTGAGTTCTCACTGGTTGCGCTTTCTTCTTCTGACGTTGTGCTTTCGGTACTTTCTGTACTCTCATTCGTAGTGGAGTCGCCCGTTTCAGGTGTCTCGGTGTCGTCTCCTGTTCCGTCTTCACCTTGCGTGCCTTCTGTGCTTTGGCTTTCGCTTGTGGTATCACTCTCGGTCTCGCTCTCGGAGCCATTGGAGCCATCTGTTTCGCTTGTTGACTCGGAGCTCTCAGAGCTGCTCTCGTTCGTTGTTTCGTTGTTTCCCGAAGTGGACTCTTGTGTAAATTCCTGGGATGCTTCGCTGCTGTTGGTTTGCTCGGTGCTGTCAGCACTTCCTTCTTCTGCGTAGAGGACGTGTGTGGCTACGCTGCTTAGTGTAAGTGCGCATGCAAGCGCGAGCAGGAACACGCCTGTGCGTGTGGATGTGTTATGTAAATAGTGATACAACATGGCGTAAGGTGTTGGCGAACGTTGTGAAGAATACCTGCATGAAGGTGTGAGCCTCTTTAGAGGTGTTCAGAACGTGCTCAGAATTAGTGTTGGTAATGGTGGTAATGGTTCTGTCAGTGTCTTTTTGTGTGCTCGTTTTCGGTGCGCTGGCGACAGAATCGACAGCATACGGTTTGTTCGTGGTCGCCGATTCATTCGTGGGTACTGTTGCGTCAGAAGCATTCACGGAAATCTGTGCGGTTGCCGAGCTGCCTTCCGTGGTGACTGACCTTTGTATGTCGATTGGCTCACCGGACGACGTTTCGTGGATATCAAGCACGGTCTCACCGTTTACTACTGATGTGATGTGTACTTCGGTGCTGCTTGTGCCCGAGCGCATGTTCGTGCCGGTTGTGACGACTGAACTACTGCTCTCGCTGTGAATGACCACGGAGTTGTTGACCGTGCCCGCATAGGCGACCATTGGGGTGACCGCAAGTATGCCGAGCCACGCACCAACGAGTGTTGTTGAAATGAACATTGTTTGTGTTGGGTGGAAACCCTCCGTAAGACCTCAAGATGCAGGGGGTAGGTTGTAGGGGGTAGGGGGTAGAAAAGTGTGTGCGCCGTACAGGTCGGACTACACCCTACACCCTACAACCTACGCCCTGCTAAAGATCTTAGGGGAGGGAGTGAGCTTGCACTCACTACCCGTTCCCAGCTCGATAGTATCTTTCGAAACTACCGCTCCACTACGGTTAGTTGCGTACGCGAATAACCTTGTGGTTGCTTGCATCGACAATCGATACACGTGAAAGGCTGTGGCCAGTTGCGACCAAGCTCTCGGTAAGACTGTCGCTACCTGCACCAGCGTCGCCGCCAGCGCTTGAAGCGTCACCGAATGCGCGCGTCTCACCAGAGGTGTGTGCGTCGCTCTCGGTTGTGACATCTGCGTCTTCACCGTATGCACCGTTGGTTGTTGCATCTGAACCAACGTTCGTGTCGGAACTTGCACCAATACCCTCGGTGTCGGTGTCGCTTTGGCCACCGTTGCCGCCAGCGCTCATTGAGCCGCCAGCAACTAGTGCGCCACCTGAAAGTGCATCAGAGAGCACCACGTTGGTGGTTGCGCTGAAGGATCCCTCGTCGATGTTCACAGTGGTGTTCACTGGAACGTGTACCTTAGAACCCTCCTCGTATGCTGCGTCGAGGTTCTTTGAAGCCTCGTACTCTGAGCCGCTCTTGGTCTCATTGTCCCACTCTGAGCCCTCCTTGTTGTGCTCGACCTCGCAGCCGCAGTCGTCCTCATCGTACTCATCATCGTACTCTGAGCCGGTCTCGCGATCGTAGTCGTACTCAGAGCCGCTGTTCTCGCTGTCGTAAGACATTGAGCCAGACATGTAGTACTCGTCGTACATAGGGGTTGCAGGAGTGACCTCGACATCGATCTCAGTCGTGTTCTGTGCGCCCATGATTGCTACGTCAGACTCTGCATTACCGGTAGAGATTGCCGTAAGAGTTGAAGCGGTGCCAGCGTCGCCGCCGTTACCACCGTAGCTCTTTGCTATACCTGCTGCCTCGGTGTAGTCGTCTGCCGTTGCTTCTGAGTCGGTGTCGACGTCTGCCTCGTTGCCACCTGCATCCTTGGTTGTTGCCTCGGAATTTGCGTCGGTGTCTGAGTTAGCGTCTACTTCGCCTGCGTCTACGGAGCTGTCGCCGCCGTTGCCGCCAACGCTTGCGCTGCCAGTCATTACAGTTGCGTCGCCGCTGTATGCGTACGACTCAACTGCGTTCGTGGTGAGCGCCATGTTCTGTGAGCTGATGTTGATGTTGGTGTTCACCGCTGCTGATGCAGGAAGAGCGAACAGGCCAAACGTCAACGCGGGGAGTGTAGCAAGTGCTGCTGCCTTTGCTACTACTGTGTTTGTTGTAACCATGTTGTTTGGTGTGTTAATTGGGTTTGTAATAACGCATCCCATTTCCTCCGTCCCTTAAGGGAACACGGAAGAAGTAAGTGCGGCCCGTACCTGCCCGGCACGGTAGGGTATCGACCAGTGTATGTGGACCAGGAGTCCACGCGAGGCCCCGTTTCCCGAACGAGTCGCGCATAGACTGCTGCTTGTGAGTGCCAGATGGCAACCACACAATCTGTATAGAGAGAACAAAGTTTTGGCAACACTCAGAATGTACCTACGGTTGGTGCAAAAAACCCACGGCTCAATAGAGTACGCGGATAGCGAAATAGTTCAGCAACGTTTGGTTGTGATTGAAACCTGTCGACATGATGGTGAATGTCGCTGGTTTCCCCTTGTGCTTACTAGTGTATGCGCTTTAAGGGGTATGTCAATCATTATGTGAGGTATGTTGGTGTCGGCACATGGTATACTGAGTATGTCAAACAGATGCGTTGGTGCACCATGACAAAAGCGCGAAAGGCGAGCAACCCCAAAGGGGAAACCAGCTTCTCCGAAGCTGCCGGGTTGCTCGCCTTTCGCGCTATCTCATCTACTTTCCTATGCCAGCAAAGAAGATGTGGGCGAAAATAAATACAGGTACCCACAAAAGGACCTGTACGCTCATCGTTATAGCATCGGGGCTACGGTTGCTGCAAGCGTGAGGGTGTGTCCGAATCTACAGTTGTCAGTTGTCAGTTGTCAGTTGTCAGTTTTGACATGTACACGCACGCTGCCTCGCTACCGTAGGTAGCAGGTGTGGTGAGGTAAGTGTTATCGACGTCGAAGCAAAAACGGAGCGACGTCGATATCGTCGTCGATGGTATGAATGCATGCGATGGTTGTGGCCACGAGCGCACCTGTGTGGTGGTTGCTGTTGTGCTATGGTGCCTGGTAGAATATGGGCATGAACACTGCAGCAAGTCATAGACTTCATACGTTGTTGCAAGAACAGGTTGGTGGTGCGCCGGCAGACGCAGTCTGGGCTGTGTGGTCACAATTGCCTGAGGACGAGCTCACTGACCTCTATGAGCTCTGCAGCGTGGAGCCCGCGGTGTTGCGCGATGCTGTGCGCTTGCGTGCGGCCCAGGTGAAGGCGCTCCGAAGCGGTGCTGCAGCTGATGCAGAGGCGGTGCTTGAGCGCTCAGAAGCACTTCTTACCAGCATGGAAGCAGGAGCCGCAACGTTCGACCGATATGCAGTTGCGTAATTTCTATTGCATATGAATGGCAACATCGAAGCAGGCGACCACGATCAGCATGATGAGGCATTGCCCATGGCACCGCCTTCGGGCGAAGCGGGCGCATTCGACGCAGAGGACCCTCAAGATGCTGCTGCACTTGAAGAGCTTGCCCTCAGCTACAAAGCCGAGGGTGGTCAAACGGCCGAGGAGATTGAAGCGATGATGAATGAACGACCCAGTTTTTTTGAGCGCGTGCGAGATTTTGCAGAGCAACATAAGGTGATAAAGAACCTTATCATTGGCGCGCTCTACTTTGGCGGCTCCGCCGGAGCGTTTGCTCCCGGGAATGCGGAAGCGAATGATGAGGATTCGGACATTGGCACTATGACCTTGCGACCGGATGCGAACGCGCTGCGTGATACTGCACCCGAAGACCAGATGAGTGTTCCTCTCACGACCGAGGATGGGCGCACGATCGTGAGTCGCTCTGTTGCGGGGGAAGGTGTTAATGCGAATGTGCGCGGTGAACCGGAACCGCCCGCAACGAGGGACGCCGAGCAGGCTGGCGGGATGACCGACGAAACGTATGAGCAGTTTCTTGAGAAGCTCAACGATCCCGAGTTAGAAGAATCTGACAAGCAGCAGATCCGCGGCATGCTCGAACTGTATGGGCGCGAGGTTCCGTCTGCTCAGACGGACGTAGAGCCTGTTGAGTCGGTAGTGGGCGATGTGTCCGAGGCGCAGGTCGAGTCATCGGCCTTCGAAACGGTCGAGATAGACCAACGTACGTTGGAGCGAGTGGTCGATGACGTTTGCGCGGCGGCAGAAACTGGAAGAACCGCAGATCGTGGCATTCTTGCCGGTGTGTATGGCCTCGCAGCG
>JGI12210J13797_10032608_pt1 | contig 16265 bp, 14 predicted proteins | sample ElkSlonscriptome_3_FD_13797 | JGI IMG/M metagenome (IMG submission 13797)
TCCAGGCATATGCATATATCAAGTCCATAAATCAGTGCCTACTTCATACTTCTTTATATAACCGGGCAAAACCGATTATATTCTGACACATCCCAGCGTAAGTCATAAGCCCCTACCGATTCTGTCTACCAGTAGACCGATACTAGCCATAGGATGCAGGCCCCTAGAATTCATGTGGGCTTAGCCGTTTACGGCTGATTATGAAATGATTCTAAGGCTTTCCCCAATCCTATGAGCCATGGGCTAACTTTAAGTCCGGGCACATTGGCTGGCGATACCCGTAACGTAATTGTTGGGGAGAGAAACTTATGTTTGATTCAATATTGTCGTCTTCACCGTTGTCCTCTTTGACGTCCCAATATTGGTGGATGCTGCGTCTATTTTTGCTCCAGGGATTTTGCCTTTCCTTAGCGCTGCTGGCTATTCTGCGCGTGATGTAAGTGACCAAGATCAGCCCCAGCGCTGATCAATAGCTGCCCTTAAGTGACCAAGATCAGCCCCAGCGCTGATCAATAGCTGCCCTAGCGCTGACCTCTGCGCGCGATCGCCATCAGGTGAGCCCCTCAGAAGGCGAATGCTCAGCGCTGAGCTGCCAAACCCTAGCCGTTTTATCTGCACTTCCGCTCACAAAGCACTCGCCGTCTGGGCTCATCGCCAGAGCATTGACGCTGTCGGTGTGAGCGCTCAATACTTTCACAGGCTGACCTGTAGCGATGTCCCAAATATGGATGGTTCTGTCGCTGCTGCCGCTGATCAAGTGGGCCCCATCGGGGCTAAACGTGACAACATTGACGCCATCGCTATGCCCTTCTAGAACCGCTTTGAGTTTGCCGGTGGTGCGGTCCCACAGCCTAATGCTGCAGTCTTTGCCTGCGCTGGCAATGGTCTGACTGTCTGGGCTGACGGCAACGCTATCGACGGCCCCTTCATGGGCAACCCAAACCTGAATCAGTTCAGCTGTTTGGAAGCTCCACAGCTTGACACGCCGATCAATGCCGCCACTGACGAAAATGCTGCCGTCTGGGCTGACAGCGATCGCTCGAATCATGCTGCCAACGCCAAAGGGAATTTTGAGGAGTCGACGCGCCACCAAGCTCCAGACGCGAATCGTTCGATCAGTACTGCCGCTTACCAGAAACTCACTATTGGGGCTGATTGCCAAAGCGGTCACATCCCGAATATGACCCATCAGGGTGTCAACTAGCCTGCCCTGACGGGGGTCCCATAGCTTGATGCTAAAGTCATCGCTGCTGCTCACAAGCCAGCGCCCGTCTGGGGAAAATACTAAGGCGTTGATGCCCTTCACGTGGCCTGTCAAGCAACACAGCAGGCGGCCATTGCGAAGATCCCAAAGTCGGATCGCGTCGTCTAGACCACCAGTCGCCGCAAAAGGGGCAGTGGGATGCATTGCAAGGCAGGTGATCCAGGACTGATGTCCCTGCAGACTGTGGCGCTGCCGGTATTGGGAGTAGGGGATGGGCAATCCGGCGCCTGTTTTCGATGGCCCCGATTGAAGCGAGGCTGGTCTTCTGGCGATTATGCCAGGCTGAGAAGGCGGCCGAGAAGGCGGCAAGCTGCGGTGCGGCGGCGGTGGCGGCGCTGTGGGTGGGCGCGATAGTGGTTTTGGCGACGATGATTTTTTTCGGGACGGTGACTTTGTTGCCTTAGATGGTGCATCGACCGGAGCCGACTGTGGTGGTGATGGCTCCGCTTGCTCGCGTCTGACGTGAATTGGAGTGCTGCGAGCAGGACTTGGGTGGTTGAGGTCTGATGTGGATGTGAGGACTCGCGATGCGTTGGATAGGGGACTTCGCAGCTTTGATGTCCGCAGTTTGGTCTGGCACAAATCTTTCCACACCGCTTTGGCCGACTGATACCGATCGCGCACAAGATCTTGCAGCAGTCGATTGAGTACGGCGGTGAGCTGCGGACTGACCTGCCGCCGCCGCTTCATAAGGCAATCGGACCATAGCCATTGACCACTCAGCGGGTCGAAGAGCTGCTCTGGTCTAATGTTTGTCAATAGATGAATGCAGGTTGCCCCTAAACTGTATAGGTCGCTTGCAGGATAGGCTTGCCCACCGCGCAGTTGCTCAATTGGCGAATACCCCTCTGTGCCAATCTGGGTGCCAATCTGATTACCTGAATTGACGCGCAGCTGTTTGGCAATGCCAAAGTCAATTAGAATCAGCCGATTGTCAGCCCGGCGGCGCAGAATGTTGGTCGGCGTGATATCCCGGTGAATGACCTGGTGGGTGTGGACAAACTGCAAGACCGGCAGAATATCTAGCAATACCCGGCGAATTCGCGACTCGTCAAAGGGGCCATTGCGTCCTAGTTCTTGGGCCAAACTGATCCCATCTATATATTGCTGCACAAGATAGAGGTAGTTGTCTTCTTCGAAGTAAGCTAGCAACGCCGGGATCTGCATATGCTCCCCCAGTTCATGGAGCCGGATCGCTTCTTGATTAAATAACTTGGCGGCTTTTCGGGTTGAGTAGGTTCCTGTGGCCTGGGGCGAAAACTGCTTGATTACACATCGAGTGTTGAGGCGGTCAAGGTCTTGAGCGAGGTAGGTTCTGCCAAAGCCACCATGGCCCAGCGGCTGGACCGGGCAGTACCGCCCCCTGAGCGCCGAAACCAAATGTCCGCCACAGCCACGACAGGTTTTGGCACTGTCTAGATTGATAGGCTTGCGGCAAAGCGGATTGAGACAGCAGATCATGACGACAGGGCTTGGGCGGGGCAGGGTCAGTTTGGAGTCTGGGCATCTTGACGGTGCTGGCGTATCGCCCGCCGGAACCCGAGCACAAGCAGAATATTGGTCAGAGTGAGGAAGCTCTCTGCCCCACCATGGAGCCAATCTACGTCGGCCAGCTCACTGCTGTAGGCCGCTTTGGCATATAGCCCTGCTGGAATGGTGATGGCCACAAACAACAGGGTTCCATAAAACCCCGCCAGCACTAGCGGCGGCGCTTTCTTAGACCGGGTCAAAAACCATAAAAAGCCAAGATAGGGAAAGAGTGAGAGGGCAAACAGGGTTTCTTTTGACATGGCTTATGTTTCTAGGTTGGGCGATCGCCAAATCCACCAGGCGGCAAGGCACAGGGTGATGTTTCCCAATACTGTCATCGCCGCCTGCAGCGTCACGAGCCAGCTTAGGCTAATTGGATTGTCGAAAAAATGCCAAGTACAGGCGCACATTGCGCTCACCAAGGCCGGCAGCATTGCCACCGACAGGGCTCGCCAAGACGGATCTTGACTGACATCGGCATAGCGCCAGATCAGCCCAATGGCGGCGATCCATTCGATAACGCTAGAAATATGAATAATCCAGGTGGGAATTGAGAGGGCATGCATTGAATTTTGTGGTGTCAAACCTGACTTGCCCTATTGTAAATGGGTGCGCCGCCTTGAGTCGGTGAGCGGCACCATAAGGCGATTGACTGGGAGACCTGATCTTGAGGTGATAGTGCGGTATGCGGACGGTATTGTGCGGTTATTATGGCATGGGAAATGGGGGGGATGAAGCGCTTTTGGCAACAGCGCTGCAGATGTTGCCCTCTGACGCTGACCCTATTGTTCTGTCAGGTCAGCCGCAGCTAACGCAGCTGCAATATCAGGTGGAAGCCGTGCCGCGAAAATCTCCTGGAGCGGTCTGGGGAGCCCTGCGGCGAGCCGATGCTTTTGTCTGGGGTGGCGGTAGCCTGATGCAGGATGCCACTAGTCGCCTCAACCCCCTGTACTATGGCGGGCTCATGGGGCTGGCCCAGCAGATGGGGCTGAAAACCGTGGCCTGGGCTCAGGGCATTGGCCCTCTGAATCAGACTTTGACCCAGGGCATCACGCGGCGCATGTATCGCGCCTGCTCCGCCGTCAGCGTCCGGGACCAAGGTTCAGCCCGGCAGCTCGCGGCTTGGTCGGTTCCCGCTGTGGTGGCCCCGGATCCGGTGTGGGCTCTAGAGCAAGAGCCCGTTGCCGGGCTGTGGGATCTACCATCTCCCCGCGTTGCAGTCATCCTCAGGACTCATCCGGATTTGACGCCGCAGCGCCTGTCTACTATTACTGAGGCGCTATCTATGCTGCAGCAGGCAACCGGAGCCTGTGTTGTGATGGTGCCGTTTCAGCTGTCTCAGGATCTTGCGATAGCCCAGGCCGTTCAGGCCGGGCTATCTGGTCCTACGCATCTGTTTCAGCTCCAAGACCCACGCCAGCTAGCGGGCCTCTTTAGCGGGGTTGATATGGCGATCGCCATGCGCCTACATGGCGTCATTATGGCAGCGGGGGCGGGATGCCGCACCTTTGCTCTCAGCTATGATCCCAAAATTGACCAGCTGATGCAGACGTTATCCATACCGGGCTGGCGGTTGACCCAGTTGCCAAATAGTGCCACTACCATGGGTCAAATTTGGGTGGAGCAATTCACCAACGGTGCTGCCCTATCGACGGACCAAATTCAATCGCTGCGGAACGGCGCGGCCATTCACCGTGACGTCCTGCGGAGGGCGTTGACCGCTTGAGACCAGCGACGAAGCCGTGGCGGGCGCTGGAGGCTGACCGAGAACAACCGTCTAAGGGGAACACAGTTCGGTATGATGAGGGGAGCTAATTTTTGCAATAAGATACTATGCTGACTCTAAAAATCGCTGTGTACGTCGTCGTATCATTTTTCGTTGGAATATTCATCTTTGGCTTTTTGTCCAATGACCCTGCCCGCAACCCCAACCGTCGCGATTTCGAATAATTGCCGGTCCGTCGTCGGATTTCTAAATCACGTTATCCGTCGATTGGGCCTCAATGGGCATGTCCCCAACTGCGTCGTCCCCTCAGGCTATTTGGGGACGTTTTCATAGTTAGCGGCTAGCTTGTAGCGATCGCGACCCTGCCTGCAGGTGGAGCAGCTGGGCTTTTCTTTGGTGTGAGTTGATTACGTCTATGCCCTATCCAGTACCGCCGCCACCGCCGCTAGTTCAGGTGGCCGACCTGTCGTATGCCGATACTTCAATCTGGTCCGATGCCGAGTCTTCCCCCAAGGCCGAAAGTCAGGTACTGCTTCCAGAACCCATGTCCCCCTTGTCGCTGCTCGTCGAGGCTCCTGCGGCAGACGGCAATGCCATGACGGCCCTGACTCAGCCAGTGAGTCAGCCGCCTAGCGCCCCACTGCTAGCGGATGCGGGAGCTGCCGATAGTTCTCTTGGATCTGCCATGGAAGTGGGGTTGCCTAGCGGTGGGTCCCTGCCGGGGTCTCACTTCGGCGATCTGCATCAGGACTACGACCTCGATGAGACCAAGGCACGGTCAATGGAATCTGAAGCGCGATCGCGTCTGGGTGACGATGACGCCGCCTATGAGGAGACCGCGCGGCTGTTTCATGAGAGCCGCAACATGCTGGGCGAGCTGGTGGACTGGGTTACCCAGCAGCCGGAATTTCAGAACCCACCGCCGGAAGATGCTTCTCAAGAGGATTTCCAAGCCCCGCTACCAACGCTCCCCGACCCAGCTGCCCCTCAACTCACCCCTCAACCCGCCGACCCAGCGTCGCCGGAAACCGACGCCATTCCTCTAGGAGATTTAGACCTCAACGACCCTAACGAAGCGGCGGGTGGGGTCGATGCTTTAGAAGTTGTTGCCGACCGTCAAATCTACGACCAGCGGCAGCAGGTTTTTACCGCCGAAGGTAACGTCATCTTGACGGTGAGGGGTGCAGTGTTGACGGCAGACGAGGTTCGGGTCAACTTGCCCAATCAGGTCGCGATCGCCACCGGGAACGTGATTTTCACCCGAGGGGAACAGGTCCTGCGGGGCGACCAAATTGAGTACAACTTTGTCCGCGAGCAGGGGGCTATTCTGGACGCTAGGGGTGAGGTCTTCATTCCACAAATCGCGTCGGACTTGTCAGCCGATGCCCCCGTCGAAGACCCATCTACGGCAGCGCCAAACTCCAGCATCGATGGGGATGAGCTTGAATCAGATGTGTTGAGTCAGCGACTCAGTCGGCAGCAGCCTCCGGTGGAAACGGCTACCGCTGTGGGTGGGGTGGTTATTGGCGCTGGTCTCTCTCAGCGGGGAGCCGGGGGCCAGGGTCAATCTGGCGGCAGCGTCAGACAGCTTCGCTTTGAGGCTGAGCGAGTCGATTTTCGTCCCGGCGGTTGGGTGGCGACAAATGTGCGGCTGACAAACGATCCTTTCTCACCGCCGGAGCTTGAAATTCGCACCAACCGAGCTACATTCCAGCGGCTGTCAGCGACCCGCAGCGAACTACGGCTAGAGAACCCCCGGCTTGTGATTGACCAGGGGTTTACCTTGCCGCTGCTGCGATCGCGCTTTATCTTTGACCAGCGACAGCGCAGCCCGCTGCCCATCCAGTTCGGTTTTGACGAAGATGACCGAGATGGACTGTTCGCTGAGCGTTCATTTGAGGTGATCGCAACGCCGACGGCCCAGTTCACCGTCACGCCTCAGTTTTATATTCAGCGAGCCCTCACCGGTCGAGACGAGGATGACATAGAGCCGGGCGAAGATGACACAGGTGTTTTCAACCCAAATTCCTATGGCCTCACGTCAGATCTAGATGTCGACTTTGACCAGTCGACCTCCCTCGAGGCCGAGCTTGTGATGACGAGCCTTGATTTTGACGGCAACTTTGCTGACGAGGATCTCCGGGGACAGGTGCGGCTCCGCCGTCTGTTTGGAAACGGCTATACGGTGACAGGAGAATACAGCTACCGCGATCGCCTCTTCAACGGCACCCTAGGATTTCAAACCGTCGATCAGTCCTATGGGGTGATCGTCACCTCACCGGTGATCGAGCTAGGGGACTCGGGGGTGCAGCTGACCTATCAAGGGGCAATTCAGCGCATCACCGATGACATTGTATTTGAGCGACGGGACGATATCTTAGGCCCGTTTGACCAGCGGGACGACAACGTCACGACCTTGACCCGCTACCAAGCTGCCGCCGAGCTACGGCGCTTTTTCCCGATTTGGGCCGGGCGTCCTCTGCCCGCAACACCGGACCAAGGGCTCCGCTACACGCCCAATCCTGTGGTTCCGTTTGTTGGCTTCAATCCAAGATTGCGCGGCGTCGCTGGATTCTATAGTAGCGGAGATACCCAGCCCATCTTGACGGCGAATTTGTCGTTTATCGGTCAGTTCGGCCATTTTTCCCGGCCTGCCTTTGACTATTTAGGCTTCAACATCACCTACCGCCGCAGCACAGAGGGGAGTGAGTCACCGTTTAATTTCGACCGAGTCCCAGACCGAGAGGTGCTGTCAGGCGGCTTGACAGCGCAGCTCTTTGGCCCTATTCGCGTCGGATTTCAAACCTCCATCAGCTTGGATGAGGATGAGGATTTCGATACGAGCTACTTTGTTGAATATAGTCGTCGGACCTTTGGAGTACTGCTGCGCTTCAACCCTGATCGAGAAGTCGGCTCCCTCAACTTACGCATCAGTGACTTTACCTGGAGCGGTACACCGCGACGCTTTGACGCTGAGCCTGTGGACTACGATCCAGAACTTGTGAGTCCAGAGCTCGTGCCATCAGAATCAGCTGAGCCAAACCCTGTCGAGCTAGATGTTAACCCACAATCTGTCCAGGTGGAACCCGAACCCGAGTCGACGGGGCCATAGTCTGTCATCACAAATCCTGACGGCTTCCAACGCTACAGAGCCTCCTTATGCACATTCTCCTAGTTGATGATGAGATTGAACTTGCGGATGCCCTGAGCCAAGTGCTGCAGCGACAGGGTTATGCTGTAACCGTCGCCTACGATGGCGCAACTGGGGGGCAGCTCGCGACAGATGGGGACTACGACCTGTTGATTTTAGACTGGATGCTTCCAGGTCAAAATGGCCTGGAGCTATGCCGATTGCTGCGAGCCCAGGGCCACGTGACGCCTGTTCTCTTCTTGACGGCAAAGGACACCGTCGATGATCGGGTTGATGGTTTGGACGCAGGTGCTGATGACTACCTAGTGAAGCCATTCGAGCTGAAAGAGCTGCTAGCGCGAGTACGGGCGCTGCTGCGCCGCCCACCAATGTTGTCCGTAGATGGCTCTGATCGTTTGGTGCTCGGGGACTTAACGCTCGACCGGGCAAATCAGGTGGCTCACCGTGGCGATCGCACCATCGAGCTATCGGAAAAAGAAAGCTGCCTGCTAGAGCATTTCATGCGTCACCCCGATCAGCTCCTGTCCCATGACGCAATCTATCAGCAGGTCTGGCAAGATGACCCCCAATCTAGCAACGTGCTTGCGGCACAGGTTCGGCTGCTGCGACGCAAGCTAGAGGCTATGGGGGAGCCATCGCTCATCCATACGGTTTACGGTAAGGGCTATCGATTTGGTCCGCCAGGCTAGAGCTGCCTCACAATACTGAATAACTTTCTGTCTCTATCTGTAGGTCACAAATACAGAGGAACTATCACTTTAAAGTGTGAGCGAGACAAGGCAACTTTACTATTCCCTGACCGGCTGGCTTTGCATAACGCCCTGTCTCTGCTCTGATACCATCCCACTATTAGGAGTACGCTAATGTTTGTCTCCGAATCCACATCTGTTTCCAACTTATTCAGTACTGGACTTGGTATCCAGCCTAACGAGGCTATTATCGATAAAGTCGTTTCCCAAGGCGAAAGATGGAGAGTGAAATACCAATCGACGACCTGGTTTGCTCGGTGTGTTCGTCAAGGCATCAATCTGACCCCAGATGACATTGTCTATGTGGTGGGTCGGCAAAATCTGACGCTGCTGATTGACATAAACGTTTAGCTAAAATCTGACGTTCTGGCTTTGGGTGGTAAAGCTATCGTTTGCCACCCAAACCTGCTCACAACAAGCTGGAAAATTGGTCAAGTCGATACATCAGCTGGAGCCCCATCAACAGGCCAGCAGGCTACGGGCTAGGATGCCTATCTCTTACGGCTTTCTGACACCCTGGGTCTGCAAAAGGTCATCTTCGAGCTGATGATAGATGCGCCGCAGCAGCCGCTTTCCCCGCGACGCTCGCTTGCGTAGAGTTGCTGTTTTGCAGGTCTCGCCATCCTCTGCCAAAATTTGCTGTATGTCTGCCCAATCATGTTCTTCAAGCAGACGTAGCCTCATCAGCTGGCCAATATCTGGCCTCATCTGAATCAGCTGCTCTAAAGCTTTGAGCAGCAAATGAATCCGCTGTTCGCGGGTCAGCTGCGGCTCTTCGTCCTCAATCTCCGTCATTGCCTCCGTCGATATGAGACTGTCAAATACGTGGGACTGCGGATTCATGGCCAGCTCTCTGCGATGCTGGCGGGATTTTTCACGCACGATATTCAAGCAGGTGCTGCGCAGCCAAGCTTTGTAGTTAACAATGACAACTTGCTTCTTCTGGGCTGCGATCGCGCGCTCGTAGGCGATATTTATGATTTCGTGGGGCTGCGTCACTCGGTCCAAACTGTACTGGATGATGAATCGCCTCACCATCGAAATAAAGGAGTAGGGATGAGCGCTGCTACTGCTCAAAATCTCTCCGATCAAAAGTTGCAGCTGCTCTGAGGGGGAATCATCACTCGAATTGCTCATAGGTAAGGGGGTGTGCATCTACTGTAAAAGTGATCTGAGGAGACCAATGTGACGCCCAAATCGAAAAAGTTTACTTCTTCAGGCAAAAATTGCTGAAGAATGATGCTATTGCTTCTATTTGCAGTTGCTCCTAGGATAAAACGAATTATTGCTCAGGCTGCTAGGATCGAATTGACCTCTAATTTGCCCGATGCGTTGACCCGGCATATTTACCAGAGGCATTTATTGGGCATTACTGATTTGGGCTCCATAGCTTCCCTCATGGCCCAACTTCACTTCATTTCACTTCACTAAAACTTTACCAAAGTGCTAAATTCGATAAGCTTTCGTAAAGCGTTCAGGCGAAAGATGTCACATTCCAACCCCGTTGGCACTGATCTAGAGTACGGCTCTAGATCGCGGCGATCGCACCGTGGCTGAGTCGGGCCAAACCTAAATCTTTTCCGTCTGAAAACCGCTTATTTTCTCTTTTGGGCAAACGAATGACTATAGATGTGAACAATATAGATACGAGTGATATGGATAGTATCTCAGGCGACCTGCTGCTCAGATGCCAAGAGTACGCCGCAATCGCGCAGGAATACTATCGGTTATCTCTTCGACCATGGCCTAGCAACGCGGATGGAGATCGACTGTCGGCAATTCTCCAAATGGCTGAATCAGACCGCCTCCTCAGCTTTATTATCGACGAAACCGACCATATCTTGGGCCATGAGCTGGGCCTCATCGATCTGACCGCTATTCGCGACCAGCAAGATCACTTGCGCCATGCTCTAGACGGAAGCTGGGTCAACCAAATTGTGCAAGAGAGCTGCGATCGCCACGGAGCTCGAGTTCCCAAAGCGTCTTTAGAGCAGGCCCAAGTGCGTCTCAAGCAAGAAGGGCTTTATAAAGGTGCCATCGATGGAGATTATGGTCCGGCGACACAGCAGGCGTTTGATAGCCTCCGTCAAGCCCTGACCCGCGAGCTCAAACTGAGAGGACTATATTGTGGTCCCATCGACACAAGCTCTAGCGCAGCGCTACAGGATATGCTGCGCCAAATCAAGGTCCACGAGGCGGTTAGAGGGACAGATATTGAGACCAAAGTAGATTTACTGAGTCTGGAGTCTTGGTTAGCGTCTTAGACAAGGATACGGCAGGGCAGAGATAGCAGATTTAAATAGTTAGGGCACCCGTAGTTCTCCGGATGTTGCGAGGGCTGGGCTGAAAAGCTTGGGAAGATAATCGATAGCTCTGTAACCTGTGCCATGCTGCTTTCAATTGAAAATCTGCCATATTGGATTGTCCTGGGAGCGGGTGGTATTCTCTTCATTGCCATCCTCTCCGGCCAATCAGGACGCCGCACCCCTGCCACAGGCAATAGGGGGAAGTTCAGTGGCGCTTCATCTGGCCCCAGTCAATCCGGGACGATGCCGAGCCCCCCGGATGCGCTAAGTTCTGGCCAGCTAGCCGATGTCGTTGCCCCTGACCCATCCCGCAAGGCCCAGGCCTCTTTCCCCTTGCGCATGGCGCTAACGCTGACCCTCTGGGGGCTGATCGGTTGGACAATAAACGTTGCTGTCGGGGCCAGTTTGGGGACAATGCCCCAAGGGTTGCTAGCATTTGCGATCGTGACGATCACACTGATTTTGGCGCTGGTCTTAAGTCATCAGCTCGTGTCACCTCTCAGATGGGTCATCAACTCACGGCGTCAAACCATGAGCTTTGATCCCCTCGTAGGCTGTACTGGAACGGTGAGCTCGGAGCATCTCTATAAGCTAGCTGAAGGGGATGTGGCCCAAATTGAAGTTGTCGATTCCCAGGGCGACGTATTGGTGGTCAATGCGGCGCTTCCCCCATGGGCAACCGTAACGCCTCACCATGGCGATCGCGTTACGCTGATCGAGCATTCAGACGAAGTCCATCTTTATTATGCAGTGGCCTCTGACAGCCCCGACCAAGACAACTGGCTGCAGCGTGCCGCCTCGATTTAGGGCGTTGTCAGGGGTCTCGCTACGGGAATGGGTGTTTGCGACCGCCTGTATTGGCATATACTTGTACTGCCAACAGGGTTTACTGCCAACAGGGTTTTATGTATTCCCTATCCGCGCCATAGTAAGGCTGCCCAGTGATCCCACTGCGCCTCAGTTTAAGCAATTTTCTCAGCTACCGCCAAGCTAGCCTCGACTTTGGCGGTCTACATGTCGCTTGCGTCTGCGGGCCCAATGGGGCTGGCAAATCGTCCCTGCTAGAGGCGATCGCCTGGGCGGTGTGGGGTCAGAGCCGCGTATCGTCCGAAGACAATGTTATTCACCAAGGAGAAACGGAAGCTCGGGTCGATTTTACTTTTGCTTGCCAAGGGGAAACCTACCGAATTATTCGGGCTCGCTATCGCCGACAGGCCAGCTCCCTTGAGTTTCAGATTCAGACCCCTGAGGGATTTCGGGTTTTGACAGGGCGAGGACTCCGGGCGACGCAGCAGCTGATCCACCAGCATATTCGCTTGGACTACGATACTTTTATCAACTCTTCCTATCTCCGTCAGGGGCGAGCTGACGAATTTATGCTGAAACGTCCTAGCGAGCGGAAGCGTATTTTGGCCGACCTGCTCAAGCTAGATCAATATGACCAACTGGCCGAGCGATCGCGGGAGAAAACCCGCCAGCTCAGGGCTGATTTGTCAGCTCTCGATCATAGCCTGATGCGTATGGAACAGTCGCTGCAGGAGGGGGAGGCGATTGCTGCCCAATACGCCCAGGTGCAGCAGACTTGCGACAACCTGCAGGAGACCTTCCGCGAGACAGCGCACCGCATTCAGGCCCTACGGCAGCTGGCGCAGCAGCAGGCCGCCTGGCAACAGGCCTATCAGCTACAATGCCAGGCACAGCAGCGGCTTGAAGACGATTGTCGCCGACTAGCGCTTGAGCGGCAGCGGCTGAATCGCCAGCTACAGGAGCATCAAGCTCTGGTCGATACCGCCGACGCCATTGCCGCAGGCTATGCCCAGTACCAAGCTCTGCAGACGGAAGATGCTGCCCAGAGTAGCCGCATGGAGGCACATCGAGCAGCCTTGCGCGATCGCCAGGCCCGGCAGCAGCAGCAGCAAGATATCGTCCAGACTCTGACCGAAAGACTGCAGCGAACCCAGGTGCAAATTGAAACCCTGGGGCAGCAAGAGGAGGCGCTAGCCCCAATTTTTGCAAAGTCGACCACTATTGCTGAGGCCCTTGGACGACTTGCCCAGGCGCGCGGGAAGCTGACGCAGTTTGATCAAATGCAGCTTGAGGCCGATCCTCTGCTACAGCGACGCCAGCAGATTCAAGCGCAGCTTGATCAGCAGCGCGTCCGTCTTGTGACCCGGCTCGAAGAGCTACAGCAGACCCTGGCCCAAACTGAACAGCAAGCCCAGCAGCTGGATCTGCAGCAGGCCATTCGTCACACTCAGCAGCAGATTCAGCATCTTCAGCAGCGGCGGACTTACCAAGAGCAGGTGCGGGAGAGGGGGCTAGAACGGCGACGGTTTATGGACCGGCTCCAAGAGCAGCAGCGCGATATTGAGCGGCAGCTGGCCCTGCTCGATCAAAAAATGGGGTTTTTGGACCCAAGGTCTCTAGCCGCCAGATCGTCAGCCGAGCCATCTGGTCAATCGCAAGATGACACATCACATGTGGCGTCAGCCATTCCCTGCCCCCTATGCGATCGCCCTTTAGATGACCATCATCGTCGGCGTATCCTCACCCAGTACCAGGATGAGCAGAGCGACCTGCAAAACCATTTATGGACAACGCGTGAGCAGCTGGCCGCCGCAGAACGGGAAATTCAGATCATGCGCCAGGAGTATCGCCAGGTAGAGCAGGAGCTGGCGGCCTACGATACCGTCATTGAGCACAATGGCCAGCTCAAGGCCCGCATCCACAGCGCTGTTGAAGCCGAAGCGCAATTGCATACCCTACAGCACGAACACCAAGCGATTCAGCAGCAAATTCAAGCCCGCACCTACGGCACTGACCTAATCGACGAGCTGCAGGCAATCGACCAACGGCTGCAGCAGATCAACTATGACGAACGCTCCCATGCCCTAGCTCGAGGAGAAGTCGATCGCTGTCGCTGGGCTGACGTCAAGCAGGCCGAGCTGCACCAAGCGCAAAAACAGCAGCAGCGTTTGATGGAACAGCGACAGGTGCTATCACGCCAGGCCGACGAACTGACATCGGCTATTGAGGCTGCAGGGGCATCTGAACTACAGCAGGCCATCCATCAGCTTGACCAGGCCATTGCGGCCACGGCTTACAACAGTGAGCATCATACGGCAGTGCGACAGCAGCTCACCCAGGCTCAGTCTTGGGTGTTGCGTCACCAGGCGCTGCAGCAGGCCCAGCACCAAATGCCAGACCTACGAGATCAAGAACAAGCCCTAGATCATGATCTGCGCCACCGCACTGCGGCCCTACAGGAGGTCCAAGCCCAAGTCGAGCATCTGCGCCAGCAGATACAGGCCTCTCCCATAGACATGGCGATTCTGGAGGGCTTAGAACAGCAGCAGCAACGGCACCGTCAGCAGCTCGATCAGCAGCTTGCTCAACTGGGCCGGCTTCAAGAGCAGCAGCAGCAGCAGGCTCAACAGCAGATACAGTATGACGAGGCTATTGCCCAGCAGCATGGCCTGCAGCACCAGATCTGGGTCTACGACGAGCTAACACAGGCCTTTGGCAGAAACGGAATTCAGGCGATGATGATTGAGACCGCGCTGCCCCAGCTGGAAGCAGATGCGAACCGAATTTTAGGGCGATTGAGCGCCAATCAGCTTCATCTGCAGTTTGTGACCCAGCGGGCCAGTAAGACAAAGGTCCGAGGTCAGGCCAAGCTGATCGATACCCTTGACATTCTGATTGCGGATACCCAGGGAACGCGTCCTTACGAGACTTATTCGGGCGGTGAGGCCTTTCGCGTCAACTTCGCCATTCGGCTGGCCATTGCCCGGTTGCTGGCCCAGCGCTCAGGGACGCCCCTGCAGCTTCTGGTTATCGACGAAGGGTTTGGAACCCAAGATACGGCAGGTAGCGATCGCCTCATCGCCGCTATCAATGCGATCGCTGCCGACTTCTCTTGCGTACTGGCCGTTACCCATGTATCCCACCTAAAAGAAGCATTCCAGGCGCGAATTGAGGTCTCCAAGACAGAAGAAGGGTCGCAGCTGCAGCTGGTGACGTAAGCGTTGGCTGACGACATCAAGCAGGGGCTGTTTGAGCTGCCAAAAATCGTCGCAGCGCCAGCCTATACCGCGCAGCGGTTGGAGAGATGGTGCAGCGGCGCGCGGGGCTTTTACGAACAAGTCTAAAAAAACAAGTTATTAATTGTTTTTGGGTATTACTATGGTGTAGCTATGCTAAACCTAGCGTATCAGTATAGACTGCGCCCCAGTAAAGAGCAGGTCCAGCGTTACGAAGACTGGCTAGAAGCCTCTCGTAAGGTGTGGCACTATGCTTTGCTGAGCGCAAAGATTGGTTGGTCCAGGTCATGCAAAGTGGATAGCTGTTCATTGCAGGACAAGTACATCATCCCTGCTGATGCGCCTAGACCTACGTTTGCTAGTCAATGCAAGGCGCTTACCCAAGCTTGAAAGACTTTCCCCGAGCTACAAGCCGCCAACCCTATAGTTTTAGAGCTACCTATGGAGACATCATCAGCCTACGTCCCGCCTAAAGTTTGGCAATGGGATGCCGAAAGCGGAGGCACTTGGGCCAGCATCAATCGCCCCGTCGCTGGCCCCACTCACGATAAAGACCTCCCAGTGGGTCAGCATCCGCTACAGCTCTATTCGCTGGCGACCCCAAACGGGCAAAAGGTCACGGTGATGCTGGAAGAACTCTTGGCCCTGGGCATCACTGACGCCGAGTATGATGCATACCCCATCAAGATCAATGCGGGTGACCAGTTTAGCAGCGGCTTTGTGGCCGTGAATCCTAACTCTAAGATTCCTGCCCTGGTGGACCGGAGCACGACTCCCCCCACCCGCGTGTTTGAATCAGGGTCAATTCTGCTTTACCTCGCGGAGAAATTTAATGCCCTTCTCCCCGCTGAGCTTACGCAACGGACTGAATGCCTGTCCTGGCTCTTTTGGCAGATGGGGTCGGCTCCCTATGTGGGCGGTGGCTTTGGGCATTTCTATAGCTATGCTCCCACCAAAATTGAATATTGCATCGACCGCTTCACCATGGAGACAAAGCGCCAGCTTGATGTACTCAACCGGCAGCTGGCAGACAAGGTGTACCTCTGCGGCGATACGTATAGTATTGCCGACATTGCGATCTGGCCTTGGTACGGCGGTTTAGTGCTGAACCGTCTGTATAACGCAGCCGAATTTATTGATGCCCCGTCTTACAGCCACGTTACGCGGTGGGCTGAGGCGATTGATGCTCGACCAGCAGTGCAGCGTGGACGGATGGTGAACCGCACCTGGGGTCCCCCTGAGGAGCAGCTCCATGAGCGGCATGACGCTAGGGATTTTGAGAAGCGACCTTAAAGATAAGCTGGGAGCGGCAGGCTAGAGATTCTTCTGGACCTGCCCCTAGCCAGCAATTCTCGGTATGGTCGTGCCGGGCCGTCCGCAAATAAATTGCGGCCTACGAAAAACAAAGTCCCTTCAGGACTGCCAAGCGGTCGGTCTTAGCCCCAGCGGGGCTTTCACTAATTAGCTCGCAGTTCACTCGCGAGCGGTCTGAAAGC
>JGI12210J13797_10749198_pt1 | contig 16265 bp, 8 predicted proteins | sample ElkSlonscriptome_3_FD_13797 | JGI IMG/M metagenome (IMG submission 13797)
ATCGGTCTTAATATAGAATTCTGGCGTTGCACAGCATGGAATGATGCGGAAAGATTCAACTCATGGTTGACCTGCTGCATGGGCATCGCAATGCGATGCCCCTACTAAAATCATTCTTCGAATGTGCAACGCCGAATTCTAGTATCGAGTTTCAGCTAAACAATCAGCTCATGTAGGATTTTTCTGACAAACAATCTGAGAAACAAATTGAGGAACCAGCAGATTGAGGGCAACATTAAACACGCTCGTTTGATCTGAACTGATGGAGTAGTTTTGATGTCATGTGCTGAGTATGAATNCATAGGTAGCCTGATTGCTAAGTGATAGGCGTTAATTTAAGAGAATTTTCGACTGAATCCTAAATATCGATTACAAAGATGACAGCTTTTTCAAAATCGACCCAAGCTGCGATCGCCCGCACTTAACCCAGTTCAACCTGACAGCCTAGTTCCCGACGCTCAAGTGACTGAACCCCTCAATTGTGGGTAATGTTACATTTTTCCGGTCTGCGATGGGGTAGTGAATAATTAGCATGTGCTTGCTCTAAGTCAATTTTGCGACTGTTTTCTCCCAATTCGGGCTAGCATTAAAACCCTTTTCGCTCAAGGCATCGACAATGAATTTGTTTATTAACCGTTCTTCTCCAGCTCTACTGTTCCAGCGAATGCAGAGTTGGGTGAAGCCTCAGGTTATTGTGTCGAGCCTTTCTGCTGGGTTAGTTACGGGGGTGATTGGGGTCATTCGGGCAATTTCCTATGGCAGTCTAGTCTTCTCTGGGGCACTAGCCGTGCATCTGCCTACAGGCTTGGGCGTCACTGTCTTCAGCACGGCTATCATCACAGGCTTGGTAGGAATCACGAGCACATTGCCCGGATTGATTGCAACTCCACTAGCAGCTCCGACAGCCATTCTCGCCATCATGGCAACCGCGATCGCCCAGGAAATGGCAGGTGCTGAGCCTTCAGAGCTGCTCTCTACAGTGTTAGTGGCGATCGCCCTCACCGCGTTGCTCACGGGAGGGTTGCTGCTGGGATTAGGGGTGTTTCGCCAAGGTGAACGTATTCGCTTTGTGCCATTTCCTGTCATTGGCGGATTTATGGCGGGTACAGGGTGGCTGTTGACGAAAGGCTTTTTTCAAATTGCCACCGATACGTCTCTCACTTGGTCAACAATTACAGACTTGGCTCAGCCTCCGCTGTTGTGGCAATGGCTACTGGGCACTGGGTTTGCGATCGCCTTGTTAACAGCAACTCAGATGTGGAAACAGTTTTGGGTAATGCCTGCAACACTGCTGATCTGTGCGGTCGGCTTTTTTGTCGTGCTATGGGGAGCAGATATTTCAATCGAGCAAGCTCGAACGGCGGGGTGGCTGCTGGGGCCATTTCCGGATGGAGAACAGCTTTGGCAACCCATTACAGGTGCTCAACTCTCCCAGGTTAACTGGATGGCGATCGCTCATCAGTCTGCCAGCATTTTAACGGTGGTCTTTATCAGTCTGCTATCGCTCTTGCTCAGCAACAGCAGCATCGAACTGGTAGTGGGACGCGACCTCAATCTCAGCAGTGAAATGAAAGCTGTCGGTCTCGCCAATCTCGCCTCTGGCTTTGGCGGCGGCATGGTGGGCAATCAAGCACTGCCGAGCACGCTCTTGGTTCACGAAATTGGGGCTAACTATCGACTCACGGGATTGATTTCAGCTTTACCCTCTGTAGCAGTATTGGCTCTTGGCTCATCATTTCTGTCATACTTGCCAAAGGCCGTGCTGGGTAGCTTGATTTTATATTTAGGTCTATCGCTGCTGTGGCAATGGCTATATCAGGCTTACTTCAAACTGCCTCTCAGCGACTATATAACCGTGTGGATTACCCTGATCGTGATTGACATGGTGGGGTTTTTGCAGGGCATCGTGGTGGGCTTTGTGATCACGGTGATTTTGTTTATGTACCGCTACAGTCAGGTGAATGTGGCGAAACAGTTCTTTTCCGGCGTCGGTAGCCATAGCAATGTCAAGCGTAGTCCAGCAGAAGAAAATCTATTGCATCAAAAAGGAAGCCAGATCTATGCCCTGGAACTCCAGGGATTTCTGTTTTTTGGTACGGCAAATTATTTGTTGAACAATGTGCGCGATCGCGCTGTAGCGACTGATTCTGTGCAGGACGGCGAAGAGGCAAATGAATCAGTCGAACCTCTGCGCTATGTCGTGATTGACTTTCGCCAAGTGAGTGGTCTGGATTCGTCCGCCGTCTTGACGTTCAACAAGATTCTAAAGCTGGCGCGAAAATATGACTTCACGTTAGTGCTGACTAATCTGTTACCTGAGTTTGAAGCCGCTCTGGAGCAAGGACAAGCCATCGATATGGCGTGCGATCGCTGTCAGATTTATCCCGATATCGATCGCGGGTTGGAATGGTGCGAACAGCAGATCCTTGGCAACGTTGCGCTGAGCAGTGAGATTCCGCTATCTCTTGTGGAACAAATGTCTCAGTCATTTCTCACGGCTAGCCAAGCCTCTCAGTTTATGACTTACCTCAACTCCCATACATTTCCAGCGGGCCATTGTGTGTTTCGACAGGGGGAAATGAGCACGGCGCTGTATTTTATTGAATCGGGTCAGGTCAGTGTGCTGCTCGATCTTGATGATGGTCGCACCAAGCGATTGCAAAGCTGCTCTCGGGGGCAACTGCTGGGAGAAATGCGCTTTTACGATAAGGTGCCTTTGTCTACCTCTGTAGTCACCGACACGCCTAGTACGCTGTATTCCCTTTCGAAGCAAGATTTTAGCCGGATGCAGCAGGAGTCTCCCGATCTCGTTCAAGCGCTCCAGCGTCACATCGTTGAAATTCTTTGTGAGAGTTTAATCCGTCGAGGGGAACAGCTCCGAGTCATGCAGTAGAGACATGCCCGATTACCGTCTAGAGTGCTAATCTGATTTCCGTTTGCAGGAGGTTGTCGACTTGTCTATCTATCCCTTCTGCCAGAGTTTCCCTGTTGTTTGCTGTTTTCCTTCATCGACTCTCATGTCCCCCAATTCTTCCTTTCTCTCCTTAAGCGAGTCTCCGTTCTACCAAGCATTTCAGGCCGAACTTCAGCCTAAACGGTTGATGGCTAGCCTGGTTGCAGGCGGCATCACAGGCATGATTGGAGTGATTCGAGCGATTTCCTATGCGGCACTGATTTTTTCGGGCAGTCTAGCGGGTGATTTGACGGTTGGTGTCGGCATTGCCGTGCTTAGCTCGGCCTTGATTAGCATTGTGGTGGCATTGACCAGCTCGCTGGCAGGAATGATTGCAACTCCACTCGCTGCTCCGACAGTGGTGCTAACGGTTTTGGCCGCAAGCATTGCTAACCAATTGGGCGCGACAGCCAGTCATCAGGATCTCTTGCTCACCGTTGTTGCAGCGATCGCCCTTGGGTCGCTCCTTACTGGATTTGTCCTGTGGCTGTTGGGGCAGCTCAAATGGGGCAACGCTCTGAACTTCTTGCCCTATCCAGTCGTCGGCGGATTTATGGCCGGAACTGGATTGTTACTCATTCGAGGCGCGTTCAAGGTAATGACGGGGGACGATCTCACCTGCCAAAATCTGAACTGGTTTATAGAACCAGAGCAGTGGCCTCGGTGGCTGGCTGGCTTGGCGATCGCCAGCATCCTACTAGGAGCTACGAAACTCAGCCACCACTACCTTGTGATGCCCGGAGTTTTGTTGCTGTCTACCGGAGTTTTCTACGGCATAATTTGGGTGGGTCAAATGCCCCTAGAGATCATCCAAAGCCAGGGCTGGTTGCTAGGGCCATTTCCAAAGGGAAGTCTGTGGCATCCGTTAACTCTAGAAAGCTTCTCCCACGTGCAATGGGGCTCCATTCTTCAGTCGAGTAACAGCCTCGTCTTGCTGGTGTTTGTCAGTCTGCTGTCTCTCGTGTTGACCAATGGCAGCATCGAACTTGCGGTGGAAAAAGACCTCGACTTGAACCGGGAGCTAAAAGCCGTTGGACTCGCAAATATTGTAGCTGGGCTGGGTAGCACAATGGCGGGAAATCAGGCGCTCCCCAGTACGTTACTGGTGCATCGTTTAGGAGCCGCAAATCGCTTAACAGGCATATTTAAAACTCTGCCATGCTTTGCAGTGCTAATCCTTGGCCCTGCATTTCTCAACTATTTTCCCAAACCAATTTTAGGAAGTCTGCTCTTATTTCTGGGGTTAGACTTGTTGTGGCAGTGGCTCTATAAAGCCTGGGACAAAGTGCCAATTCCAGACTACCTCATCATCTGGGTGACGCTGATCGTCATCAATCGAGCCGGATTTTTGGCAGGAATCGGAGCCGGATTTGGGCTTGCATCTGTCCAGTTTCTGATCCAGTGCAGTCGTTTAATCCCGACTCATGAGGTATCCCCTGAAGCAACTCAGGCATCAGAGCAGGGAGAGAACGTTCGTCCACAAGAATCGCAAGAAAAGTTGAAAGAGGCGATCGCCCCCACCTCTCAACTCTGCTCAGAATTTCAGCAAGACGCGCCCCTTACCTGTATAAACCTCCAAGGTCTGTTGTTTTTTGGAACAGCGCGAATACTAGGTCAACAATTGCGCGATCGCATACTTCATCCCTCCAGCGTCACTCCTCTGCGGTATCTACTACTAGACTTTCAGCATGTCCTGGTTCTGGACTTGTCAGCGGCGATGGCTCTGAGTAAGATATCAAAACTAGCGCAACGGCACGGCTGTACTCTTGTGTTTAGTGCGGTCAAAGAGGCTTATCAAGATCAGTTGAAAAAGAATCAGGTGATGAGTAATCAGCCTCTTCTTTTTGCAGATCAGGCAACAGCGCTGCAATGGTGTCGAAACCAGATTCAATCAGCCCCTGATTCTCAAGTTTCAGAATCATCGACAGCAGACATACCGCAGATGTCTGAACAGCAACCATCGGAGGCTGAAGCGTCTAAACCTTCTGCACTCGAACTCTCAGAACTTTCCCCGTAGGAGAGGATTTACCTTCTTCAGTGCTGCCCTCAAAGCAATAAAAACCACTTGCTTTTGGGTAGTCCGATCGCGCAGGGTTTCAGCCAAATAGCGGCAGCGTGTATTGTCTAGGCTGAACACTTTGTGCCCCAGTCTTTTCTTGTTCATGGTTCAGCAAGCGTTGCTTACGATCTAGTCCCCCAGCATAGCCTGTCAACTTACCATTAGCCGCGATGACTCGGTGACAAGGTACGACGATCGAAATTGGATTTCGCCCATTGGCTGCACCTACTGCACGAGATGCGTCCGGGCTTCCTAGTTGATGTGCGAGTTCCGCATAGGATATCGTTTGACCGTACGGGATAGTTTGCAGACCTTGCCAGACCCGTTTTTGGAACTCCGTTCCTTGTGGGTCTACAGGCAGATCGAAGACCTGACGCTGATGAGCAAAATACTCACTGAGTTGAGTTTTCGTTTGTGTCAGAACTTCTATATCGTCAGCCTCCTGCCACTCCTCGGTTTGTGATGGGAAATATTTTTGTCCATCTAAGTACAGTCCAGTGAGCGATCGCCCATCTGACATGAGCAACAGAGCTCCTAGAAGACTATCCATCCATGTATAATAGAGCATTGTCAAAGGATTCAATCTCCTATACACAAGTTGATTTAGGTGTTAGATGATGTTTGAAAAGTTATCGATGTTACTTTAGATCTTATTCACCCTGTCAGAAAAGAGAAATCGCCTTTAAAGTCCATCCTCTTTAGGAGGAATCTAGGGTAGGGCTGATTCTCTTAAAAAAAGAATAGCCTCGAAACCTCGATTCCTCAATTCCTTGGTTTGCACTCAGACGAGTTCGAACAAAAAGTTAAGACTTCCAAGAGTTTTCTTTGAGTAAAAAATTGGCCTTAGGAATCTAGGGGGGCGAGTCAACCCAAGGCAGCTCTTCGCTAAACACCACCACTCGCCGCCAAAAGTCTGAATGTAGTTTCATTTTTAGCTCTTGCCTTGCATATTCACTATTCAAATGGGGGGGGTGTTCGTTTAGGTTAACTTTCTATATCGTAAGGGCTTCACCCAACCGATCAGACTTAACTTACTCTACGATCTCTACCGTCAAAATTATTAAAGCGTTGACAGCACAAAGCTCACTATACCTGACACAGCGGAATTACGTAAAGGCATAAATTAGAAGCCATGCATACCTTTTTCTTTCAAAGTCCAAGAGGCTAGAAATTAAGAGACAGCTACAGGGGTTGCTGACTTCAGAACACACGGCGCAACTGAAGCATCAATGATCATCACAGAACTCACTAACCAGTCAGCCAACCGAGCATGGGCACTGCGAGCAATTTCGTCACTTGCTCCACTCGCGCAATATTGAGCTTGAAGATTCTTAAGCATTTTCGAGAGCTGAACCTGACCTTGCCTGTGTCTTTCAGCGATCGCACAGGCGTGCTTGTCAGCACAATTTTCCTCGTGTTCGAGGTACCATTCAATCAGATATTGTAGGGAAATCATCAACTTTTTGACCGCAGCTGCCCCATTGCCTTGCTCAATCGCGTTGGAGAGATCGTTGAAAGCAGCAATGAGTTCCCTGTGCTGTGCGTCGATCGTCGGAACACCGACACTAAGACTTTCCATCCATTCAAATTTTTGCATGCTGCATTCCTAAAAGCCTGTTCTACGTATTAACCCGTATAAAATCTTAACTGGCATCGTCCTCAAACTACTTGGGGCTCATACTCCTATAGTTCCCCGTAGACCGCTGCTTCCCCCACCTTTCAGCCAGCTCCGTGAACAAAAATCCAAATTGACTGTAAGATTACGGTTAACTATTTGAGATTAATAGCCATAATATGTCACTAATTTCGGATGTTCAGAGTTCTAAAAATGACAAATTGTTCTCTACTCCGAAATGTTTTTAGTGCTACTTATTTAACTTGAATAGGCATCAGGGTGCCTTTCTAGAACCAACATGCTCATTTCCGAATATATTGAAGGCAGTCGCAACAACAAAGCCATTGAGTTACACAACCCTTCAGAGGCTGCTGTCGATCTGGGTGCTGAAAGCTATGTATTGGAGTTCTATTTCAATGGCAACACTGCTCCTCGAACAATCATTCTAACCGGAACAGTTGCAGCTAAAGGTTCTTATGTCATTGCAGACAACGGCTCGGTTGCCGGAATTCTAGCTGTTGCAAATCAGGTTGAAGGAGGTACTTTTTTCAACGGAAACGATGCAATCGTATTGAGAAAAAGCGGTACCGTCATAGACTCACTCGGTCAAATCGGCTTCGACCCTGGCGAACAGTGGGGCAGTGGGGCGATCGCCACCAAAGACAAGACGCTACGTCGAATTGCGACAGTTTTAACAGGCGATGCGATCGCCACTGATCCGTTCAATCCGTCTTTGGAATGGGAAGGGTATGCACAAGATACGTTCAACGGCCTCGGGGTTCACACCACCCGAGATGAAACCCCACCGACTTTGCGTCAGATTAATCCGTTTACGCCTGTCGATGATTCTGCGGATATTGCGATTGATACCGCGCTATCGCTGCAGTTTGATGAATCAATTCAGCGAGGCACAGGTGCTCTCATTCTCAGGCGAACAGCTGATGGTCTCGTCATAGAAAGCTTTGATATTGCAGATTCAAATCGGATCAGCATCAGTGAGAGTAGCTTGACCCTCGATCCAAGCAGTGATTTAGAGTTTGCAACTGATTACCATATTGAAATCGAACCTGGAGCTGTCAAAGATTTAGCAGGCAACAGTTTCGCAGGATTTGTCAATACAACTACTTGGAACTTCACCACAGTTTCAGATCCGACTCCTCCACCCTCTGACCCCGTCCCAACTCCTGATCTGACTGAACCTGAGCCAAACGTCCCTGAATCTCCGAACTCCGAACCTGTTGCCCCCAATCCTACGGAACCCAATCCAACTGAATCGAACTCAGATAACCCTCAGCCCATAGAACCTGATCCCGTTGAGCCTAACCCTACAGAGTCTGATCCGAGCATCCTCACTCCAGTCGAATCAGAGCGCCCAGGAGCGAATTTCGGAGACTCAGATTCTCCTAGCTCACCAACAATCGGTTCAGATTCTCAAGATTCTGACTCAGGTCTAGAGAATCCTGTGTCACCTAGTTCAGAACTTAACCGAGAAAACTTGCTAGGTTCTGCACGAAGAGATATTCCATTTGCTCGACCCCGGTCAGGTATTTTCAAAATAGGGATGTCTGAGACCGATGTTCTACGCGGAACTCCACAATCAGACAAGATTCAGGGAGGTCAGGGCAACGATCGCCTCTTTGGTGGCTCCAAGCAAAATGGGCATGGTCAAGATCATCTATTGGGAAATCGCGGCGACGACTGGCTATGGGGCGGCAAGGGCAAAGATCGACTGGACGGAGGGCAAGGTGATGATGTACTGATTGGCGGCAAAAATCGCGATTTGTGTATTGGTGGAAACGGTCGCGATCGCCTGTTGGGTCAGGGGGGAAACGATATTCTTATCGGCGGACAGGGCGACGATCGACTCAGCGGAGGTCAGGGTCGAGATATGTTCACTTATACCAGCCTCAAAGATGGCACAGACACGATTCTCAAGTTCAACGTTAAACAGGATCTGATTGACCTTCGGCAAATTTTTACCACTCCAGCATTTTCTGGAGAAAGTTTTTCGCAGCAGCTCAACGCCTACGTTGATTGGGTTCAGATTGGTTCGAGTACTCAAGTCCGCATTGACGCAGACGGTAGCGGAACAGGGCAGGATTTTGTCACGTTGGCTGTGTTGAGGGATGTCAACGCCAGCGAAATCACCTCACAGAATTATGTGATTTCTTAGCAACGTCAAAAAGTCATTTTACAAGTGAAGCTTTTTGGGAACCGCTAACAGTTCTTGAGCGGTTCCCAGAAAGCTTCAACTTTACCTGTTGTTCTTGAGGCCAGCCCGAACTAACTGGCTTTCTTTGTGAAGCATTTTTTTGACCATGCGAAGTAATCAACGTCAAAAGCGGCGATCGCCCAAGCATAGTATGGAATTAGCCCCGGTCTGTGTTCAAGAGTTCACTCAAACAGATTGTACTACTTGTCCGTGCTGCGAAGCGTATTATCCACAAAAGCTTTGAGTTTGTCCACGTCACGTCCGGCCTGTCGATTGTGACCTCTGAGCGTCGAGATATTGATCTCACGATGGTACTTTTTCAAAGTATCGGCGTTTGCTTCTAAAAATGCGTTTGCTGCCTTCTGATTGATATGAAATGTCTTCACCAACAACCCTTGGGTGATGGCAAAACTGCGGTCGGGATTGACCTGGTTCCACTGCTGAATAGTTCTAAAAATCGCGGCTGCTCTCTCTTGCGCCCGTCCCTTAGCTTTAAGTGTTGCTCTTAATGGTGTGCTTTTATTTTTAGAGCTATTTGATGAGCGATTCGACCTGACTTGTTGTTTCTTCTTTTGAGTCTTTGCCGGACGAATCTCTGAACGATTATCTTCGATAACCGTGTCTTGAGAACGGTCTAACTCCTCTGCTATGATCTGTCTTAATTGCTCAAGAAGCTGGCGATCGCCTTTCAAAGTCGCGTTCTCTTGTTTTAGACTCAAGTTTTCTGCTCTCAGAGTTTGAAGCTCCGCTTCGAGAACCTGCACATTGAGCTGAGCTGTCTCAGAGATCACCGATTTGATAGGTTCGGACTTCGCTTCTAGCTCGTTAGATATACTTATGTCGAGTGCTTCGCTCTGACTGTCGGAGACCCTGTCTGGAAGGGGAGCTTGTCCACTTGCGGGAAGCTTGACACCCTTGACGCTCAAGATTTTGCCATCTCTAGCCGCAACAAAGTGAAAGTAGTGTTGAGTTGCGGCCGCGTTGAAAGCATCAGCATTTTGACTATTGATGAGGTGCCCGAGGTAGTGCTGAAGGAATCGATGCTCGTTTTTGGTTGGAGGACAGAAGAAGTGAATGGCGATCGCACCATAAACTCCTCTCAAGCGATGGATCGAAACGGTTTTGAACCCTAAAGGAATGGGGACAATACCCGTTTTTTCGAAATGGGTACGGACTCGCCCATTGACGCGAGTGTTAAATGCACGAACTGGAGGCGCATCGTAGGACAGCCCTTCTAACTCAGAACAGCTATTGCGAAACTGCTCTAGACGAGGCAATAGTTCCTTCGCCGGAATCAACGTCAAAATCTCAAACCCTGGAGTAGGATCTTTCAACTGTCCTTCAAATCGCAGCGTGTAAGGATGCTCGGCTGCTTCAAAAGAGCCGCTACTGACAATTTCCGTATGTCGTCGCCCCGTAAGCGCACATAGGGCGATCGCCACATCTCCGGGGTCATCACTTTCCAGCAGCTGCCGCGCTTTTTCAATAAACGCATCAACATCAACAAGCTGTTGTTGATCCTGACGCTCATTATTGCGTCGTGTTGTGTCTCCTCTCAGAGCGACCTGTATCGCCTTAGGATATGTAAGATACTCCAAAGCAAAATGCTTTTGAATTATTCCATTAGCCGTCTGCTTTGGATAACTATTAAGTCCTGTGAGCTTGATTTTCTCTTGGGCGATCGCCTCTTTAATCTGACGCGTATAAATGGGCAAGTACTTACTGTTCAAAGAAGTTTGGGGATAGCCTTCTTCCAGCATTTGAATCTCAGCGTCACAAATTGCTTTGACGGCCTCTTCGTTATCTGCTTTTGCTCGATTGAGATGAATAATTTTTCCTGCAAGAATGACGGCAAGCTCTTCAAAGTCAGTTTTGCTAAGCTTTTTCTTTCTGCCGTTCTGAATAGCAGTTCGCATTTTTTCGACAATCTCTTCACGAGTACTGTCGAGCATTTCAAATAGGATTGCAGATGTCATGTTGGCAGTTAACAGAGTTCAAACACACTGACACATCATACACTTTCGCGCTCGAAATATCGAAAATATGTTTAAAGTATGCTTGAAAATAATTTATATTCAAAATTAAATAATGACTGTAAAAATGGAACCACTCGGAGTATTGTCCTCAACAGAGATCTGACCGCCATGAGCCTCAACAACCATCTTACAAAAGGCTAGCCCAAGCCCTGTCTGTGCAATGTCTGTTGGGCGATCGCCTATTTCATATTTGTTAAATATTTTCTGGCGCATATTTTCTGTGATGCCAGGGCCTTCGTCCTTGACTTGTATCACGATTGATTTATCAGCTTCTAAGTTCTCATTCTGTACATTTACTGAACGCGAGCGATAGACTCGCAATCCAATTTTTCCACTTTCTGGAGAAAATTTCACTGCATTCGAAATTAAGTTATCAATTAATCGGCGTAGTAAATGAATATCTGCATTCAGGTATTCATTCGGTTCTGGACAATGAATTTCAAACTGGAGCTGTTTTGTTCGTGCAATCGATTGAAATCCAGATATTACAGCAGTAATTAATGCATTCAAATTCACCTCAGTGCGATTGAGCAGGAGTTTTCCTACTTCCATCTTTGCCATAATTAACAATTCGTTAATCATCGCATCTAATCTCTGACCAGAAGCGTAAACGAGTCGTATTCTTTCCCTTTCATTAGGCTGCAACATGTTGCTCATCAGCATAAATTGAGAACCCAAAAGAATGCTAGTGACAGGATTTCGAAGATCATGAACCATCATGGCAGACATGTCTTCACGCATTTTCAATGTAGCCTTAAGCTGGTCATGCTGCTGCTTAATACGCAGCAGCGATCGCACTCTTGCTCTTAGCTCTAATCGGTTGAGGGGTTTAGAAATAAAGTCATCGGCACCGGCTTCAAAGCAACGTGCCAGATCTTCATTGGAGCTGAGCGCTGTGACAATAATAATAGGAATATGGGCTGCATTCGGATCAGATTTGATGCGATGACAGACTTCTATTCCATCTAGCTCGGGCATCATTACATCGAGCAAAATTAGATCAGGGGCGATCGCATCAACTTGCTCCAATGCAGTCTGCCCACTCTCGGCATAGCTGAGTTGATATCCCTCCGGTTTCAACAACGCCTGGATGACCGTAAACCCAGTGAGATCATCGTCGACAACCAGAACCGACACTTCACGACTCATGAGCATCCCCGATCGTTTGAGCCCGCAACTGCGGAATGTAGCGAATCAGAACCTGAGTGAGGCGTCTGAGGCTGATCGGCTTAGTCAGATAGTCTGTGGCTCCAGCAGCAAGACATCGCTCGCGATCGCCCGGCATGGCCAAAGCCGTCAATGCAATAATCGGTGTTTCTTTCAGGGTAGACTGGGTTCGAATGCGCTGAGTCGCTTCAAACCCATCCATCTCAGGCATTTGGATATCCATCAAGATTAAGTCTGGTTGAGATTGGCTTGCCATTTGAATCGCCTCTGCTCCATTTCGAGCCAGCAGCACCCGCACCCCCTTTGCTTTCAAGTAGCTCTCTATCATCGCGATATTTGCTTCATGGTCTTCTACCAGCAAAATGAGGGGAGCTTGTGTCTGAGTTACGACAAGAACAGTAAGCTTCCCTGGAGAATTTTGCACAGAAATTGCTTGCTCCAAGGTTTGCTGAAGTTGCTGGCGATCGAAGGGAGCCACTAGATGAGCAGCAGATCCCATCGCCAAACTGCGGAGACGATCTGCTGCGACTGCGATAACCACCACGGCAATGTTCCGAGTGCCTGTGTTGGACTTGAGGTTTTCCAGCAGTGCCCAGCCAAGCTGGTCTAGCCGCAGAATATCCAAGACGATGATGTCTGGCTGTGTCTGTAGCGCCATGTGCAATGCCTCATCACATTGAGAGCAGAGGCGCGTTTGCATTCCGAGTGATTCCAACTCACGAACGAGTTGATTAGCGACTGTTTCTAAATGGTCTGTGATCAAGGCGGAATGAAAACCGGATGTTCGCTCTTGCTCTTGAGGTATCTCAGATGCAGCAGTCGGTTCGGTGAATAATGGTGTCCAAGGCAGAGTCACCGTAAAGCGGCTCCCCTTGCCTTCCTGACTCTCTAGAGCAACGCTACCGCCGTGAAGCTCTGTAATTCGGCGCACTAGAGCTAAGCCTAGCCCTGTTCCAGAATATCGGCGAGAGAGCGCACTGTCAATTTGGACGAATGGCTGGAACAGCTTGTCAATGTGCTCTGGGGCAATACCGATACCTGTGTCGGTGACGCTGAATTCGAGAGTTTCGCGAAACGAATCAGCCCTGACTTGAAGCTGCACAGTACCCCGATCTGGCGTGAATTTTACGGCGTTGCTCAGCAAATTGACCAACACTTGACGAATGCGGCGTTCGTCAACGTCAATCTCCAAAAGCTCCTCATCAACTCGGCAGTCTAGCTTGATGCGTTTCCGATGAGCCTGTTGTTTGATAAAGCTGAGGCAAGATTGACAAAATTCTTGCACAGGAACAGGCGTGATTTCCAGCTTCATCATGCCCGATTCCATTTTAGACAGGTCGAGGATATCGTTGATCAGAGCCAGCAAATGTTGTCCGCTGCGCTCGATAGTGGCGAGATGCTCCCGCTGTTCTTCGGTAATAGAACCAAAAATCTCCTCAATTAAGGCTTCTGACAATCCAAGAATTGCATTAAGTGGGGTTCGCAATTCGTGGCTCATGCTGGCTAAAAATTCATCTTTGAGCCGAGCGGCTCTGGCAAGTTCGGCATTGGCAAGACTTGTGCGCTCAGTACTGATGCGAAGCTGTTCTTCAGAGCGTTTTCGGGCGGTGATATCTCGACAGACGCACAATTGCAAGACTTCTTCTTCTAAGACAACTTCACTCACGGTGATTTCGACTTCATAAATCGACTGGTCGAGTCGGCGGTGCAGGGTTTCAAAGGTCGTGCCAACACACCGACGGCTGTCCACTATTTCATTGAGTTCTTCTGAAGTCCACTGGGCATCCCAATCTGTGATGTGAAGAGTCAGCGTATCTTGCAAACTTCGCCCCAACATGCGAGCAAAACTTTCGTTTGCCTCGACGACCTTGCCCTGACTGTTGAGAGCAACGATGCCATCAAAGGATGACTCGAATAATGCCTTACTGCGCATGAGTTCTCGAGCCAAGGCTTCTTCTGCTCGCTGGCGTTCGGCTTCACCTCGCTTTCGCTCACTGATATCTCGAGCAATTTTGGAAATGCCGATCACTTCACCCGACGCATTTTTGATCGGGGACATTGTCAGTGCGACGTCAAATACGGTGCCGTTCTTGTGTCGTCGTTGAGTTTCGTAATGTTCGAGGCGATCGCCCTGCTCAATCTGACGGATGATTCGCATCTCCTCTGCAACTAAATCGGGCGGGACGAGGAGATCGATCGGCTGCCCTAGGATCTCATCGGCAGAATACCCATAGATTCTTTCAGCTCCCTTGTTCCAACTCATGATGTTGCCATCGAGGCTGACTCCAAGAATGCCGTCGTCTGACGATTCGACGATGGCCGCTAGACGCAACTGCTCTGCTTCCGCCTGCTTGCGGTTTGTAATGTCGTTGTTGATTTCAAGAATTTTGATCGGCTGACCTTGGCGATCGCGCTGTAACGCCCAACGGCTGGCTACTGTAATTTGTGTGCCCTCTCGGGTGGTGTGAACCAGCTCACCTTCCCAGTATTCTCGCTCTAGAAGTTCTGCCTCGATCTTAGCTAGAGGTTTGGGAAACTGAGTTTGCAACAGGTCGTGAGAGATTTTGCCAAGGGCTTCCTCACAAGACCATCCATAGGTTGTCTCGGCACCTCGATTCCAAAACGTGATCGCCCCATCTAAGCGTTGAGCCATGATGGTGTCGTGAGCCAAATCGAGGAGCTGTGCCTGCTCTTGCAGCACTTGTTGCGATCGCTCCCGCTCTGCCAGTTCATGCTGGAGGCGATGGTTGAGTTGAGATAGCTCAGCGGTGCGGGTGGCCACTCGATGTTCCAGCTCTTGGTTCGCCCTCCGGAGGGACTCTTCAGCCTGACGTAGGGTCGCTTCGCTATGGCGCAGAGCGTCTTCTGCCTGCTGACGTTCCGCCTCCGTGCGTTGACGATTGCTAATGTCAGTGAGAAACGTGAGCGTAAAAAACTCACCGTCAATGTCTACAGAACTCAGCCCTGCCTCAATTGGAAATTCGGTTCCATCTTTGCGAAGGGCATAAAGATTACGAGACTCCCCCATCGAACGGCGGCTCGGCTTTTGCTGGTAGGTTGCGCGATGTTGCGTATGTCCTCGACGAAAGCGTTCTGGCATGAGGCACTCGACAGAGCAATGAAGCACTTCTGACTGACCATAGCCAAACAATTCTTCCGCTGCTGCGTTGAATAAAACAATCTCTCCTTGGGTGTTAGAAATAATAACGGCTTCCGATGCAGATTCTAGAAACGCACGAGATTTAGTTTCGCTGCCGCGAAGAACCACTCGAGTCCGTAACGCCGTAATGCCATAGGCCAGATCGTCTGCAAATTCAGTCAGCAGTTGACGTTCTTCACCCTCAAATGCGTAGGGCTGGACGGAATAAAGACCAAGAGCGCCAAAGGCGGAATCATCAACAATCAGCGGTAGCGTAACTGAAGAGGCGCTCCGTTGGTAGAGATCTGCCTCTTGCCAAGGCTGGTCGCTGGAATCGGATCCCCTGTCTCGTACCACACACACTTCTCCTGTGCGAATGGCAGTTCCGATTGAGCCGAGACCCAGCTCGTTACCCTCCCATGAAGCACACACCGACTGCAAAAGTTTGTTAGAACAACCCGCCTGAGCAGCCAGACGAACAGACTTTGTTTCATCGCCCTCTGCAAAACCAATCCACGCGGCTTGATAGTTGCCAGACTCCACGAGAATCTGACATATTTCTCGGAGGAGAGTCGCTTCATTTGTTGCTCGAACGAGGGTCTGATTGCATTTGCCCAAAGCCCGCAGGAGACCGTTAGCTTGATCACGCTGCTGGTGAGCCTGCTCTTGTTCTGTAACATCGGTCGCGTAGTCGATGATCTGAGATGGCCTGTCGGTTTCATCCGTCACCACACTGCTGCAAAGGGAGATCCAGCGAGGAGAACCGTCAGAGTGAAGAATCCGATAGGTTAGAGCGATCGCGTCTCGTGGCTCCGGTGGTTCAGCTTGCGCTTGGAGAGCGATCGCCACTCGTTCACGATCCTCTGGGTGAACCGCTTCCAGCCAAGATTTTGGATTGTCGTAGAGACTGTCGAGCGATCGCCCCCACACCTCTTCATAGGTTGAGCTGATACTAAAAAGCCGACTGCGGTCTACAGAGAAGACAAAAACAATAGCGGATATGGCATTCATCGAGCGCTGAAGTTCCTTAGTGCGATCGCCCATTCACTTAGTCTATCTAAACCATTCATACAATCCACAGTAC
>JGI12210J13797_10359086_pt1 | contig 16260 bp, 15 predicted proteins | sample ElkSlonscriptome_3_FD_13797 | JGI IMG/M metagenome (IMG submission 13797)
GAGCTCGAGGCGAGCCGCGAAGGAGGCGGCCCGGAACCGGTCGGGGGAGACCTTCCCATCGGGGAAGAAACCCTCGGTGAAGTTCACGCAGCCCATGTGCAGGCTGTCGGTGTGCTCCGCCTGTCGGCCCTCGCCGAGCACGACCTCGGTGGAGCCACCGCCGATGTCGATCAGCAGCCGCCGGCCGCGCGAGGGCAGGACGCTCGCGGCCCCGACGAAGACCAAACGCGCCTCCTCGACGCCGGCGATGACCTCGATCGGGTGGCCGAGGATCGCTTCGGCTCGCTCGATGAACTCACCCGCGTTCTTCGCGCGGCGGAGCGTGCTGGTGCCCACCACGCGGACGCGGGCGTCGGGCACCGCCTGCAGCCGCTCGGCGAAGAGCGCCAGACAGTCGAGGCCCCGCTGCTGCGCCTTCTCGTCGATGCGCAGATCGGCGCCGAGGCCCGCGGCGAGCGCGACGCGTTCTTTCACCTTGTCGATCAGGTGCACGCGCCCGCCGGCGTAGCGGGCGACCATGAGGTGGAAGCTGTTCGAGCCCAGATCGACGGCGCAATAGACCCCCGTCGGGTCATTCACTAGGGCGCGTTTCGCGGCCACGCCGCCGCCGGTATTCTGCGGGCTCACGCGGCGCACCATAGTGCATTTGCGCGCCGGCGCCCGTCCGTGGTCGGGTGATCCGGGCGCTCTCGCACGGACTCCTGTTGCCCTGGGGGCGAGAGCGCCTAACCTAGGCCCGTGGCGCGCCCTCCCCAGCCTCTCCGAACGTCGGTCGACGACGATCTCGACGACCATTTCCACGACCAGTGCGGTGTCTTCGGCGTCTTCGGTGACGCAGAATCCGCGAACCTGACCTACCTCGGCCTGCACGCGTTGCAGCACCGCGGCCAGGAGGCGGCGGGGATCGCGACCACGGACGGCGAGCGGCTCTGGGTCCAACGGGGCCTCGGGCTGGTTCAGGACGTCTTCAACGCCTCGGTCATGGAGCAGCTGCCCGGGGCCGGCGGCATCGGCCACGTGCGCTACTCCACCGCCGGTGGCACCCACGTCAAGAACACCCAGCCGATCGCCGTGGACTACGCGCACGGCTCGATCGCGGTCGCGCACAACGGCAACCTGACCAACTACATCGCCCTGCGGCGGGAGCTCGAAGGACAGGGCTCGATCTTCAACTCCGCCAGCGACACCGAGGTCTTCGTCCACCTCATCGCCCGGTCACAGGCGGAGACCACCGAGGGCCGCGTCGCCGACGCCCTGCACCGGGTGCAGGGCGCCTACTCGCTGGTCTTCCTCTCGGTCGACGAGATGATCGCCGTCCGCGACCCCTGGGGCTTCCGCCCCCTCTGCCTCGGCACCAAGGGTGACGCTTGGGTGGTGGCCAGCGAGCCGCCGGCCTTCGATCTGATGGGCGCGGAGTACGTCCGGGACGTCGAGCCGGGCGAGATGATCGTCTGCGACCGCTTCGGGATGCGCTCGACCCGCCCCTTCGGCGACAAACCCACCCGCTTCTGCATCTTCGAGCACATCTACTTCGCCCGACCGGACGCGTCCTTTGACGGCGTCAGCGTCTACGAGGCCCGCAAGCGCCTCGGTCGCGCGCTGGCGCAGCTGCAGCCGGTGGAGGCCGACCTGGTGATCCCGGTGCCGGACAGCGGCGTCGCGGCGGCCCTCGGCTTCGCGGCCGAGACGGGGCTCCCCTACGAGATGGGGCTTATCCGGAGTCACTACGTCGGGCGCACCTTCATCGAGCCGCAGCAGCAGATCCGTCACTTCGGCGTGCGGCTGAAGCTCCACCCGGTGCGGGAGCTGCTCCAGGGCAAGCGAGTCGCGGTCGTCGACGATTCGATCGTCCGCGGCACCACGAGCCGGAAGATCGTGAAGATGCTCCGGGAGGCCGGCGCCGCCGAGGTGCACCTGCGCATCAGCTCCCCGCCCACCCGCTGGCCGTGCTTCTACGGCATCGACACGCCGAACCGCGAGGAGCTGATCGCGAGCCGCCACACCCCCGAGGAGATCGCGCGCTACGTGACCGCGGACTCCCTCGGGTACCTGACCGTCGAGGGCCTCCGCGAGACCATCGGGGGCGATGGCTTCTGCGATGCCTGCTTCAGCGGTGAGTACCCGGTGCCGGTCGAGCTGCCCAAGCGCGACCCCAAGCGTCAGCTGCCGCTCGTCGGCGTCTGAGCGGCCCAGTCGAGGATCGCCTCGGCCACGACGGGCGCCGACTCGTTCGGCAAGAAATGCCCCCCAGCGATGACCCGGCTCGCGAAGGGGCCACGGTACCAACGCTCCTGACCGGCCGACGCCTCGGGCGGGATGCAGCCGTCGCCGGCGCCATGCAGGTAGAGCATCGGCACATCGGTGGGCTCGAGCTCCTTGGCGCGGCTGAGGAAGGGCCCGAGCGGCCGGAACATCGCGCGGTAGTACTCGAGCGGGCCGGGGAGGCTCTCGCCGAGGGTCGCTTCCACGTGCGCCATCGCGCTCTCGGACATGTGGAGGGCCGGCGACCAGCGGCGCCAGAGCTCGCGCACGAGCCCCGACCGGATGGCGCGCTCCGGAAGTACTGGCAGCTGGAACAAACCCATGTAGGCGCTTCGGCGGAGCTGCGCGGGGTGGCGCGCCATGTACTCGAGGAAGGTCAGCGGGTGGGGCACCGAGAGGGTCACCGCGGCGGCCGGCAGCGAGCGCCCAGCGGCGTTGTGGGTGATCGCCCCGCCCCAGTCGTGGCCGACCCAGAGCGCCGGACTCGGCTGCAGCGCGTGGGCGAACGCGAAGAGGAGCTCGGTCAGGGTGTCGATGTCGTAGCTCGGTGGCGCCGGCGAGGGGTCGTAGCCGGGCATCACCGGCGCGACGGCGCGCAGCCCGCTCTCGGCGAGGCGATGCATGACCGGGCGCCAGCTCTGAGCGACATCGGGGAAGCCGTGGAGCAGCAGCACCAGCGGAGCGTCCGCCGCCCCCTCTTCGAGGTAGCTCAGACCACTCAGCGGCTCTCGTCGATACGCGCCCACGGGACGAATGGGCTAGCACTGCCCTACCCTCGCCGCATGCCCACCCTCGTGCTCGCCTCCGGCTCGGTCTACCGGCGCCGGCTCATCGCTCGCCTGGTTCCCGAGCACGAAGCGCTCGACCATCGCGTCGACGAAGACGCAGTGCAGCGGACCATGAGCGAAGCGACGCCCGACGCCGTCGCCGAGGCGCTGGCCGAGGCGAAGGCGCGGAGCGTGGCCGCCGAGGCGCACGTGCTGGGATCGGACCAGGTGGTGGACGTCGACGGATCGATCCTCGGAAAGGCGGGGAACATCGATGGCGCCCGGGCGCAGCTCCGCCGATTGGCCGGCCGCACCCATCGGCTGGTGACTGCGGTGTGCCTGCGGGCGCCGGACGGCAGCGAGCAAACCCACACCGACGTCCACGAGATGCGCATGCGCGCGCTGGGCGACGAGGAGATCGAACGCTACGTCGAGGCCGACGAACCGCTCGACTGCTGCGGCGCCTACAAGATCGAGTCGCTCGGCATCAGCCTCTTCGAGGCGACGATCGGTGACGATCCGACGGCCATCGAGGGGCTGCCGCTGATGGCCGTCGCACGCATGCTCCGGCAGGCGGGGTGGCGCCTGCCCTGACCCTCGAAGGGAGCGCTCAGCGCGGGAAGAGGCCCGCGAGAATCGGCACCAGCTTNTTGCGGAACTCGGGGTCCACGACCAGGTCCTGCCGGACCTCGAGCTCCACCGCCTCCCGACCGAACTCGGTCGCGTGGCGCTCCACNGCGTGCATCATTCCGGCCTTGCCGCTGTANGGCGCGTTGTACGCGACCTTCAGCCCGCCGGCCTCCATGTCGCGCCCGAGGCGGTGCGCGAGGTCGTCCGCCTTGTCGAAGAGCACGGCGACCTCCATCGGTCTCGGGTCGCCTTCGTAGAGCGGCGTGAAGCTGTGGATGGCGAAGACGACCGGCGCGGAGACGGTCTCTTCCACGGCTCGCGACACCGCTCGATGGTAGGGGTGGTAGAGGCGCTCGAGGCGCTCGGCCTTGTCCTCNTCCGAGAGGTTCGCGTTCATCCGCACGGGCCGCCCTTCGGCCGTGGTCCGGAAGAGAGTCTCCGAGCTCAGGGAGCGATTGGGGTCGACCAAGAGCCTGGAGTACCTGGAGAGAACGGCCGGCGCGCCGATGTGCAGCGCCAGCTCGAGGGTGAGCTCTCGGACGCCCAGGTCGAAGGCCCAGTGAGTGCCCCGAAGGTGCTCGTCCTCGGGATGCCAGGCGTAGCCCTCGGGCATGCGCTGAGATGCGTGCTCGCAGGAGAGAACCACCGGTGCATCCCCACGCTGGGACAGCTCCGGGACCCAAGTCTCGTACGCCTCGTGGAGGTCGTGCGAGCCCCGGTCGGGGGACCATTCAATTTCATTCACAGCCGAAACCTGGAGCGAAACCGCCGGATGCGCCACACTTCGCTTCGATGGGGGAAACCGACGGCGCCCGGAGCAAGGCGGATTCGTACGAGGAGCTCGACGAGCCCGGGGCGGATCCCGCGCCTACGTCCGCGGCGTACGACGCGAGCTCGGAGAAGACGGCGGCGGTGGATCTCGACGAGCTCGAGCCCGTGGACGAGCCGCCAGCGTGGGAAGAGGGGGTCGGGAAGACCGAGCACCTCGATCTCGACGACCTCCAGGACGCCAGGAGCGAGGGCTGGAACGACCAGCCGCTGAAGACCGAGGCCGTGGAGCTCGAGGACCTCGAAGTGCTCGAGGCGCTCGACCCCAAGCTGTCGAACGCGCCGCCGGCGCTCCCCGACGTCGGCGAGCGAGAGCACGCGCCCCGAGCACCGCTGCCGACCCGCCGAAAGGTACCGAAGGCCAAGGCCAAGCGCGCCGCACCGCCCGCCCCGCCGAAGCCACCGACCCGCGAGGAGTCGATCGAGCAGGCACCCAAGCCGATGATCGGCTCCGACGGCTGGATCGCGGAAGACCGGATCAGCGTGGTGGATTTTTCGGCCGTCCTGAGCTCGCCGGCCCCCGCGCGCGCCGAGCCCACGGCGAAGATCGTGATGGGCGCGCCGCTCGAGCCGCCGATGCCGGCCGCTCCTCCGAAGGACGAAGGCTCGGGGGCCGCGAAGTGGCTGCTGGTGGTGCTCCTCATCCTCGGAGTGGGCGCCGGCGCCTACTTCTTCGGGAAGCGGGGGACCGCGACCCGGTCGCCCGTCGCTGAGGACGACGAGCGCGGGGCGCTCACCGGCGATGAGAGCGGAACGGACGACCCCGAGGTCGCGACCGACCCGCCAGACATCGCTCCGGAGGTCGCGGAGGACGTTCCCGAGGTCGCCGACGACGAGAGCGTTGGCTCGGACGACGAGCCCGAGGTCACGATGGCCCGAGAGCGCGAGCCGCGCCCCCAAGAGCGCCGGGACGACTCTCCGACGAGCGCAGCCGCGGCGACGATGGCGAGCGCCGAGCCGGAAGCCGAGCCGACGCCGGAAGCCGATCCATCGGAGGCCGAAGCCACGATGGCGACGCAAGCGCCCGCCGCCGACCTGCCGTCCCAGCCGTCGCGCGAACAGGTGCAAGCCGCGCTCTCCGCCGTGCGTCCGCAGGTGGCCGAGTGCCTGGGCGGGCAACGAGCGACCGTCCGCGTCCGGATCACCGTCCGCAGCTCAGGCAACATCACGACCGCGGTGGTCCAGGACAGCCTCTACGCCCGGCCTCCGGTCGGCTCCTGCATCGCACGCGCGGTGCGCCGGGCCAGCTTCCCCGAGTTCTCGGAAGCGAGCTTCGTGGTGCTCTACCCCTTTCAGCTCTGAGCGTCTGTCAGCAGCCCGTTGAAGAACTGGCGCGGGCGCTCCACGCCCGGATGCACACGCCCCGACGCCATCCCCTCGCCTTGAAAATACTCGGCATTTCCTCGGCTCGCGGACGCGACATGGCATGCACCCCGACCACGCATCACCTCACGCCGGTTCCTGGTCAGCGCTCTAGCGAGCACATCTAGGTCTAGGCCTCGATCGGCGGCTCGACCTCGCCGCGGCAGATCTGGAGCATCCCCTCGACCTCGAGGGCGACCTCGATCTCCGGGTTCGTCTCGAGGAAGTGCTCGAGGAAGGGCTGCGCCTGCGGGTAGTCGCCCCGCTGGAAGAAGGTGGCGCCGACCAAGAAGAGCGCATCCGGGTCGTCGGGGCGCAAGCGCAGCACCTGCCGCCCCATCCGAAGCGCGCGCTCGTGGTCGCCGAGATAGCGCAGCGACTGACCGGCGCCGACCATCGCACCGATGTAGTCGGGAACGACATCGAGGGCGCTCACGTAGCACTTGAGAGCCCTGGCGTGGTCGCCCCGCTCGAAGTAGGCGTTCCCGAGGAAGTAGTGCGCGTACTCGTTGTCCGGCGTGGCTTCGGCGATCCGGTGGAGCTCGGAGAGCGCCTCCTCGACTCGGCCCTCCTGGAGGAGCTCGATGCCTTCCTCGACGGCGACCCACTTCTCGGTGTCTTCCATGGCGGGCCAGCATGCATCGGTCGCGGTGCAGCGCAAATGGCTGGCTTCGGCGAGCCGCCGAGCTGTGCGAGACTCGCTCCGTGCGCGAACGGAAACGTGAGACTCACCGTCGACTCGCTCGCGCGCTCCGAGACCACCGGCTGCCGGCGGCTTGGGTCGACCTGGATCGCTTCGACCACAACCTCGACGACCTGGTGCGGCGGGCCGCGGGCATGCCCATTCGCGTCGCCTCCAAGAGCGTCCGCTGCCGAGCGTTGATCGAGCGCGTGCTCGAGCGACGCGGGTGCGAAGGGGTGATGTGCTTCACGGCGGCCGAGGCGGTGCACCTCTCGGCGTCTCTCGACGACCTGCTCGTGGCCTACCCGACCGTGGAGCCCCACGAGGTGCGGCCGGTNCTCGATCGCATCGCGGCCGGCAAGACGCTCGTGCTGACCGTCGACGATGCAGAGCAGCTCGAGGTCCTCGGCGCCCTCGCCCGAGAGGCGGGTGAGGTGCTGCCGCTCTGTCTGGACGTCGACATGTCGCTGCCGCTCCCGGGGCTCCACTTCGGCGTCCGCCGGAGCCCCATCCGCACGCCCGCCGACGCGCTGGCCATCGGCATGCGGGTCCGCTCCCACCCACACCTCGAGCTCGTCGGTGTCCTCGGCTACGAAGCGCAGGTCGCCGGGCTCCCGGACAAGACCCCACGCGCCGCCTACAACGCGATGGTGCGCACCCTCAAGCGCGCCTCGATCCGTGACCTGCGCAAGCGCCGCGGCGCCGTAGTCCGTGCGCTGCGCAAGGAGGGCCACGCCATCCGCTTCGTGAACGGTGGCGGCACCGGGAGCCTCGAGAGTACCCGCGCCGATCCTTCGGTCACCGAGGTGACCGCGGGCAGCGGCCTCTACGCCCCGGCCCTCTTCGACGAGTTCGAGAGCTTCGAGCCGGTCCCCGCGGCCGGCTTCGCACTGCCGGTGGTGCGGCGCCCAGCCGAGGGCTACGTCACCTGCCTCGGCGGCGGCTACATCGCCTCGGGCTCCGCCGGCCCGGACAAGCTCCCGCAGCCCTACCTCCCACCGGGCCTGTCCTTGCTCGAGCAGGAAGGCGCCGGTGAGGTGCAGACGCCGCTGCAGGGCGCCGCCGCCGATGGGCTGGCGATCGGCGACCCGGTCTTCTTCCGCCACGCCAAGGCCGGCGAGCTCTGCGAGCGCTTCGCCACGCTCCACCTGATCCGCGGCGACTCCGTCGTCGACGTGGTCCCCACCTACCGCGGCGAGGGCCAGACCTTTCTCTGACGGGCTCGGCCCTTTTCGTCAGCGCCGCGGCGAGCCATCATCCGGTGGTGCGCACCTGCCTCACCTCGCTCGCTTCCCTTGTCCTACTGGCTCTCTGCGCCTGCGGGCCCGACCCTCTCTGCGAGGGGCGCGCGCTGCGCGTCATCGAACCGGACGATGGGGAGACGGTCCCGGCGGGCCGGGTGAACATCGTCGTCGAGGCCTGTGATCTGGAGGCGGACGAGCAGATCCGACTTCGGCTCACGATGCCCGTCGAGAGCGACTACGGCTTCGCCATCATCGAGGACCCCGACCAGCGGCTCTACGGCTTCGACGTCCCGACCCTCCCGGGCACGATGGAGGTCTTCGCCGACGTGGTCGATGACCCGAGCGTCGTCAGCGAGCCGGTCGCCTTCGACGTCGCCGAAGAGTGAGCCCGAGCAGCGCGAGCAGCACCCCGCCGCCGCCCGAGCCGCCGGCCGCGCAGCCGCTGGGCATCGGCTCTCGCTCGCCGTTCGGGTCGCTCGACGGCACGGTCTCGGTCCAGCCGGACTCGCCGCCGAAGTGGGCCCAGTCGGGGTCGCAGAGCGCACACTCCGACGGCGCGATCTGCACGAAGCGGAAGAGCAACTCGGCGCCCGGGCGGTCCGCGCCGTCGAGGCGGAAGAGCCCGTCCAGCGACGTGGCGTAGGTCTCGCCACCCAGGGTCGCGACCGAGGTCCAGCGGCGCTCGTCCGCGCCGAGGGAGACCCACTCGCCGCCGCGCTCGGCCACCCACGAACCGTCGGCGAAGACGCGCATCTCGCCGCCCAGAGGGGCCGGGCCGAAGAGCTGGTCGGCGGGCGGGCCGAGGGTCACCGCGCCGTCGGCGATGGCCACGCGCTCCGGGTAGAGCTGACCCTCGGTCGCGGTGGCGCCGTAGACCGCGTCGGCGCTTCGCACCCGGACGTAGCGCAGGCGCTCCGGCAGTGGAGTCACCGACCAGCCGCCGTCCCAGAGCGCGAGCCCCCGGCGCCCGCCGACCACCACCTCACCGCGGTCGGCGATCATCGAGCTCACGGCGCCGATCTCGGGCGGCACCGTAGCGAGCACTCCCTCCAGGGACTCGAGGGTCAGCGCGCCGCCCTCGTCGGTGAGCCAGTAGAGCTCATCGAAGGCCCCATCCGCGGTGGCGAAGCGCGTGGGGCCGAGGTTCCGCCAGGGCTCGCAGCGGTCGGGCGGGCCGAGGTAGCCCTCGGCGCTCACCACCAGCGGGGTGTCGGCGGCCACCGCGGCGCGCATGCGGTCGTTGCCGTCCCAGTGGCTGGGGCAGACGTGGGTCCAGGTGTCGTCGGGGTTGCGACGAAGGAGCCCCACCGTGGCGCGAAGCCAGGTGGGGCCCTGCTCGTCGACTGCGAGCACCTCGAGCACCGCCGGGGCGGGCCCGTGGGCGCTCGCGCTCGTCGGAACGAGGAACGCGGCGAGCGCGACTACGATCCGGAGCCGAGGCTCGCGTCGCATGTGTCGACGTAGCTGTCGCAAGCGCCGGAGGCGAGCAGCGTGTCCGTGCAGGTCACCATTCGGTCGTACTGGCTCGTGCACTGGGTGCCCAGACAGCTGCCCAGGTTTCCACCGAGGATGTTCACGTTGACGATGCAGTCGCGGAGGCAGTCGCCGAGCCCCTGCCACTCGAGCCCGCAGTGCGCCGGGTCGTAGCCGGGCCCGCCCGGAGCGAGGTCGGCGTCGTTGAGGTCGGAGACACACTCGACGATCTCTCCGGTCGCGCAGTTCTGACACTCGCGGTCGCGGGTGTTGAGCACATCGCAGGCGTAGACGCAGTCCAGGCTGTCGCCGCACTCGGTGCGGCAGTCGCCGAGCCCACCACAGGTCTCGAGCGGTGCGACCCGCTCTGTGAAGGGAACCTCACGGCTGGTGTAGAGGATGCACATCTCGTCGAGGGTGCCCTCACCCCAGTCGACGTCGACCGGGTCGACCTGCACGCCGTTCACGACCGGTTGGTTGACCGCCGAGTTGTCGTAGGTGCAGCTGACCTCGATACCCTCGCCGGGCTGAACGACCACTGGGGAGCCACGGGGTCGGGCGTAGCCCTGCTGCCACTGGAAGTCCCAGGCGGGGATGTCGAGGAGGCACATCTGCTCGCCGGTAGCCCCCAGCGCCGGCACCCAACGAGCGGAGAACTGAGTGCCGAGCAGATGCATGTGCGCCGAGAGGCTGGTGATGGTCATCGGCTCGTCGGTCCAGTTCCGGAAGACGCGCGTGTGGTTCACGTCGCTGTCCATCGCGGGGATCTCGATGTCGAGGATCGGCATCGGGTCGGTCTCGATCAGCACCTCCGGCTCTTCGGTGGTGAGGATCATCTGGAACTCGGTGTCGTCCGGGCCCGGCGAAGTCTCGAGGGTGTTGTAGTGGACCTGCATCACGATCCGGCTGCCGGCCTCGATGCGCACTGCCCGCCCTTCGGGCAGGACGTTGGGCAGCTGGCCCGGCACCCATGCACCGAGCTGCGTCGGGGGCACACCTCCGGCGAGCGTTCCGTCGTCTGCGCCGGGGGTCGGTCCGCCGAAGCAGGTGTAGCCAACGGTTCCGTCGGCGCCGTTGGCCGCGTCGACATCCGCGGCGTCCTCCGGCGGCACGGCGTAGACGAGCACGTGGTGCACGATCTCTGCCTGGTCCGGCTCGACCCAGGAGCCGGTCAGGTAGGCGGTCTCGCTCGTGTCGAGGTCGAGCACGAAGCAGCGGTAGTCGTCGGGCCGCGTGACGTCGGCGGTGTAGCCGCCTTCGCCGACCGAGGCGACATTGGTCGGCGTGAACTCGATCGCCTCTTCGTCGATCGGCGGCGGCGCATCGGCCGGGTCGCCCTCCTGGAGCCCACCGGCGTTCCACGCGACGAAGACCTGTCGCTCTTCCGGCGTCAGGCTGCGCTCGTGCGCGAACTCGCCGCAGTCGCTGCTCGGCAGCCAGGGAGGCATGTAGCCGCTGGTGACGGCGCTGACGACCGCGGAGGCTTCCGCGGTGACCGCTTCGTAGCTGTCGAGCCGGAAGGGCCCGATGCCGCCCTCGACGTGGCAGCTCAGACACTCCCGCTGGATCAGCGGGACGATGTCCGCGTGATAGGTCGGGGCGTCGGGGTCGACGGTTCCGCCGTCGTCGCCGCAGCCGACGAGAGAGACGAGAAGAAGAGCGCTCACCCAAACGCCTTGTTTTGTCATCATGAGTGCCATTATCTCGAAGACGGACCACCCCGTCAACGGCCTGGCGATAGAGACTTCAGCTTCCGCCGGCGGGACCGTGGTCGTGGGGGAGGCTACCGCGCGGCGAACGGAGGTAGACGAAGGGGGTGTTGCCCAAGAAGTTCGAGACCCGGCTGGTGTAGATGTCGGCGTTCTTCTCGATCTGCCGCGCCAGGTGGCTCTTGTCGTTGCCCGCCCGCATCAGGAGACCCCAGCGCTCGTTGCTCAAGCGACCGTACTCGGCCGCCAGCGGTCCGATGGTCGCGTCGAGCGCGCGCAGCTCCTTGCGGAGCGTCTTGGCTCGCTCGCGGAGTGCCTCGGCGTCCACGTCCGCCTGCGGACCGTAGCCGCGCTCGAGGCGCTGCAGCGCCAGCCGCATGTGCGAGAGCCGGTGCTCCATCGCCTCCTTCAGATCCATCTTCGCGGTGAGCTCCGCCTGCTTGGGCTTGAAGGACTCGAGCGCCTCCAGATCCTGCTCGAGCTCGCGGACGACCAGCGCCGTGCGCCAGCGGTAGAGTCGCTTGCTGACGTTCACGTCGCTGAAGATGTGGTCGCCGACATAGAGGACGTCTTCGCCCCGCACGTCGAGCTGCTTCTCGACCAGATCGGCGCTCCCGCCGTGATAGACCTTCCCCCGCTCGAGCGCGCCGAGCGTCGGCTCGAGCAGCCCCTTGTCTTCGTCGACCACCTCGTAGGCCGGGTTCGGCGCACTGAAGAAGAGCGGCTTTCGCGCCGCGACGATCACGACGTCGAAGAGATCGCGCCAGCCCTTGCTCTTGGGTAAGAAGCGGTCGAAGGACCACTCCATCATGGCCCGGGTGTAGGGCCAGCCGCTGTTGGTGATCAGCATCACCTTCTTGCCACCGTGGGCCAGGTCCATCAGTGCGAGCGGCACGTCGGGGTCGAGATCGACGAAGCTGTCCGGGTCGGCGATGATCTCCGCCTTCAGCTCGCCCATCATGTGCGCCTCGTCGATGGCGCTCCGGACCAGCCGATAGGCCTCCTCGTAGCCGAGCGGCAGCCCGTGGCGGATGGTCTCGTTCGCCTGGTCGAGCTCACCGGCGTCGAGCAGGTCGACGAACTGCGCGTAGAGGTGAGCCTCCGAGAGCGCAAAGAGCGTGTTCATGAAGCGGTAGCGCCGGTCGCCGAGATCGATCGGCTCCCGAGCGTAGATGTCCCGCATCGACGCGAACTCGACCTCTCGGGTGCCGTGGAACGCGCGCTTCACGTAGCCGAAGCGGTTGGCCTTCACGACGTTGCCGAGCTCCAGGTCGAGCACCAGCCCGAGTGTCGCGAAGCTCGGATCGAAGCGTAGCTCCTGCACCGGCCACCCTGCCGACACGAGGCGGGCGCGAGCGTGCTCGTAGGCGGCGCCCTCCCACGGCTCGGTGTGGTAGTGGATCAGCGTGTAATCCATGTCGAAGCCGATGGCGCGGATACCGCGCAGGCTCAGCGTTCGGTTGCAGTAGATCCGCTCGCGGGGCGGCGGGAATGTCAGCGCGTCGAAGTCGTCGGCCATGGGTATCGGGTGCAAAAAGGCGCCCGGCGAGAGGCTCGCCGGACGCCCGGGTGGTTCACGTCGCGGGTCGGTTCCGACTCAGATCTGGAACGTCGCCACGTCGACCTGCTGGCCGGGAGCGATGGTGTAGTTGTACGCACCGATGATCTGTCCGCCCACCGCGATGGAGAGCGTGAAGGTCGTCGCACCGGCACCGGTGCTGCAGCGCGCGCCATCCCAGTACTGGACCGTGACCTGGTAGGCCCCCGCCGGCGGGCTGTCTTGGTTCCAGTAGACGTTCTCGAGGTTGGAGTCGACCTGGTCGTTGCTGCAGCCGCCGCGGGCGTCCTGGTCGAGGTGACCGCCGGACTGCGAACGGTCGTGGCCGTAGTAGATCTGCTCGTTGCTCGGGTCCCGGACGTAGAGGTCGAGGTCCGCGGACGTGGGCCACGCCAGGGTGATCTGGATGTTGCCGCTCTGGAAGCCGCAGCCCTCGTCGATCTGGCCGTTGCAGTTGTCGTCGAGGCCGTTGCAGACCTCGGCCGCGCCCTGGGTGCAGGTCGCCTCGACCACGGTCACGCCGGTCGCCACGGTCGGCGTCGCGCTGACCACCACGTTGCCGCTCGCGGGGGGCGGGTCCGCCTGCGCCGTGCCGCCACCGCCGTTCGCGCTGACGCTGACTCGCGCGCTTCCTGCGGGCGCCCGGTTGTAGGGGCGGACGTAACAGCCGCTGGTAGCCAATAGCGCCAACGCTCCCAAAGCGTTGGCCATCGTGATCAGTCGTTGGTTGCGCATGGAGCCCTTCCCTGGTCCTCGAAAAGTGAAGCGTCGCGGCTCGGACGATGGAGCCGCCCGGTTCTTCACAAGAATCTCATACTCCCCTCCAGCGGTCAGTCACAGACCGCCGAAAGAGGTCATTTGTCGCGGTTGCCGAAGTCGATCGCCCCCGCGCGGTCCCGGTCGCGCGGCTTGATGCCCGCGCCGAGCGCCCCGAGCGCGACCAGCAAGAAGAGCAGCCCTCCCACGAGGATCGCGATCCCCGTGAGCCGCTCGTTCTCGAGCCCCAACCACGCGGTCAACGCCGCGGCGATGGTCAGCAGCACCACTCCGATCAAGAGCCGCTTGCGGCGGACGGCGGCTTCTTCGGCGAGGCGCTTGGCCTCCTCCTCTTCCCGCCGCTGCGCTTCCTTGCGCGCCTTCTTATCGCTCTTCTTCTTCTTCTTGGCCATGTTCCCCCTCAGCCGCGCAGCACACCCCGGCTGATCACGATCCGCTGGACCTCACTGGTCCCCTCGTAGATTCGGCTGACGCGCACATCGCGCAGCGCTCGCTCCGCCGCACCGCCTCGCACGAGCCCCGCATCCCCCAAGATGTCGACGGCCTCGTTGCATACGGTCCAACAGGAATCGGTGGCGAAGGCTTTGGCGATCGACGCCTCCTGGCTGAAGGGCACGCCGGCCTCCTTCAGCTGGGCGGCCCGCAGCGCGAGCAGGCGCGAGGCATCGAGCCGAGTGCGCATGTCGGCGAGGCGGAAGGCCACACCCTGGTCGCCCCCGGACGCGCGGATGGCGTCGCGGGCCTCGGCGTACGCCGCCTCGCCGATGCCGACCGCCTGCGAGGCGATCCCGACCCGGCCGCCGTCCAGCGCCATCATGGCGATCCGGAAACCGCCGCCCCGTGGCCCGAGCAGGGCGCTCCGAGGCACGCGCAGGTTCTCGAAAGCGAGCGAGACCGTGTGGCTGGCGCGCAGACCCATCTTGTCTTCGTGGCTGGCCACGCTCAGACCGCTCGCATCGCCGGGCACCAAAAAGCAGCTCAGCCCGCGCGGCCCCGGCCCGTCCGTCCGAGCCCAGACCACCAGAGACGCCGCCGTGTCGCCGTGGCTGATCCACTGCTTGGTTCCTTCGATCACCCACTCGTCGCCGTCGAGCACGGCAGTGGTGCGCATCCCGCCGGGGTCGCTGCCGGCGTCCGCCTCGCTGAGCGCGAAGGCCCCGTGGGCTCCCGCGGCGAGCGTGGGGCAGACCGCCTGCTTCTGTTCGTCGGTGCCGAAGGCGGCGACGACCTCGCCGACCATGTTGGTCACGGCCATGGTCACGGCGGTCGAGGCGCAGCCGCGCGCGATGGCCATCATCGCGAGCGAGTAGCTGACCACTCCGGCCTCGGAGCCTCCGACGGCCTTCGGCACATTGACGGCCATCAGCCCGCGCTCGCCGAGCGATCGGTAGATGGCCGGAGGCACGCCCTCATCGGCCTCGAAGGCAGCGGCCGCGTCGATGAGCGACTCGGCCGCGAAGGCGTGGGCGGTCGCCTCGACGCGCTGCTGGGTCTCGTTGAAGTTCAGATGCATGCGGTGGGTCTAGGGTCGCTCTCCGATCGAGATGACTCAGATCGAGAACGACACTTTCGCAGGATAGCTGCCGGGGTCCGGCATCTCCCACTGGCTCACCGCCTCGGTCACGCAGTCCAGGTTCTGCGCTCCGGTTCGCTCATCGGCCGCGGCGCCGGCGGCCATGACCTCACCACCGGGCCCGATGTACATCGTCACCGAGTAGCCGGAGCCACACTCGCGGAGCGAGCCGCGGTTGGCTTCGAGCACGTCCGAGATGGAGCTCTCGCCCCAAGCGACCGGCGGGCGAACGTCTTCGGGGGGGTCGAGGTCGAGCGGGTAGCCGAACTCCGCCTCGCCGCCACGGGGGCGGGGGAAGCGGATGGCGGCGGCGGTCTCGACCAGGCAGCGCTCGGTCTCGCGGTCGCCGATGGTCGACTCGTTCGGGAAGACCCAGAGCACGTTGCCTTCCACGTCGACGCGGAAGTTCATGTGGATGTGACCTCCGAGGATCTCGATGTCGTTGTAGCGGCGGGAGAAGCAGCGCATGAAGCGGGTCAGCTTCGGCTCGATCGTCATGCGGACCTCGTCGGCGTCGATGGTTCCCATCAACCCTTGGATCTGCACCCCATCGTCGCGACGCACCGTCTCCTCCGAGCCGGTGGTGTCCTCGGTGGTCTCGGTGGTCTCGACCTCCGACTCGCTACCGCAACCGATGGCCAGGACCAAGCCGAGCGCCAAGCCAAACTTCACGAGCGTTCGCATTCTCATCCCTTCAAGGCCGTGGCGGCGATCACGACGCGCATGATCTCGCTGGTGCCCTCGTAGATTTCCGTGATCCGAGCGTCCCGGTAGTGGCGCTCCATGTCGTACTCCTTCGAGTACCCCTGGCCACCGAAGATCTGGAGCGATTGGTGGGTGACGCGCGTCGACATCTCCGAGGCGTAGAGCTTGGCCATCGCCGACTCCTGGGTGTGGCGGACGGACTTGTCTGCCACCGCCTGATCCTTGAGCCACGCGGCGCGCATGATGAGCACGCGAGCGGCGTCGAGCTCCATGGCCATGTCGGCGATCTTGAACTGGATCGCCTGCTTCTTGGCGAGCGGCTCACCGAACGCCTTCCGCTCGTGGCTGTAGGCGAGTGCCTTCTCGAAGGCGGCGCGCGCGATGCCGAGCGCCTGAGCCGCGATGCCGATGCGGCCACCGTCGAGGGTCGACATGGCGATCTTGAAGCCCATCCCCGGCTCACCGACGCGCAGGCGATCGGGGATCCGGCACTTCTCGAAGAACATCGTGCAGCTGTGGGCCGCGTGGATGCCGAGCTTGTGGTCCGCCGGCTGAGGGCTCAAGCCCTCGGTGTCCTTGGGGACGATGAAGGCGGTCGTGCCGCGGGAGCCGAGGCTCCGGTCGGTGCAGCAGAAGACCAGGATCATGTCTGCGTGCGGACCGTTGGTGATCCAGTTCTTCGAGCCGTCG
>JGI12210J13797_10539289_pt1 | contig 16260 bp, 16 predicted proteins | sample ElkSlonscriptome_3_FD_13797 | JGI IMG/M metagenome (IMG submission 13797)
AGACATTTCTCTAGATCGTGCGGATATTCGTCGTGCGATCGCTTACGAGAGGGCCTTTTCGGGCCCACGCTGGCCGACGAGGTTTCGTCCGCCGGCGTTTTTCGCGTTTGCTGCCTGTAATCGCTGCGGGCGAGGAGTTTAAGGCACGTGTTCGACAATCTGTCTGATCGTCTTGGCGGAGTCTTCGATCGCCTGAAAGGGCGCGGTGCCCTTCGCGAACAGGATGTTCGCGATGCGATGCGCGAGGTCCGCGTCGCCCTGCTCGAGGCCGATGTCGCCCTGCCGGTGGCCCGCAAATTCATCGACGTCGTGACTGAGAAAGCGGTCGGCCAGGACGTGCTGAAATCGGTCACGCCGGGTCAGCAGGTCGTGAAGATCGTGCACGATGAACTCGTCGCCATGCTATCTGGCGAACTCGGCGAAGGAGAAAGCGCTGACGGATCGGCCGAGGGGCTTCATCTCGATGCGAAGCCGCCTGTCGTCGTGATGATGGTCGGTCTTCAGGGTTCGGGCAAGACGACCACGACCGCCAAGCTCGGCAAGCTTATTCGCGAACGCTACGGCAAGAAGGCGATGATGGCATCGCTCGACGTCAATCGTCCCGCCGCGCAGGAGCAGCTCGCGGTTCTGGGTCAACAATCCGACGTCGCGACACTTCCGGTCGTTGCCGGACAACAACCGGTCGAAATCGCATCACGTGCGATGGAATCGGCCCGTCTCCAGAATTTCGACGTGCTTCTGCTGGATACTGCCGGCCGCCTTCACGTCGACGAAGCGCTCATGTCCGAGATGAAGGCGGTTTCGAACGTCTCCGCTCCGACCGAGGTTCTTCTGGTCGTCGATAGCCTTACCGGCCAGGACGCCGTCAACGTCGCTCAAAGCTTTTCGGGCGAAGTGCCGCTGACCGGTGTCGTCCTGACCCGGATGGACGGCGATGCGCGCGGCGGTGCGGCGCTGTCGATGCGCGCCGTCACCGGCAAGCCGATCAAGTTCGCCGGTACGGGTGAAAGGCTCGACGCGATCGAACCGTTCCGCCCCAAATCGGTTGCCGATCGCATATTAGGCATGGGCGATGTCGTCAGCCTGGTCGAAAAGGCGGCGGCGACCATCAAGGAGGACGAGGCGGCCAAGCTCGCCGAGAACTTCGAGAAGGGCAAGTTCGACCTCGACGATCTTCGCATGCAGCTTCGCCAGATGCAGAGCATGGGCGGTATCGGCATGCTGGCAGGGATGATGCCGGGCATGAAGAAGGCCAAGCAGGCGATGGCCGCGGCCGACATGGACGAAAAGGTGCTGGTCCACATGGATGCCATCATCGGTTCGATGACGGCAAAGGAACGGCGTAACCCCAATTTGATGAACGCCAAGCGTAAGAAGCGCGTGGCGAAGGGCAGCGGCACTGATGTGCAGGCTGTCAACAAGCTGCTCAAAATGCATCAGGAAATGGGCCGTGCGATGAAGCAGCTCAAGAAGATGGGTGGGCTGAAAAGCCTCGCTGCGATGTTCGGCGGCGGTCAGGGCGGGATGCCTGGCATGGGTGTACCCGGTCAGGGCGGCCAAGGCGGTCTTCCCGGCCTCGGAGGACCCGGCGGACTGCCCCCCGGCTTTCCCGGTATGGACGGACCGAAATCGAAAAAATAGATAATTCGCTTTATAACAGATAGTTCAGATTGAAAGGTAAGACACAATGGCAATTGCACTGAGGCTTTCACGTGGCGGCGCCAAGAAGCGCCCCTACTACCGGATCGTTGCGACCGACAACCGCTCGCCGCGCGACGGCAAGTATCTCGAGCAGATCGGAACCTATAATCCGCTGCTCGCCAAGGACGACGAGAACCGGGTGAATTTCGATGAAGACCGCGCCCGCTACTGGCTGGGCGTTGGCGCACAACCCTCCGACCGTGTCGCACGTTTCCTCGATGCCGCCGGCATTCGCGAGCGCGAAGCGCGCAACAACCCCCAGAAGGCGGAGCCGGGCGAGAAAGCCAAGGAGCGCGCCGAGGAGAAGGCCGAGAAGGCGAAAGAGGCCGAGGAAGCGAAGAAGGCGGCTGAAGAAGAAGCCAAGGCTGCGAGCGAGAAGCCTGCAGAAGAAGCCCCCGCAGAGGAAGCTCCGGCTGAAGAAACTCCCACCGAGGAAGCCAAGACCGAAGATGCTCCCGCCGAAAGCGGCGGCGAAGAAAAAACCGAAAGCTGAATTTTGCTCGTGCGCCCGCTCGTTCGTGAGATCGTCGATCGACGAGCCGGGCGCACGTTCGAGGGTGGCGCCGTCCGGATCGTGGCGAAATGACAAAAGACGCCGCTATCGTGTTGGCCGCCATCACCGGCGCGCATGGCGTGACCGGGGATGTGCGGCTCAAGCTGCTTGGGCAGAGCGTGGACTCCCTTCGCCTGCACGACAGCTTCAACGACGGGACGCTCACGCTTGGCAAGCTAAGATCCGACGGCAAGGGCGGCGCGATCGCCCGGTTTTGCGAAATTGCCGATCGGACAAAGGCTGAAAAGCTTCGCGGCACGGTGCTGACGGTCCCTAGAGATACGCTCCCGCGACTGGGGGAAGACGAATATTACCACGCGGACCTGATCGGTCTTGCGGTCGAGACGGATGCAGGCGTCCGCGTCGGCCGGGTCGTGGCTGTCGAAAACTTCGGCGCGACCGATATCGTGGAGATCGAGCGTGAGCCGATCCCTGACGAAGGCGCGAAGACGTTCATGGTGCCTTTGACGCAGGAGGCCGTTCCGCGCTGGGATGAGACGATCATGATCGTTACCAAATCCTTCGTCGAGTGATCGGGAACGATTGCGAGTTTTAGAACACTGTTTCGACATGAGACACGTACTCCTGATGTCATTGAGCGCCCTGCTGTGCGCCTGTTCCGAAACTTCCCAGCCCGAAAATTCTCCTCCCCCCTCACATGGGGGTGACAGCAGCGTTGGCACGCGACCCGCAGGAGAGCCCCGGCTGATCACGGTAGAAGGCCGGATCGCGACCGGAATCGAATGCCCGATCATCGAAACACCCGAGGGCGAAATTTACTCGGTGAGCCTGGGGGCCGCCGAATTCGGGCCGGGCGACTACGTGCGCTTTACCGGCGAACTGGCCGATGCGAGCTTTTGCCAGCAGGGGAAGGGCACGCTGATAGCCGATACGATCGTGGCCATCGATCCGCCCGCGCGCGATCGTGATCCAGCCCGTGCCGGCGGCATTTCCCTAAACGAAAATCATCTGAGCGGAAGTTGGGTTGCAAAGGGAATGGATGCCAATTGCGACGATCCCGACTTCCGCATAGCTGACAGCCCGGCCGGTTTGATGCTGAAAGGGACGATAAGCGGCCACGGCGACGCGGCCCCAGTCGTCATGGGCGAATACCCCCGATTGGACCTCGACGAACCGAGTGACGATCTGCCGATCGAAACGCGCGGTCCTGACGGGCTTGCCATCCTTCGCCCGGCGACAGACGCCGCCTACGATCCTATCGCAATCGGCAACGCCGTGATCGAAGCGGACGGCGCGGTGTTTGTGAAATGCGGCTGACGCATTAGAGGCAACGGGCCATGACCTTTGCCGCCACCATATTGACCCTGTATCCCGAAATGTTCCCCGGACCGCTCGGTGTCTCGCTGGCGGGTCGGGCGTTGGAGCGTGGGGACTGGTCGTGTGACGCGATGCAGATCCGCGACTTCGCGCAAGACAAACATCGCACCGTAGACGATACGCCTGCCGGCGGCGGGGCGGGAATGGTGCTCAGGGCCGACATCCTCGGCGCAGCGGTGGACCGGGCCATCGCGCAACAGCCCGGGGCTCCCATTCTGGCGATGACGCCACGCGGACGGCCCATTACGCAAAAGCGCGTCAGGGAGCTGGCCCGCGGTCCCGGGGTGACGGTGATTTGCGGACGGTTCGAAGGGTTCGACGAGCGCCTGTTCGATGCGCGCCCACAGATCGAACAGGTTAGCCTGGGCGATATCGTATTTTCGGGGGGAGAACCCGCAGCGTTGGCGATACTCGACGCTTGCATACGGCTGCTTCCCGGAGTAATGGGCGCGGCTTACAGCGGTGTCGAAGAGTCGTTCGAGAACGGCCTGATCGAATATCCGCAATATACCCGACCACAGGAATGGGAAGGGCGCACGATCCCCGAAGTGCTGCGATCGGGGGATCATGCGAAGATCGCGGCGTGGCGAAAGCAACGCGGCGAAGACGATACACGGTTACGCAGGCCGGACCTTTGGGAGCGTCATACGGGCGCTCGGGACCAGTCTGCCTCTGGCGCGCGGCGAAAAACAGAAGGACCGGACCAGTGAACCTGCTCCAGCAAATCGAAGCCGAGGAAATCGGCAAGGTCGAAAAAGAAATTCCCGATTTTCGTGCGGGCGACACCGTGCGCGTCGGCGTGAAGGTGAAGGAAGGCAATCGCGAGCGTGTCCAGAACTTCGAAGGCGTGGTGATCGCGCGTTCGAACCGTGGGATGGGCTCCAACTTCACCGTTCGCAAGATGAGCTTCGGCGAAGGCGTGGAGCGCGTTTTCCCGCTGTATTCGCCAATTCTCGACGACATCACGGTGGTGCGTCGCGGTATCGTTCGCCGCGCCAAGCTTTATTATCTGCGTGGTCGCACCGGCAAGCGTGCGCGCATCGCCGAACGTCGGGACAACGCGCCCAAATCGTGACGTCGTCATGATCGACGCATTGAAGGGGCGGTCCTGCGGGGCCGCCCTTTTGCATTCAGGCACCATTTAAGTCATTGCGCAGGGCATTGAGCGGACCATTGTGGCTGATCGCCCGATGCCGCTCTCGATCACCAATTCGAAAAGGACCTCCTTGCAATGCGTTTGCCGATCCTCGCCGCCGCTTCTGCGTTCGCTTTTCCGACAGCGGTCCTTGCACAGGCGTCCATGACCGAGGGAGAACCCATGCTGACCTTCGAACGCGTTTTCGCCTCGCCATCGCTGAATGGTCCCGCGCCCCGCCAGGCCAAGCTGTCGCCGGATGGGCGCTACCTGACCTTGCTTCGCAATCGCGAGCAGGATCGCGAGCGTTACGACCTGTGGGGCTATGACATCGATACCGGTGATTGGCGGATGCTCGTCGACAGCGAGGCGCTCGGCACGGGGCGCGCGCTTTCCGAAGATGAGAAGATGCAGCGCGAACGGGCGCGCGTCGGCAATCTGAAGGGCATCATCTCCTATCAATGGGCCGAGGATGGATCGGGCGTGTTGGTCCCCCTGGATGGGGATCTGTATTTCGCCGAACTCGGCGGCGAGGTGAGAAGGCTTACCGATACCGAGGAAAGCGAATTGAANCCGGCGCTTTCGAACACATCGCGCTTCGTTTCCTTCGTTCGGGACCGGCAATTGTGGGTCGGACCCATCGACGCAGAAGCAGCACCGATTACGCCAAAGGAGGGCGATACGATCCGCTGGGGCGAAGCAGAATTCGTCGCGCAGGAGGAAATGGGTCGGCTGACCGGCTATTGGTGGGGACCCAAGGACCAGCGAATCGTGGTCCAGAGAACCGACGAGAGCCCGGTGGGCATCGTTACACGCGCTGCGATCGGGGCCACCGGGACTGAAGTCTTCGATCAGCGCTATCCCGTCGCTGGCTCCGACAATGCGATCGTCGAACTCTACGTCATGGATCCAGACGGAGGCGACCGGGTGAAGGTCGATCTGGGCGAGGAGACGGATATCTATGCCGCCCGTGTCGATTGGGCGCCGGACGGTTCGGCAATCTATGTCCAGCGCCAGAACCGGGCGCAGACCGTGCTCGACATGCTGAAGGTCGATCCCGCGACCGGAGCGAGCGAGGTATGGTTCACCGAAAACGCGGCGCGTGAAGATTACTGGATCAATCTCAGCGATAATTACCGCTTCCTGAAAGATGGAAGTCTGCTGTGGTGGTCGGAGCGGGATGGTTTCGGCCAATTTTACCTTTTTAAAGACGCGCAGTGGACGCAGCTTACCGAGGGAAGTGACCCTGCGACCGCGCTTGTCGGCGTCGACGAAGATGCCGGGCGGTTCTATTTTCGGCGCGTCGATGACGTTCTGACGCAGCAGGTCTACAGCGCGAGCATTTCACGTGCAGGGCAGCCGAGCCTGCTGACAGATCCCGTTTACACCAACAGCGCGACCATGGACGGTACCGGGAATCGCCTGCTGATCACCCGGTCTGCGCCCGATCAACCGCCGCAAACCTATCTTGCGGATACGAATGGCGAGAGAATTGCGTGGGTGGAGCAGAATGCGCTCGACGCCGATCATCCTTACGCTCCCTATCTCCCCGGTCATGTTTCGCCGCAATTCGGCACGATCGCAGCTGAGGACGGTACCGATCTGCACTACATGATGCTGACACCGGAAATGGAGACAGGCCGCCAATATCCTGTTTTCTATTATCATTACGCCGGACCGGGCCCGCAGGTCGTTGACCGGGGCTGGGGCGGGGCGCTGGCTCAGTCCATCGTCGACCGGGGCTATATCTACTTCGCGCTCGACAATCGCGGATCGGCCAATCGCGGGGTCGATTTCGAACAGCCGATCTATCGTGCCATGGGCGGTGTCGAAGTACGCGATCAGAGGGCCGGGGCGCAGTTCCTCAAAACCCTCGAGTACGTCGATCCCGACAAGATCGCGCTCTATGGCTGGTCGTATGGCGGCTACATGACGCTCAAGCAGCTTCAGGCCGATCCCGGTCTCTACGCGGCGGGCGTGGCGGGCGCGCCTGTGACGAGATGGGAGCTTTACGACACACACTATACCGAGCGTTTCATGGGCGACCCACGAGAAGTGCCGGAAGCCTATGCCGCAGCCAGCGCCATTCCGGATGCAGCGAAGATCAGCGATCCCTTTTTGTTGATCCACGGAATGGCGGATGACAATGTCGTATTCGAAAACTCGTCGGAACTCATCAGTGTGCTTCAGGAAGGAAACGTGCCGTTCGAAATGATGCTCTATCCCGGCTACACGCACCGCGTATCAGGGGAGCAGATCAGCCCGCATCTGTGGAACACGATTTTCCGCTTCCTCGAAAGCCACGGGGTCGCGCCCCCGGAATGACGAACCATGTCGCAGCCTAGATCTCTTGGTTTGCGGCGGCCTGGTCGATGGCTGTGGGTGGAATGATCGGGGGCGGCATGTTCGCCACCCTCGGCCGGATGCTGGAAATCGCAGGGCCGGCAGCCTGGATAAGTTTCATCCTCGCGGGCGCCGTGGCCTATGCGACTGCGCATAGCTACGCCGCGCTTACGAAGGCACCCGGAAGTGGTCCCTTTCGCCGCAGTTCCGGTGGTCGGAGAGGTTACCATTGTCGCTCGTCGGGAAACCGCCTTTAACGCGATGGCAGGGAAGCGCTATGTCCGACAGGGTTTAATGGTATGGCGGCGTTGGCAGGTTTTATTACGATCACAGCGATCAATGTGACATTATTCGCGACTGCTCGCCTTGCCCGTATGGATGCTCCAGACGGCAGTATTGCGATGCCTGGCATTGATTGAGTCGCATCCCATCTTTCACCCGATCTGATCACACGTGCTCTTCCTGCCTTGGTGTTTGCCGTCTTTGGAGGTCTGGAGAGCCTCGTCCGCCGGGCCAAGCTACCGTTTCTGTCAATACTTTCAGCCCTTAAATCGGCTGTATTTTCGCGAAAAGGCGAGGGCGCAATTGCTGCGCTTGCTCGGTCTGATTGGCACGGTCGTGTTAGCGATAATGCTTTCGGCGACACGGCTGACACGATCGCCTCACCGGCCATGGTTCGTGGCCGTGTGCACTTGAACCGAAAGGACAAGTGTATAGGTGCCGGGGGTAATTGAACCGCATCTACTTTTTCAGGAGTGAAAATGGGCTATAGGGTGGCAGTCGTCGGCGCGACGGGCAACGTCGGACGCGAAGTGATGCAAGTCCTCGCGGAGCGCAAGTTTCCATGCGACGAGGTCGCTGCGGTCGCCTCCAGTCGCAGCCATGGGACCGAGGTCGAATTCGGCGACAGCGGAAAAATGCTCAAATGCCGCAATATCGAGCATTTCGATTGGTCGGGCTGGGATATCGCGCTGTTCGCCGCTGGGTCGGGCGCGGCCAGGGATTATGCTCCCAAGGCTGCGGCGGCAGGATGTGTTGTGATCGACAATTCCTCGCTCTACCGCATGGAGCCAGATGTTCCGCTGATCGTGCCAGAGGTCAATCCCGACGATATCGATGATTATTCCAAGCGCAACATCATCGCCAATCCCAATTGCTCGACCGCGCAGCTCGTCATAGCGTTGAAGCCGTTGCACGATGCCGCGACGATAAAGCGCGTCGTCGTCTCGACCTACCAATCCGTTTCCGGTGCCGGCAAGGCGGGGATGGACGAACTGTTCGAACAATCACGCGCCATTTTCGTTGGCGATCCGGTCGAGCCTGCGACATTCACGAAGCAGATCGCCTTCAACGTCATTCCCCACATCGACGTGTTCCTCGACGACGGATCGACGAAGGAGGAGTGGAAGATGATGGTTGAGACCAAGAAGATCCTCGACCCCAAAATCAAGCTCAACGCGACATGCGTGCGCGTGCCGGTTTTCGTCGGTCATTCCGAAGCGATAAACATCGAATTCGAGAACGAGCTTTCCGCCGAGGCGGCGCAGGATTTGTTGCGCGAGGCACCCGGCATCATGCTGATCGACAAGCGCGAGGACGAGGGTTACGTCACTCCGGTCGAAGCCGCCGGTGACAGCGCCACTTACGTCAGTCGCGTCCGCGAGGATCCGACGGTCGAGAACGGTCTGACGCTGTGGTGCGTAAGCGATAATTTGCGCAAGGGTGCTGCGCTCAACGCGGTTCAGATCGCCGAATTGCTCGGCCGTCGACATCTCAAGAAGGGGTGAGGTCCTTGCGTGCTTCCCCTATTGCCATTGCCGCAATCCTGCTCGCCGCGTGCGACAGTGGAACCGTCCCGCCGCCTGGACAGCAATCCCAGGTCGACGATGGCCCGCCGGTAGCATCCAACGAGGTCGTGCTGCGCGGCGACGGCCTGACAGCAGGGGTGGAAAGTTTCTATTTCTCTGCCGGTGAAAACGAGGTTCGCGGCGCGCTCGAAACTACCCTGGGAGCCGAGCAAAGCGTAGCGCAGAACAAGGAGTGCGGAGCGGGACCAATGTCATTTGTCGGCTATCCTGGCGGCCTGACTGCGAATTTTCAGGAATCGCGATTGGTCGGGTGGAATATCGCAGACCGGAGCGAGGCGATCGGGGTGGTCGGTGATCTCGTGATCGGCACCCCGCGTCAGGATGCGGTCACGACCGATGGGTTTGTAGCATTGGAGCCGACGACACTTGGGGAGGAGTTCGCGCTAGGTTCGGAGATTGGCGGTTTTATCGATAACGATATGGTCGTGATGCTCTATGCGGGAAGCCAGTGTTTCTTTCGTTGAAGGACAGTTCAGCTTCGTGAAGCTCAAGGCCGATCTCTATTTCAGCTTCCGCTCCCCTTATTCCTATCTCGCTGTCGGGCGGTATAGGTCGCTGACCGAGGAGTATGACCTCGAGATTGCGCTCAAACCGGTCTGGCCTCTCGCCATTCGCGAACCGGATTTCTTCGAACGTAACCACCCGAACTGGTTGAGCTACACGATGCGGGACATGGTCCGGGTTGCCGACTATCTGGGCGTTTCGTTCGGCGCGCCGCGGCCCGATCCAATCGTACAAGATGTGGCGAACCGAAAAATTGCGAAGGACCAGCCCTATATTCGTCGGATAACGCGGCTTGGACAAGTCGCTGCGAGGCGCGGCCGCGGTCTCCCTTTCGCACATGAAGCCGCGCGGCTTGTATGGGGCGGGGCACAGAACTGGCATGAGGAACGGCACCTTGAACTTGCGGCCAATCGCTCGGGCCTCGAATTCAACGAGCTGAACGCCGAGGCGCAAACCGACGCCGCGACGCTCGATGCCGAGATCGCCAGCAATCAGGCCGAACCGGAAGCGGCGGGCCATTGGGGCGTGCCAACATTGGTATTCGAGGGTGAACCGTTCTTCGGCCAGGATCGCGTCGAATTGGCGAAATGGCGGATGGAGCAACAAGGACTGGTCAAGCGATGAGCGCGCGGCAACATTGCGAGGTCAGGGTCAAGGTAAAGGCCACGCCAGAGTGGCCGAACGCGATTGGAATATTCCTATGACGACAGCCATCAAGTCTCATTTCGCAAGCTTCGACGGCACTCGCCTGGCCATTCACAAGGCGGGCGATGGACGGCCTGTTATCCTGCTGCACGGGCTGTTCAGCAGCGCAGACATGAACTGGATGAAATGGGGTCACGATGGACGCCTGGTTAAAGCCGGGCTCGAAGCGATCATGCTCGATTTCCGGGTGCATGGCGAAAGCGCCGCGCCTCGCGATGCAGCGTCTTATCCCGAAGGGGTTCTGGTACGGGACGTCGAGGCTCTTGTCAGCCATCTCGGTTTGTCCGACGGCGAATACGATCTCGTCGGATTTTCGCTCGGCGCGCGAACCGCGATCCATGGCTGCGCCAAAGGCGCGCTAAAGCCCCGCCGGCTTGTCGCATGCGGTATGGGACTGGAAGGTCTGTCGCAATGGGAGCGCCGCGCGGCGCATTTTATCCGCGTGATCGACGAGTTCGATACGATCGGCCCGGGCGATCCCGCCTATACCGCACGCACTTTTCTGAAATCGCAAGGTATCGACCAGGTTGCGGCGCGGCTGCTTTTGCAGGCGATGGACCCGTTCGACATTGATGACCTGTCGCGCATCGACGTTCCCTGTGCGGTCATCAATGGCGCGCAGGACGATGATAACGGTTCAGGTGAAGACCTCGTGAACAGCCTGTCCGACGCGGTGCATATCACCGTTCCTGGAAACCATCTCAACAGTGTAACCAAGCCCGAACTGGGTGAAGCGATCGTGCGCTTCCTTGCCGATGCGTAACCGCTTGATAAGGGGCACCATCACGCTCACCGTTGTGTGCCGGGCGGCCTAGACCTGCCTCCAGTTCGAACATAGCTACCAAAGGGATCGTCTGCATGAAAACACTACTCCTTTCGCTAAAGAGCTCGTCCGCTGCGATCGCGGTGTTGCTGGCCGCCCATTCCGCGCCGGCGATCGCCGATGCGCACGTCGAAGAGGGCAGGACGCAGACCGACAGCAAGAGCGCTTATCCGCTCACGCCGCAGGGAGCGAAGCAGTACGTTGCCTCGGTCGAGGAGCAGTTCGCTGATTTCTCCGAAACCTTCGCGCGTGTTTCGTGGCTGCAAGCGACGAACATCAATTACGATTCCAATGCACTCGCTTCTCAATATGGTGCAGAGCTGACCCGAATGAGCGTCGATTTCGCGAACGAAGCCGCGAAGTTCGCCGAGGTGGACGGGCTCGATCAGGAAACAGAGCGCAAGCTTGCCATGCTGCGCTATGGCATTTCCCTGCCTGCCCCGGGCCGCGATGGCGCAGCCGAAGAACTCTCGCAGATCGCGACGCAGTTGGGCGCGGCGTACGGGCGGGGCCGTGGCACGCTGAATGGCGAAGAGATCAACGGCTCGGACATCGAAGCGGAAATGGGCAATCTCGATCGTACGCCAGAGGAGCTGGCCGAAATGTGGGAAAGCTGGCACGACAATGTCGGCGCACCCATGCGCGGGGATTACACCCGCATGGTCGATATCGCCAACGAAGGTGCGCAAGAGCTCGGTTTTGACGATCTGGGCACGATGTGGCGTTCCGGCTATGACATGACCCCGGACGAATTCGCTGCCGAGACCGAGCGGATGTGGCAAGAGGTCAAGCCGCTTTATGTCGCGCTGCACACTTATGTCCGTCGCAAGCTGAACGAGCATCACGGTGATGCGGTGCAACCCGCGACCGGGCCGATTCGCGCCGATCTGCTCGGCAATATGTGGGCGCAAGAATGGGGCAATATCTACCCCATCGTCGCTCCCGAAGGGGCCGGCGATATCGGTTATGACCTGACCGAGCTTGTAACGCAGAAGGATCTCGACGCGGTCGAGATGACGCGTATCGGCGAGCAGTTCTTTTCTTCTCTGGGTTTCGATCCCCTGCCGGAGACCTTCTGGGACCGCTCCCAATTCACCAAGCCTGTCGATCGCGAGGTCGTGTGTCACGCGTCGGCCTGGAACCTCGATAATGTCGACGATCTGCGCATCAAGATGTGCATCAAGCCCAATGCCGACGATTTTATCACGATCCATCACGAACTGGGTCATAATTACTATCAGCGCGCCTACAATCAGCAGGATTTCCTGCATCTGACCGGGGCAAATGACGGATTTCACGAAGCGATCGGCGACATGATCGCCCTGTCGATCACGCCGGAATATCTCGTTCAGATCGACATGCTCGAACCCGAACAGGTGCCGTCTGCGGACAAGGATATCGGACTTCTCTTGCGCCAGGCGATGGACAAGGTCGCTTTCCTGCCATTTGGCCTCTTGATCGACCGTTATCGCTGGAGCCTGTTCGACGGTTCGGTCGCGCCAGCGGACTACAATACCGCCTGGACCGATATTCGGCGCGAATATCAGGGCATCGTACCCCCGGTCGACCGTCCCGCCGATGGTTTCGATCCGGGTGCGAAATATCACGTCCCGGGCAATGTCAGTTATACTCGCTATTTCCTCGCGCGCCTGCTGCAATTCCAGTTCTACAAGGCTGCGTGCGACCAGGCCGGTTGGAATGGGCCGCTGCATCGCTGCTCGTTCTACGGTAACGAGCAAGTCGGCGAGAACCTCAACGCCATGCTCGAACTGGGTGCGAGCGTTCCGTGGCCCGATGCGCTCGAGGCATTCACCGGGGAGCGGCAAATGTCGGGTGAAGCGATGGTAGAATATTTTGCGCCGCTGAAGGAATGGCTCGACGAACAGAACGAGGGTCAGGAGCAGGGTTGGTAAGGGTGCGTAGGCTGGCCGCCTCGCTCGCTGTCGTGTCGATCGGCACATTCATGCCGATCGACGAGGCGAAGGCACAGAATGAGCCGAAATACGCCCAGAACGATCCAGCAGACGCCCAAATCCTATTCGTCGCCAACAAGCGCGGCGATACGCTTTCGAAAATCGACCTCGAAACAGGTGAAGAGATCCTGCGCCGTGAAAGCTGCGCCAACCCGCACGAGTTGGCGACGTCGCCCGATAGCGCGCATGTCGCCGTGGCCTGCTACGGCGGGACGCGCGTCGACATCTTCTCGGCCGCGACACTCGAGCGCTTGGTGAGTATCGATCTGAATGAAGATGCTCGCCCGCACGGTATTGTCTGGATGCCGGACGGAACCCTTTACGCGACGGCCGAAGGGCGCGAATCGATATTCCGTATCGAAGGTGCTCTGTCGAATGCGCCAAGCCTGCGTGAGTATTCGACCGGGCGTGAAGGCAGCCATATGGTGGCCGTCGCACCGGACGAAAATACCGCGTGGACGACCGACCTCGGCTCCAGGACTGTAACCCGCATCGACCTGGTCAGCGGTGCTGCCATGTCGGTCGCCGTCGGTGAGGAGCCCGAGGGTATCGCTCTGACGCCGACCGGAGATACGCTGTGGGTCTCGGCTCGCGGATCGAACCAGGCCTTTGCGCTCGACCCGGATACGATGGAGATCCGCGAAACGGTCGAGACCGGCCGCTTTCCCCTCCGGCTTGCCATCAGGCCCCAAGGCGACGTGGCGATAACGTCCGACCTGATGGATGGCACTCTGTCGGTGATCGATCTCGAGACCGCAGAAGTGGTGCGATCGATCCCCGTATCCTCGCCGGATCGAGCGCAGGATCGCTTTCAGGTGACCATTTTGTGGTCGCGGAACGGTTCGACAATCTACGTTGCCGAGACCGCCAGCAACACGATAGCCGAGATCGACTACCACGCGGGAGAAGTGCTGCGCCGTCTGCGAGCAGGTGAGGGCGGCGACGGACTGGCGATCGTGCCATGACCGATGATCCGAAAAGGCTGTCGGTGGTCGGTTGGCGCGAGTTGGTTCACCTGCCCGAACTCGGCTTGCATGGGATACCGGCCAAGATTGATACCGGCGCGCGCACTTCTTCGCTTCACGGCACCGTGATCGAATCCTTCACGCGGGATGCCGAACAATTCGTCCGGTTCGCGGTCGACTTTTCAGGCAATGGCGAGCAGCAGGTTTGCGAGGCCATCCACGTCGATATTCGCGGCATCACGAGTTCGAACGGAAAGACTCAGCGCCGCTATGTCATCAAGACTCCATTGCGCATCGGCGATGTCGTGTTTCGCGCCGAAATCAGCCTTGCCGACCGATCTGACATGAAGTTTCCCATGCTGATCGGGCGCTCGTCATTGCGGCGCCGGTTCGCGGTCGATAGCGGTTATTCCTGGCTTCAAACGCCGGAGCGCAAGACCGCCAAAGGGCATAAGCCATGATCAAGGAAGTCCCCCGATGAAACTCCTGATGCTTGCACGCAATCCCAACCTCTATTCGCACCGTCGCATGAAGGAGGCTGCGGAGGAGCGTGGACATACGCTCGATATTCTCAACACCACCCGCTGCACAGTGCACATCGCGAGCCACCGGCCCGAGGTGTATTATAATGGCGAACCATGCATCGGTTACGATGCCGCAATTCCGCGCATCGGTGCCTCGATAACGAATTACGGCCTGTCGATCCTGCGCCAGTTCGAAATGCGTGGCGTATGGCCTTTGAACGAAAGCGTCGCCATAGGCCGTAGTCGGGACAAATTGCGCTCGATGCAGATCCTCGCGAAGCACGGGCTGGGCCTGCCGCTTACCGCCTATGCCAACGATCCCAAACAGGCCGAGGAGATCATCCGAGCGGTCAAGGGGCCGCCGGTCGTCATAAAGCTGCTCGAAGGAACACAGGGCATCGGTGTGGTGCTGGCTGAAACGATGTCGAGCGCGAAGTCCGTGATCGAGGCGTTTCGTGGCGCCAACGTCAACATCCTCGTTCAGGAATTCATCAAGGAGGCCGGCGGAACGGACATTCGCGCGCTGGTCGTCGGCGGCAAGGTCGTCGCCGCGATGAAACGCACCGGTGCCGCAGATGATTTCCGTTCCAATCTCCATCGTGGCGGTAGCGCGCAGGTGATCAAGATCACGCCGGAGGAACGCTCGACCGCCGTACGCGCGGCCAAGCACATGGGCTTAAACGTGTGCGGCGTGGATATGCTGCGATCCAACCACGGACCGGTCATCATGGAAGTGAATTCCTCACCGGGCCTCGAGGGTATCGAGACGGCAACTGGCAAGGACGTTGCCGGGCAGATCATCGCTTTCATCGAAGGCCACGCGAAAGTGGGAGCGACCAAGACGAAGGGGCAGGGGTGATGCGAAAGCTTTTCCCGGGCCTAGGCATTGCGTTTTTCGGCTTGGGGTTCCTAAATCTTGTGCCCGTCACTGCTCAGGAGGAGTTTCGCGAGGTAAACATCACCCAAGGCTCGGAGCCAGGGTGGGTTCCGAGCGAACGGCTTGAAGCAGAAGCAGTCTCGGTTTGGAACGAGTTTTATCGTAAGGTATTCCAGCGCGATTACGAATCCGCATATGACATGCTTAGCGAAGGGCTCCGTGCCGATTGGCCTTATGAGCGGTTTCGCTTGGACCAAGAAGAAGCGCTAGCCCAACACGGGTCGGCAACAGTTTTCGAACCGCTGGAAATCACATGGACCAAGGGGTCCTCGTCCGCCCCTACCACGGGTACCTATGTAGCATTGGATACGAACGCTTCCTTCGAGAAGGCGGAGAAGTTCTGCGGCTACACCGTTTTGCAAAAACTTCCTGATACCGATGAATTCGACGTGGCCCGCATCGAACAGGTATTTCTGACGCTCGCCAGCGAAGCGTCCATGGCGGAGGCGAGTTCGCCTTTAGCTCCTGAACTGGTCTGGAACATCCTTTCGCGCGGCTGCCCAAACTATTCGCCGTCCGAACTGCCGAACTCGGTAAACGAAGGAACCGGGTATGATAGTGTTGCCGAAGCTCGAATCCGGGTCGAATCGCTCAAGCACGTAGACACCACTGTTGCAAACGGCTGGACGGTGCTCAGCGACAGGAATTCGACGACTATCTGGTCTTTCGCTCCCGAAGGTTCACCTTACTATCCTGCGCTAATCAAACGAGCTTTTTTCGAGGCAAGCGAAAGAGAATCACGCGTGGAAATGACAATGCTTTGCGAAGCGACTAAGCGCAGTTGCGATGCACTTTATGCCGAAATGGCGGCGCGCAACGGTATGTTACCCATCAGCTTGAACTGAAATCTTTGCGTTGCATCACCGAAACGGCGGTTCGTTGAACGCGCGC
>JGI12210J13797_10058873_pt1 | contig 16250 bp, 11 predicted proteins | sample ElkSlonscriptome_3_FD_13797 | JGI IMG/M metagenome (IMG submission 13797)
GCCCCATCGAGTGACCAGGTGCGACGAAGTCGAAGACCTCGCCGGAGCGCGGCGTTATAGGAATGGGCCGCGGCCCCTGTCAAACGACGGCGACCCGCCGCGAGACTGGCGCCGAACGGTCGTCCGCCGCTCCCTGGCCGCTCCGCGCCCGACCCCCTCGCGACGCACCCCCCTCCCACCGGCCCCCACCCGGCGCCCCGCCGTTCGCTTCCGACCGCCGAAGGGAGCCAAACGTTCATGGATCGCCTCACGGGCGGGCGGGCGAGACGCTGTTTTTGCTCGATCCCCGTGGACCCAACGGGCCGGGCGGCGGACAATCGTGTCATCACCGGTCGGCGCCCTACAGATCCTGGTGCTCGGGGATGATATCGATCCCTACTGATTTTTCCGGCTCCGTTGCCTCCGTGATCGGCGCACCCACCAAGATATGCCCCTCGTGCCAGGCGCGGTGCCGGTCCGACGCCGTGTTCTGTGCGACCTGCGGCGCCGACGTGCGCGAGGTGGAGGTCGTCGCGGGCGACCCGTACCTCGAGCTGGAGATCGCGGGGAAGTATCGGGTGGAGCAGCTCATCGGCGAGGGCGCCATGGGCCGGGTGTACGTCGCCAAGCAGCTCACGCTCGACAAGCCGTTCGCGGTGAAGATCCTCGCGCCGCACCTGCTCAACGACGAGTCCAGCCAGGCTCGCTTCGCGGCCGAGGCCCACAACTGCGCCAGCCTCAACCATCCCAACGTGGTGTCGGTCGTCGACTACGGCCGCACGTCCGAGGGCGTCACGTTCATCGTGATGGAGTACATCAAGGGGCTGACCCTCGAGCGGGTCATCACCGAGCAGTTCCCGCTGGCCCGCGAGCGGATCGTCGACCTTACCCTGCAGATCCTCGCGGCGCTCACCGAGGCGCACGGGCTGGGCATCCTGCACCGCGACCTCAAGCCCGAGAACATCCTCGTCCAGCAGCTGCGCACCCACGGTGAGCTGGCCAAGGTGCTCGACTTCGGCATCGCCAAGCTGATGGACAACCCCTCCGGCCCGGGGCTGACCTCGGCCGGCATGGTCTGCGGCACGCCCGAGTACATGTCGCCCGAGCAGGCGCGCGGCCACAAGCTCGACGCCCGCTCCGATCTCTACGCGGTGGGCATCATCCTCTACCAGATGCTCGCCGGGCGCCCGCCGTTCGAGAGCGAGTCGGCGGTGGAGATCCTCCACAAGCACCTCCACGAGGAGCCGATCCCCCCCAGCCGCCTGCGCGGGGTCACGCCCGACCCGCTCGAGGCGGTGTGCCTGCGCGCGCTGTCGAAGGATCCCGGCAACCGCTACGATTCGGCGATGGAGTTCCGCGAGGAGCTCATCGCGGCCAGCAGCGCCCCGCGGATCGGAAGCTCGATCCGCTGCAACACCTGCGGGTCGTCGCTGAAGTCCGAGCACCGCTTCTGCCCCAACTGCGGCGCGCCCGCGCCCGTGCAGGACCAGTCGCCGTCGGCCCAGCACCGCACCAGCCAAAACCAGCTGATGGCGGCCAGCTCACCCGCCACGGGGCCCACGCCGCTGCTGGGCCGCGAGCGCCACCTCCAGGCCGCGCGGGCCCAGCTCAGCCGCCCCGTGGCCGGGCTCAAGCTGCGCGTGCTGCTGGGCCCCCGCGGGATCGGCAAGACGCGCCTCGCCGACGAGATCGCCGACATCGCCGAGCAGTCCGGCTGGCGGCTGTACTACGTGGGCTCCGACCCCAGCGGGGCCCGCACGCCGCTGCATCCCATCCAGACCATGGTGGCCCAGGTCCTCGAGCTGGACCCCGTCACCTGCACCACCCAAGATCTGTTCCGCGCCGCCAACCTGGTGGGGCTGGGGTTCGAGGAGCTGCCGGGGCTGGCCGAGCTGTTCCGCCTGCAGGGCCCCGCGTACGACCTCGAGCACGCGGTGCGCCGCCGCGAGTGCTTCGCCTCCGCGGTGCAGGCCCTGCTCGCCGGGGGCCGCGGGCAGCCGCTGCTGCTGGTGTTCGAGGACATCGACGGCTACGACAACGCCTCGCGCGAGGTGCTGCGCCGGCTGTCCCGGCGCCGGGCCGACGTGCCCGTGCTCGTGCTCGTCACCAGCAAGGAGCCCTCGCTGGAGTGGCTGGGCGGGCTGACCTCCACCCTCGAGCCGCTCGAGACCGAGTCGATCGTCGACGCGTGGCGCGAGCTGGCCGCCCAGGCCACCAAGCAGCCCGAGCCCCCCGCCGCCGTCCTCGAGGCCGCCCCCATGTCGCCCCTGCGGCTGGAGCAGTGCATCGGCCTGGCCCTGCGGGGGGTCACCCCGCCGCCCGGCGCCACCGAGGCCGACCTGCTGCGCCTGCGCCTGGAGAAGGTGCCCAGCCGGGTGCGTCGGGTGCTCGACCTCGCGGCGGTGCTCGGCGAGCGCTTCCCCCAGGCCGACCTGGTCGACCTCGCCCAGCAAGATCCGGCCGGCTGGGAGCCCGAGGAATTCGAGCAGGCCATGGACCGCGCCCACGCCGAGGGCCTGCTGGTCGCGCTGTCGTCGAAGGAACGGGGCTTCGTGCACCGCGTGCTGCACGACGTGGTCTACTCCTCGCTCGACCCGCGGCGGCGCGAGCAGCTGCACGGCCTCGCGGCCGATGTCTCGCGGGTGGCCCGGGTCTCCACCGTCACCCGGGCCGTGCACCTGGTGCGCGCCCGAGACCCGCGCGCGCCCGAGGTCTTGCTCGAGGCCGCGCGCTACTCCGAGCGCTGCTTCGACGACCCGACCGCGGCCGACTTCCTCAACGCCGCCCTGCGGCTGAGCAGCGTGCTGACGGGCGGCACCAGCCGGGCGCTGCAGGCCGAGGTGGCCCGCCACGCCAGCCGCGTGATGCGGAGCCCCGAGGCCTCCGCGCGCGCGGTGGAGCTGCTGCGCGGCGAGATCACCCGCGCCCAGGACCCGGGCGACGAGGCCGCGCTGCGGTGTGCGCTGGGCGTACAGCTCGGCCGCCTGCGCCAGTGGGACGACGCCCTCGAGGCCCTCCAGAAGGCGCTCGGCCCCGCCATGCAGGCCAACGACCGCGCCGCGATGATGCAGATCTGCAAGGAGCTGGGGAAGATCTACGTGCGCAAGGGCGACCGCCCGCGGGCCATCCAGGAGCTGCGCGAGGGCCTGGACATGTTCACGCTGGGCGAGGGCCCGCGGACCAAGGCCGAGCTCGATCTGTGGCGCTACCTGCTGCGGGTGTGCGAGCTTTACCGGGCCAACGACGACCTCCGACAGTCGCGCGACTGGTGCGAGCACGCCCTGTTCCAGGCCGAGCGCACCAGCGACAACCTGGGGCTGATGCGGTGTCACGGCCAGATGGCGTGGGTGCTGCGCGACCTCGACCAGCTCGCGCTCGCCGAGCAGCACCTCGCGCGCGCCCTGAACGAGGCCCGGCACTTCGGCGACCGGCTGACCACCACCGAGCTGCTGATGGAGCGCGCCCGGGCCCGGGCCTCGCGGGGCCGGCTGGCCGAGGCCCTGCGCTACGCCGAGGAGGCGCTGCGCCTGGCCCAAGGCATCCAGTGGAAGACCGGCATCGAGCACGCCGAGCGGGCGATCAACATGCTCACGCAGAAGGAGCCGCCTCCCCGCAGCGCCGGCCCCACCGACCACTCCGGCGCCTTCGACGAGCCCGGCACCCTCCGGCGCGACTACTCCGGCCCGCTCAAGGTCCCCGGCGCGTCGTACTCCGGGCGGCTGCCCAATCCCGAAGACGACTCCCGCCCGCTCCGGGTCGGCCACGACGACGACGCCTGACCGGGGGCCCCGCGTTGGCGAGGGCCGAGATCCTACGAACCACCTCGTGCTCGTGCACTCCCGCGCTGGGTGGCCCGTGGGGCGGCCGGTGGTCGGCCCATCGGTGGGCCACCCCCCTCGCGTCGATCGTCCAAGCTCCTGAAATCACCGAGACCGGTGCTCGGCAGGCCTCTTGCTCCCTTCGGAGGCGGATGCCGTCGCTGGAGCACCAAGGCCTCGCGCTGCTGCTGCTGGAGAGCCCTCGGCTGCTCACCTGGCTGCTGCGGAACGTGCTGGGGCTCGAGCTGGCGGATCCATTCGAACTCCAGCCTGGGCCCGAGACCATCCGCGATCTCGTGCTGCCCGATCACCATGCCGACGGCGTGATCATGACCACCGGGGATGGACCTCATGCAGAGCGCGAGGCCTTCGTCACCGAGATCCAGCTCCGCAAGGACGACGACAAGCGGTGGACCTGGGCGCTCTACGTGGGGGGCACCGCCGCCCGCCTGCGCTGCCCCACCACGCTGGTGGTCGTGACCTCCTCGACGGCGGTCGAGCGCTGGTGTGCCACGCCCATCGACATCGGCCGGGGGCGCCTCGTCCTTCGTCCGCTGGTCCTCGGGCCGTCCAACGTGCCCCGCGAGGTCGACCCCGCGCTCGTCCGCACCTTGCCCGAGCTGGCGGTGTTCATCCTCGTCATCCACCACCGTCAATCTGGCTCGAAACGTACCACTCGTGCCGCTCTGGATGCAGTTGCTATACTCGAACACACCGATACACATCGGGCGAGGCTCTACCGAGGCCTCGTCTCGGCGTTCGCCGACGAGGAGATCCTGACCATGGTGACCCAAGAGATGAGAGACGACCTGCAGCGGAAGCTCGATGCCTTCGTCATAGAGAGGCTCGTGCGCATCGCGAAGCGAAAGATCCGCCGAGAGGCCCGCGATGCCGGCCGCCAGCAGGGCCGCGTGGAGGCTCTGCGGGTGGTGCTCGCTAGCCGGGGCCTCCACCCCACCGCCGAGCAGCACGCCGTCATCACGACCTGCAGCGACGACGCCACCCTCGATCGGTGGCTGCACCACGCGTCGCGGGTCGCCGACGTCCAGCAGCTGCTCGATCATTCGCCTCCGCCCCCACCGGCCGGGTAGCCTCGCCCACGCGGGCTCGTCTCCGCACCGTCGCCCATTCCGAATAACCAAACGAATCCATACACTTGGACGGCGCTTCAGCATCCTGCTACGGTGCGTCTTGGCCGGTCCGTCGCGCTTCGTCGACGCCCCCGGGCCAGGAGCTGCCTCGATGCCCCGATCCACCGTCTGGCGCCGCCTTGCCGTCGGCGCGGCCCTCTGCGGCACGCTGCTGCTGGGCGCTGCCCCCGCCGTCGCCTCCGTGGCGGAGGAGGGAGAGTCCTCCGGTGCCGTGCTCGGCATCGAGATGAAGATCCGGCACTTCACGCTGGGCAACGGCCTGCGCGTGTACGTGCTCGAGGACCACAGCACGCCCGCCCTGTCGCTGCACATCGCCTACCACGTGGGCTCGCGCGACGAGCAATCGGGGCGCACCGGCTTCGCCCACCTGTTCGAGCACATGATGTTCAAGGGCAGCGAGAACGTGCCCGAGAAGGGTCACTTCCAGTACATCCTGGGGGCCGGAGGCTCGCTCAACGCGTTCACCACCGCCGACATCACCGAGTACCACCAGTCCGTGCCCAGCCACTACCTCGACATGGTGCTGTGGCTCGAGGCCGACCGGCTCAGCTCGCTGACGGTGACCGACGAGAACTTCGAGAACCAGCGCGCGGCCGTCGAGGAAGAGAAGGCCATGCGCTACGACAACCGGCCGTACCTGCTGGCGCTGCAGCAGTTCTTCGCCGACGTGTGGGCCGGCACGGGCTACGGGCACCTCACGATCGGCACCGACCAGGACCTCGCCGCGGCCACCACCGCCGACGTGCAGCGGTTCTTCGACACCTACTACGTGCCCAACAACGCGGTGATGGCCGTGGTGGGCGACGTCGACTACGAGCAGCTCAAGCGCAAGGTCGACGAGCGCTTCGGCGAGCTGCCGCGGGGGCCCGCGCGACAGCCCCGATCCGCCGTCGATCACACGATGACCGCGCCCTTCGAGCGCTCCGTCCACGACCCGCTGGCCCGCCAGCCGCTGTACCTGCTGGGGTGGAAGACCATCCCCAAGAGCCACCCCGACTACCACGCAGTCCGGATCCTCATGAGCGCCCTGCTGCGCGGCGACTCCTCGCGGCTGACCCGGCTGCTCAAGGACGAGCGCGGCATGGTGGTCGCGTCGATCCCCACCGACGGCATGGGCGGGGGCGTGGACGCGGGCATCGCCGCCGGCGCGTTCGTCCCCAGCCCGGGCGTGCCCTTCGATCGGATCAAGGCAGTCGTGCGCGCGGAGGTGGACAAGGTCAAGTCGCGCGGCATCACCTCCAAGGAGCTACAGAAGGCCGTCAACCAGCTCACCGTCGACGCGGTCAGTGCCCTCGAGACCAACGACGGCCGCGCGCTGGGCATCGCCCAGGGCGCGCTGTTCTACGACGACCCCGTGCACCCCCTCACGGAGCTGGACCGGTACCGCCGGGTCACGCCCCGCGACATCAAGCGGGTGGCTCGCACGTACCTCACCGATGCCTGGGTGACGCTCGAGATCCTCCCCAAGGGCCGAGAGGGGTGACGCGATGACGACCCGCTCCCTCTCCCGCCGCCTCCCCGCTCGGCTCGCTTCCGTGGCCGTCGCCGCGGCCCTCGCCCTGGGGCCGAGCGCTTGCAAGACCGGCCCCACCGAGCCTCCGGGGGGCACGGGGGGCACCGCTGGCGCCGGCTCGCCCAAGAGCGCGGGCCCGGCCGGGCGGGTCTGGCCCGCTCCGCCCCCGCCCTCCGCCCCCAAGGCGGTCTCGTTCCCCGAGGTGCCCAGCTTCCGCCTCGCCAACGGCCTGGTGGTCTACGTGATCGAGAACCACGAGGTCCCGCTGGTCTCGGCCGAGCTGGTGGTGCGCTGCGGCACCATGGACGACCCGTTCCTGGCCCCCTTCGCCGCCGACATGCTGGGCGAGGGCACGGTCAGCCGCACCAAGGCCCGCCTCGACGAGGCCATCGAGTTCGTGGGCGGCACCCTGCGCGCCTCGGCCGGGACCCATGTGTCCACCGTCTACGCCCGCAGCCTCGAGGAGGACCTCAAGCTCGCCATGCTGCTGATGGCCGACGAGGTCCAAAACCCGCTGTTCCCCCCGGCCGCCCTCGACAAGCTCAAGCGCAGCGCCAAGTCCACCCTGCGGCTGTCCCTGTCGTCGGCCGACGCGCTGGCCGACAGCCTGCTGGGCCAGGCGGTCTACCCCGAGGGCCATCCCTACGGCCGCCCCCTGCCCACCGACGCCCAGATCGACGCCATCACCGTCGAGGACGTGCGGCGGTTCCACGCCACGTTCTACCGGGCCAACAACGGCTTTCTGGTGCTGTCGGGCGACATCACCCCCGAGCGGGCCAAGCCCCTGGTCGAGCGCGCGTTCGGCAGCTGGGCCGCCGCCAAGCTCGAGACCCTGCCCCCCAACCCGCTCAACGCCTTCACCCGCTACGAGCTGCCCAGCACCCTCCAGGTCCACCTCGTCGACCGCCCCGACTCCGCGCAGGCCACCATCCGGGTCGGCAACCTCGCGCTGGCCCGCAACCACGAGGACTGGGCCGCCCTGCAGATCGCCAACGAGATCCTCGGCGGGGGCCCCAACGCGCGCCTGTTCCAAGACATTCGCGAGGAGCGCGGCCTCACCTACCGCATCGGCTCGCACGTGGAGCACGGCCAGGTCCCGGGCGCCTTCGTCATCGCCACCCAGACCCGCACCCGCACCACCGGGGCCATGCTCGCGGGGCTGTTCGAACACATCGAGCGGATCCGCAGCGAGGACCCGCCGCTGCGCGAATTCGAGGCCGTGGTCCGCAAGCTCGTGGGCGCGTTCCCCCTGGAGGTCGAGACCCCGAGCCAGATCGTCGACAAGGTGCGCGAGCGGATCATCTTCGGGCTGCCCGACGACTACTGGAAGAGCTACCGCGGCGTCATCACCCAGGTCGAGCTGTCCGAGATCCGGAGCGCCGCGCAGCGCTACATCCACGCCCTGCCGGTGGTGGTGGTGGTGGGCAACGCCGCCGAGATCCGGCCGCAGCTCCAGCAGGTGCTGCCCACCGCGACGATCGTGGAGTACGACGAGAGGCTCCGGCGCAAGTAGGCTGCGCCCCGCCCGCGGCTGCCACGACGGCCCGCCCCGCCACGCCACGCCCCGAAGCAACGGCCGTGCAACGGCGGCGCAACGTTACGCAGGGCTCGGGTCGGCGTCGCCACGGCGCCAGTGGCCCGACTTGCCGCCGTCCTTCTCCTCGAGCTGCACCTGCTCCACCACCATGCCCCGGTCCATGGCCTTGCACATGTCGTAGATGGTCAGGGCCCCCACCGACGCGGCCATCATCGCCTCCATCTCGGGGCCCGTGCGATCGATCGCCCGCACCTCGGTGATGACCCGCACTCCGGGCAGGTCCTCGAGGATCTCGAAGGTCACGCTCACGCCGGTCAGCTGCACCGGGTGACACAGGGGAATCAGCTCCGCGCAGCGCTTGGTCGCGCCGATCGCCGCGATGCGAGCCACGCCCAGCACGTCGCCCTTGCCCACCTGCCCCGCCTCGATCCGCCGCAGCGTGGCCGCAGCGGTGCGCACCCGGGCCGAGGCCACCGCACGCCGAGGGGTCTGCGGCTTGGCCTCGATCTCCACCATGTGCGCCGCCCCGGCCGCGGAGAAGTGCGTGAGCGGATCGTCGCTGGGCATGCAGGGATGCTAGCAGCCCGTCTCGGCCCCACCACGGCCCCCCTGCCCGCGGCCGCTGGCCCGCACGAGGACTGCCGTGATATCTACGCCGCGCGCGCGGGTATCTGCTCCATGAAGATCGGCATTCCCAAGGAGATCTACGAAGGCGAGTGTCGGGTCGCGGCCACGCCCGACTCGGCCAAGCGCCTTCAAAAGCACGGTTTCGAGGTCGTGGTGGAGACGGGGGCGGGGCTGAAGGCCAGCTTCCCCGACTCGGCCTACGAGGCGGCCGGCTGCACCATCGTCGACGGACCGCTGGCCCTGTACGGGCAGGTCGACATCGTGGCGAAGGTGCGAGCGCCGGCCTACCACCCGGCCGCCGGCACCGAAGAGGTCGAGCTGATGAAGGAGGGCACCACGCTCATCTCCTTCCTGTGGCCGGCCCAGAACGAGTCGCTGGTGGAGATGCTGCGGGAGCGCAAGATCACCGCGCTGGGCATGGACCAGGTGCCTCGCATCAGCCGGGCGCAGAAGCTCGACGCGCTGTCGTCCATGGCCAACATCGCGGGCTACCGCGCGGTGGTGGAGGCGGCCAACCACTTCCCCCGCTTCTTCACCGGGCAGATCACCGCCGCGGGCAAGGTCCCGCCGGCCAAGGTGATGGTCATCGGCGCGGGCGTGGCGGGGCTGGCCGCCATCGGAGCCGCCCGGGGCCTCGGCGCCATCGTGCGGGCCTTCGACACCCGCCCCGCCGTCAAGGAGCAGGTCGAGAGCATGGGGGCCGAGTTCCTCGAGCTCGACTTCGAGGAGGACGGCGCGGGGGCCGGGGGCTACGCCAAGGTGATGAGCGAGGCCTTCATCGAGGCCGAGATGGCGCTGTTCCTCGAGCAGTCCAAGGAAGTCGACATCATCATCACCACCGCCCTCATCCCGGGCCGGCCCGCCCCGCGGCTCATCAAGAAGGAGCACGTCGAGGCCATGCGCCCCGGCTCGGTGGTGGTCGACCTCGCGGCCGAGCAGGGGGGCAACTGCGAGCTCACCGAGCACGGCAAGGTCGTCGAGCACAACGGGGTGAAGATCGTCGGCTACTCCGACCTGCCCAGCCGCCTCGCCGCCGTGGCCAGCCAGCTGTACGGCACCAACATCGCTCACCTGCTCGACGACATGGGCAAGGCGGAGGGCTTCACCGTCGACCTCGAGGACGAGGTCGTGCGGGGCGCGCTCATCACCCACGAGGGCCAGACCATGTGGCCCCCGCCCAAGAAGCCCGACCCCTCGCCCGGCGAGGTGAAGAAGGCCGAGCCCGCGCCGGTGGTGGTCCACAAGGCCGGCCACGGCGAGACCAAGCACAGCTCGCCCGTGTGGCTGCTGGTGGCCGGCGCCGCCCTGCTCGGGTTGGGCATCGGCGCGCCGCCCTCGTTCCTGTCGCACTTCACCGTGTTCGTGCTGGCCATCTTCGTCGGCTGGCAGATCATCTGGAACGTCTCGCCGGCCCTGCACACCCCGCTGATGAGCGTCACCAACGCCATCAGCGGCATCATCATCATCGGCGGCATGCTGCAGGTCTCGGGGTCGCCCATGTCGGCCACCGTGCTGCTGGGCGCGGCCGCCATCCTGGTCGCCACCATCAACATCGCCGGGGGCTTCTTGGTCACCCAGCGCATGCTCCAGATGTTCCGCAAGTAGGGGAGGGATCGCGCCATGTCCGAGAGCCTGATCACCGTCGCGTACATCGCCGCTAGCGCGCTGTTCATCCTCAGCCTGGGGGGCCTGTCCAACCAGGAATCCGCTCGCCGCGGCAACCTCTACGGCATCATCGGCATGGTGCTCGCGCTGGTGGCCACCGCCGCGGGCGGGGGCGTCACCTCGGCCGGCTACGGCATGCTCGCCGCGGCCATCGTGCCGGGCGCCATCATCGGGGCCGTGCTCGCCGCGCGCGTGGCCATGACCTCCATGCCCGAGCTGGTAGCCGTCCTCCACAGCTTCGTGGGCCTGGCCGCCGTGCTCGTGGGCATCGCCAGCTACCTGGGCCCCACGCCCTCGCTGACCGCCACCGAGCTGACGATCCACTCCATCGAGATCTACGTGGGCGTGTTCGTGGGGGCCATCACCTTCACGGGCTCGGTCATCGCCTTCGCCAAGCTGCGCGGCAGCCTGAGCGGCAAGCCGCTGCTCCTGCCCGCCCGGCACGCCATCAACCTCGCGATGGTCCTGGGCTCCTGCTACCTCGGCTACGCGTTCGTGTCCGCCGGCCACACCGCCGACCACCCCGGGCTCATGCCCCTGCTCATCATGACCGGCATCGCCTGCGTCATCGGGGTGCACATGGTCATGGCCATCGGCGGCGCCGACATGCCGGTGGTGGTCTCCATGCTCAACAGCTACTCGGGCTGGGCCGCGTCGGCGGCGGGCTTCATGCTCAGCAACGACCTGCTCATCATCACCGGGGCCCTGGTGGGCAGCAGCGGCGCCATCCTCAGCTACATCATGTGCGCGGCGATGAATCGCTCGTTCTTCAGCGTCATCCTGGGCGGCTTCGGCAGCGACGGCGGCGCGCCCTCGGGCGAGATGAAGACCCCCGAGGGCGAGGTCACCGCGGTCGAGGTCGACGAGGTCGTCGAGCGGCTCCGGGAGGCCTCCTCGGTCATCATCATCCCCGGCTACGGCATGGCCGTGGCCCAGGCTCAGCACTCGCTGTCCGAGGTGGTGAAGATCCTCCGCGCCAAGAAGAAGCTGGTCCGCTTCGCCATCCACCCCGTGGCCGGGCGGCTGCCGGGCCACATGAACGTGCTGCTGGCCGAGGCCAACGTGCCCTACGACATCGTCCTCGAGATGGACGAGATCAACGCCGACTTCCCCACCACCGACATGGTGATGGTCATCGGCGCCAACGACATCGTCAATCCCAGCGCGCTAGACGACCCCAACTCGCCGATCGCCGGCATGCCCGTGCTCGAGTGCTGGACGTCGGGCGGCACCATCGTCATGAAGCGCTCCATGGGCACCGGCTACGCCGGCGTGGGCAACCCGCTGTTCTTCAAGGACAACACCGACATGCTGTTCGGCGACGCCAAGAAGAACGTGGACGCCATCCTCGCCAAGCTGCGCGAGTAGGAGCGCCGGCGCGGGGCTCAGGCCTGCACGGCCGGCAGCTCGATCCCCAGCCAGCTCAGCACCCGCTCGGCGCGGCGCGGCGGCAGGTCGAGGCCCGGGTGCGGCACGTCGGGGGTGAGATCGCCGTGGAAGTCCGAGCCCCCGGTGGGCACCAGGTCCAGACGCTCGGCCAGCTCGATCCAGGTCCGCGACTCGGCCCGCCCGTAGCGGCCGTAGAGCGCCTCGATGCCCTCGAGCCCCGCCGACCGGAAGCGCGCGAACAGGTCGTGCACCAGCGCATGCCCGCCCAGCGTGTGGGGGTGCGCCAGCGAGACCCGGGCCCCCGCCCCCCGCGCCAGCGCCAGCCCCTCGTCCACCCCCAGCCGCTCGATGGGCGCGTCGGCCGGGCCGCCGTCCTTGAGGAACCGGTCGAACGCCTCCCGCGGGCTGGTGCACACCCCGGCCGCCACCAGGGCCCGGGCCACGTGGGGCCGGCCCGCGATCCGGCCCTCGGTCTCCCGAAGGATCGGCGCGGGGTCGAGGTTCACCCCCAGCCGCGCCAGATTCGCGCAGATCCGCCCGATCCGATCCCGCCGGTCCTCCGAGATCCGATCCAGCCGCGCCTGCAGGGCCTCGAGCCCCGGGCCGGGCTCGGGGCCGTACACCAGCAGGTGGATGGTGCGGTCGTACTCGCGGCAGCTCAGCTCCATGCCCCGCAGCACCGCGCACCCGCCGTCGATGGCCTCCACCGTGGCCGGGTAGCCCGCCATGGTGTCGTGGTCGGTCAGGCAGAACAGCCGCACCCCGCTGCGCAGCGCCATGGAGGCCACGTGCTCGGGCGGCAGGCTCCCGTCGGAGCAGACCGAGTGGCAGTGCAGCTCGAGTCGCAAGGCGAGCGCACTATACGGGCCGCCGCCTCACCGCGCCATGGCGCACGACGGCTACTCGATCAGCGCGTAGCGCAGCCCGCGGTCGCGCACGACCAGCGTCTTGGCGCCGCAGTGGCGCAGGGCCTCCACCAGGATCGTCGCTCCGGCCACGATCACGTCGGCCCGGCCCTCCAAGATCGGCACGCGGCTGCGCTGCTCCAGCGTCTGCATGGCCAGCCGGTCTCGGAGATCCTCCACCTGGTCGGCCGACCACCGCGTGCCGTCCACCCGCTCGCGATCGTAGTGCTCGAGCTTCAGCAACAGCGCCGCCACCGTGGTCACCGTGCCGGCCAGGCCGTGCAGCTCCGGTCGCGGCGCGAGCAGCTGCTCGGCGAACGCCTCTCGGGCCGCCTGCGCGACCAGGGCGATCTGCGACAGCGTGGGCGGGTTGCCGCGCAGGAATTGCTCGGTCATCCGCACCGAGCCCACCGGGTGCGAGCACGCGTCGAGCACGTCCGGTCCCACTCCCGCCACCAGCTCGGTCGAGCCGCCGCCGATGTCGATCACCCGCAGCGGGGTGTCTTCGTCGTCCACCTCGAGCGCCACGCTGCGGTACGACAGCTCCGCCTCCTCGAGGCCGCTGATGAGCCGCACCGGCCGATCGAGGACCTCCAGCGCGGGCACGAGGAACGCCTCGGGGTTCTGGGCCATGCGCAGGCCCTCGGTCGCCACCACCTCCAGCGCCGCGTCGTGTTCCTCGGCGAGGGCTCGATACTCCCGCAGCACCGCCAGCGTGCGCTCGATCGCCTTGGGCTGCAGCTGCCGCGACTTCGCCACGCCCTCGCCCAGCCGCGTGATCGTGGCCCGATCGTCGTGGATCACCACGCTCCCATTGGAGCCGCGCTCGGCCAGCAGCAGCAGGACCGAATTCGTGCCGATGTCGATGACCGCGCGCATCTGCGCCAGGGTACCAACCGCCGAGCGCTCGCGCGCCCCTCTCCCGTCGCTCGCTCGATCGCGGGGTCACGTCCTCCGTGGGGTGGGCATCGAAGGACCGAGGCTGCACCATCCATCCACCACCATGCGTCGCTCCTGGCTTCGAACCACGCTGGTCCCGTGCATCGCCCTCGGACTGGCGGCCACGGCCCATGCTCGCTCGCTCGTCCCTCCCGAGCCCGAGCCCGCGCCGATCTACGGCGGCACCGTGGTCGAAGAGTGCGGCTGGCCCACCACCGTGTCCATGGGCGGCTGCACCGGCACGCTGGTGCACCCCGAGGTGGTGATCTTCGCGGCGCACTGCATGTTCTTCTCCGGGGGCGGCGCTCCCCCCACGGTGGGCTTCGGCGAGTCGGACTTCGCCATCTCGCGCGAGGTGGCCACCCAAGACTGCACGATGTTCCCGAACTGGATCCCCGAGGAGAGCAGCTACGGCACCGACGTAGCGTTCTGTCGGCTCGCCGAGCCGGTCCTCGACGTCCCGATCGTGCCCGTGCTCATGGGCTGCGAGACCGAGATCCTCCAGCCGGGCCAAGACGTCACGCTGGTCGGCTTCGGGCTGACCGAGATCGGCGAGTACGGGGTGAAGCACGAGGTCGTCGCCCAGGTGAACGGGTTCGAAGGCACCGAGATCAACGTGGGCGGGGGTGGCACCAGCAGCTGCAACGGCGACTCGGGCGGCCCCGCCTACGTGCAGCTCGAGGACGGCAGCTGGCGCGTGTTCGGCATCACCTCGCGGGGCGTGTCCGGCGATTGCTACGACCAGTCGATCTACGGGCTCATCTTCGAACACGCCGCGTGGATCGAGAGCGAGCTGGGCCTGGACATCACGCCCTGCCACGACGCCGACGGCACCTGGAACCCCAGCGAGGCCTGCACCGCGTTCCCGATCGAGCCGCGGATGGGCGAGTCGGGCTGGGAGCTGGGCTGCGCGCAGGCGCGGCTGAGCGGGCCCTCGGCCACGTGCGGCGCCGCGTTCGAGCCCGGCGAGGAGACCGGCAGCACGGGGGCCGAAGACACGGGGCTCGATGGATCCGACACCGGCGACGCGGAGGAGAGCACCGGCGGGCCGGGGGGCACGGCCGGGGAGTCGGGCGCCACGGGCAGCGACGAGGGCACCACGACCGGCGCATCGACCAGCAACGGCGGTGAGCCTCCGCAGGACGACGACGGCGACCAGGTCATCACGTGCACCTGTCGCGCCGATGCGCCCACGCCGGGCGCCGCGTGGCTGCTGCTCCCGCTGCTGCTCGGCCTCCGTCGCCGACGCTCGCTCGGCGCACGCCGACGATGAACGCCGAGGTCATCGACCTCGGCGTCGCGCAGTCCCTGCCACCGCCCCCCCAACGAGGAACGCCGAGGTCATCGACCTCGGCGTTCTTTCTCTCACCGCTGCGGCGACTGCGGCGAGCGGCTCAGTATGCCCGGGGGCCCCAGTCGGGGGTCGAGCCGGCCTTCATGACCGTGATCTGGTTGTTGCCGTCCTCGTTGGCGATGACGATGCCGCCGCGCGAGGAGGACCAGGCGACCAGGCGGCCGTCGGGTGCGTAGGAGGGGTCGGTGTTGCGACCGCCGCCCTGGCTCAAGCGCTTGACCTTCCCGCCCTTCACGTCGATGGCGAAGATGTCGAAGTTGCTCCCCGCCCGCCCCGCGTAGGTGATCCAGTTGGCGGCCTCGCCCTCGCCGTGGCTCCAGTCGGGCGTTTGGTTGTAGCTGCCCGACTTGGTCACGCGGCTGGCTCCACCGCCGCCGCCGCTCATTCGGTAGACCTGCGGACCGCCGGCCCGGTTGGACACGAACGCCAGCTGGTTGCCCGCCCCGCTCCACGACGGCGAGCCGTCGATGGCCGCGTTGCTCGTGAGCCGGGCCTTGATGTTGCCGCCGGTGTCGATGGTGTACAGCTCGCTGTTGCCGTCCTTCGACAGGGTCAGCGCGATCGACCCGCCGTTGGGGCTCATCACGCCGCCGAGGTTGAGGCCGGGGTACTTGCTGACGCGCACCGGGCCACCGCCCGCGCTCATCCACAGATCGGGGTTGCGCTTGGCGTAGCTGGTGAAGACCACCTGACCGCCGGGGCCGAGCGAGGGCAGGATGTTGAGCGAGCGGTTGCCCGTCACGCCCGACACGTTGCCGCCGTCCATCTCCATGGTGAACACGTTCTTGGTGACCAGCGGGTTGCGCTGCGTCCGAACGAAGGCGATCCGCGACCCGAACACCCCGGGGATGCCGGTGTAGTACTTGATCACCTCGTTCATGAACATGTGGGCCGCCTTGCGGGTGTCGCCCGCGGGGAAGCCCTTGGAGAGCACCGGCTTGCTGCCCTTGGCCAGGTCGTACAGCTGGAACTTGATCTGGTTGCCGACCTGGGCGTTCTTGATCACGGCCTGCGCCCCGAGCTTGTTCCACTGGTCGCGGCTGAAGCCGTTCTCCTTGACCAGCGCCGCGGGGATCGACCGTCGATCGATCACCTCGAAGCCAGCCGAGATCTCGGCGTCGCGTCGCACGACGTTGCCCACCTCGTCGCCCGCGGGGACGGCGAGGCGCAGCAGGGTGTAGCCGGGCTTGCCCACGTCGACGTCCTCGGCAACGGCCGCGTCGGCAACGGCCACGTCTTGCCCGGCCCAGTACGCTCCGAAGGCGAGAGTGGACCCGAGCACCATGGTTCCGAAGAGTGTTCGCTTCATCCGTGGACCTCGTTCGCGGAGAGGATAGCGGCGGCCGCCGCTCTCGAAAAGGCCCGCGGCACTC
>JGI12210J13797_10059013_pt1 | contig 16240 bp, 14 predicted proteins | sample ElkSlonscriptome_3_FD_13797 | JGI IMG/M metagenome (IMG submission 13797)
CGCGGTGCTCGAGCATCGTCGCGAGGCGTTCGGCCTGGGTGGTGGTGCGGGCCGTGAGCACCACGCGGTGACCCTCGCCGCCCCATTGGGTGAGGCGCTCGAGCAGCGGATCGAGGCCGGCCCCCTGACCCGCGTTCTTGCGGGCGGCCTCGATGGCACGGCTCAGCTCCTGCTGGTCGTAGGTGGCGAGGCTGGGGGTGCCGTCGTCGACGGCGCCCAGCGCTCGCAGCGCCTGGTGTTCGCCCCCGAGGATGGGTGCGGCCATGAGACTCACCGCGGGGCGGCCGGCCAGCCACCCGTCGACCGCTTCGGGGGTCACGTAGAAGTCGTCGAGCGGGTAGTGGGGCTGCCCCTCGCGATGCTGGACCGCGACTTGGGCCTGCGCGTACTCTTCTTCGAGCACCTCGGCCACGGCATGGGGCTCTTCGAGCACCACCCGGCCGGCCGGCAGCTGGTCCAGCAGCGGCGCGAGCTCGGTGAAGGCGGGCAAGAAGCCCTCCGAGCCGAAGAAGGCCCGGCCGTCCAACAGGTCATCCACCAGGCTTCGTGCCTTGCTCGAGGGCATGTCGACCGCATCGCAGAGGTCGCGCAGCCGCCGGCGTACGCTCGCGCGCTGCTCCTCGTCGGCCAGGGCCTCGCGGGCCGGGGGGAGGTCGACCCCGTCGACGGCGTCGAGGCTCCGCTGATCGGCCGGATCGAAGCGCTTGAGGCTCGTGACCTCGTCGAAGTCGAGCTCGACCCGGACCGGGCCGGGGGCGCCGGGGGGCCACACGTCGAGCAGCGAGCCCCGTACGGCCAGGGTGCCGGGGTCCTCCACCATGGGCACGCGGAGGTAGCCGGCGTCGGTGAGACGCCGCACCAGGTCGTCCCGATCCATGCCGTCACCCAAAGAAATGGAGACCGTGCGCCGGCGCACTTCTGCCGCCGGCATCACCCTTCGCAGGAGCGCCGCTGCCGGCACCAAGGTGATGGCCGGCGGCGTGCTCAGACCGAGGGCGTGGAGGCCGGCCAGCCGGCGCTCGGTCGCCCGGCGGTCGGGCGCGGCCTCCGCCCAAGGACTCTGCTCCCCCACCTCCATCAGCAGGGTCGAGACGCCCGGCAGGATCACCGACAGGTCCCGGCGCAGCGCGCGCGCCGTATCGACGTCTTTGCTCACCACGACCAGCGGCGATTCGTGGTGTCGCCACAGCGCGCGAAGCGCGAGCGCGATGCCGGCGCCGCGGGCGCCAACCACCCGCACCACGCCCTCGTCGACCGACTCGGCGAGCACGCGAGCGGTCCAGGTCGGACGATCGCTAGGAAGACCCGTCACGAAGAAAATGTTGCTTTAGTTCAGAAGTTTAGGGTCGACTTCTGCAGGTTTTACCTCAGGCTTTTCCGAGCCGAAGACGGCGTCCCAGCCGGTCCGGTAGGTCGAGGTCGCGACCATGGGCGGACCCTTCGCGGCGCGGGCGGGCGAGGCGTGCACGGTCTCCACGTCGAAGACGCGCTCGTGATCGGTGGGGCGGAGGCTGATCATCTCGCCGGAGATGGGCTTTCCGTCCTGCAGTCCGCGCAGCTCGCCGAGCTCGATCTGGTCGCCTCGCTGACGCACCACCCGATAGCCCTGCTCGCTCTGGCTATGCACGAGCAGGCGGTCGCTCGGCGCGGCCGGGGCCGCTTCGGCGGGACTCGCGTCGGAACGCTGCACTGCGCCGTCGCCGGGGCTGCCATCGCCATCCTTCATCCCCCCCATTGTGACACGTTCGGGGCAAGGCCGCTGCTCGGGGGCGAGGCCCAGAAAGTTGGCCGTGATGCCCCACAATTCGTACCGACGTCTTCAGGTGACGGTCTGATGAGGAGGCGCTCATCTGGCCATCCGGGAGACATGACGGACATGAGCAGCACGCAAAAGCACGCCGCGGATACCCAGGAAGATCGACGCGACAACACCGCCCCCCGGCGACGGTACGAGGCGCTCGTCGAAGTCGGCAGCGCATCGGTGGGAGGCTTCGAGGCCGAATCGGTGGACCTCTGCCTCGACGGCATGCGCCTTCGCACGGCCTATCTGCCGAAGGCCGGCGAAGAGCTGGTCTGCCGATTCGACGGCCACGGAGGCGAGATCGTGGCCCGGGGCGAGGTGGTCTGGACGGATCGCAACGGCCGCGCCGGAGAGTGCGGACTTCGCTTCGTAGGCCTCGACCGCAAGGGAATGAAGCTCCTCGAGGACCTCTGCGAGGCCGAGCTCGGGGAAGAGCCCGCCGCGCCCGAGCCCGAGCCCGAGCCGGAACCCGAGCCTCTGGCGACGCCCGGCTCGCGCGTGCGCCTCCACATCTCTGGCCTCGGGTCCCCCATGCGCGCCCGTGTCCGTGACAGCGCGGTCGAAGAGGTGCTCGTGGGTTCCAACCTGGAGTTCCTCAAGGTGGGCCGCGTGCTCGATCTCGAGGATGTGGAACGGGGGCGTCGACGCCAGGCCACCATCGAGCACGTGGGGGTCGACATCGACCCCGAGAGCCACGTCCCGCAGTTGGTGGTCGCCCTCAGCTACGCCGACGAGGAAGAGCCCGACCTCACCACGGCCCCGATCCGCGTGAGGAAGGTGGCGCGTGTGGCTGCGCCCAAGGACAAGGTGGTCGAGGAGACGACCCCCGAGCCGACCGTCATCGACAACGAGCCCACGCCGTCGCTCGGTCGGGCATCGGTCTCCGAGGTCCCGGCGGAGCGCGTCGCTCGGATCCCCGAGCCGGCTCCGGCTGCGGTGGAGGCCAGTGACGACGTGGTGGACGATGAGGACGACGACCTCCACGGGTATCGGGCCCAGGGCGTCGAGGACGACGACGAAGACGAGGCCATCGAGGCCGCCGCAGCCCCCGCCGGTTGGCTCCGAGCGGCCAGCGCCTTCGCCGAGCGCCTCAAGCCGACGTTGTCGACGGCTCAGTCGGGCGCTCGCTCGGCCGTGGGCAAGGTCGCCGCGGCCGTACAACAGCGTCGCGCCAAGCCCGCCGGACCCAAGCGCACCACCGCCCCGCCTCCGGGAGGCGGTCTCCGCAGCCAGGGCCGTCGCGTCGTGCGCGATCCCAAGGGCCGCCTCCGCCGGCAGCACCGCGACGAGGTGGAGGTCGAGGACCAAGCCCCCGCGCCCAAGGGCGACAAGCGACGCGCGCTCTTCAGCGCTGTGCTCGGGGTGATGGCCGTCTTCGCGATCTATTTCGCGAGCCAGAAGATCAAGGGCGCCGGTGAGGAGACGCCGGGCGCCGACCCCGCCTCCGCGACTTCGGCCGAGGCCGAGGTTCCGGGCGGTGCGTCTGCACCCCCGTCAGGGGTCGCCCCGGGGCAGAACCCCGTGGCTTCGGCGCAGGTGCCGCTCTTCGGCGCCACGCCGATGTCCACCACCGAGGCGGTGCCGGTCCCCCCGCAGTTCGCCAAGCCGGGTGAGCTGCCCGCCGAGGACCCCGCCGCGGAAGACGAGGGGGCCGAGGCCGAGCCAGCGAAGAGCTACGGCGCGCTCGAGACCGACTGGGGCGTAGGCGAGATCACCAATCCGACCGTGCTGCGTCTCAAAATGGACGGGAAGGTCGAGGGCATCGTCGGCAAAGAGACCGCGACCGGCTTCACCGTCGTGGTGCCCGGGCGCAAGAGCGTGAGCAATGCAGCGGGGCTCGCCCGCAAGGACAAGCGCCTCACCTCCGTCAACGTGGTCAATTACCCCGACCGCGCCGAGATCACCCTCCGCTTCCGCAAGGACGTGCCGGCATTCCTGGCCAAGGTCCAGGGCAAGCGCCTGATCATCCACATCTCGACGCCGCCCAAGAAGCGTCGGCGCTGAGACGTCGGGGCCAAATGAACGAACGGAGGTCGGCCCCTCGGGGACCGACCTCCGCGTCGTTTGTGGGACATGGAGCTCAGTTGAACGCGGCAGTGCCGGTGGCGAGCGTGGCCGCCATGTTCTCGAGTGCCTCCGACTCGCCGGCGGTCATCGAATCGGCGCTCATGTCGACGAGGGGCTTGAACGCGAAGGGCGCGGGGCTGTCGTCGGGCATGGGCTCGATGCTGATCACGACGGCGTAGCCGCCGAGCATGGTGGCGGGGTCGATGAAGTCCTGGCCGGGGAAGGGAGGCGCGCCGTCCGGGCCGGCGGTCATCCCGGCGCCATCGCTGTCGGCGCCCTCGGCCATGATGAAGGTGCCGGTGGAGACGGGGCCATCGCCGCCCACGACCCAGCCCTCGTACTGCCAGCCGGCCGGCAGCTCGGGGAGATCGAGGCTAGCCGTCGGCATGCCGCCCATGGCGCTCGGCATCTCGAGGAACCACACCCCCTGATCGAAGTCGGTCATGTCGGCCATGGTGGTGGGCGTCTCGAGGATGTAGGTGCCGGCGGCCCCGCTGAAGTCGTCGCCGAGCGCGGCGGGGTGGCCCACCGTGAGGTCGGCGGCGCCGTCGACGAGGTCGCCAGCGACCACGTGCACGTCGCTCGGGGCCGGGTCGTCTCCGGTGGCTGGCTCGATGGTGAGCACGAAGGTGGTGGCCGCGTCGGCGTCGGCTTGGGCCACCTCGAAGGTCTGGGGACCCGACACGTCGGTGAAGCGACCGGTGGTGACGGGCGTGCCGTCGACGATGATCCAGCCCTCGTAGACGTAGTCGTCCCCGAGGGGCTCGAGGCCGTCGAACTCGAGGGCGAGCGAGGCCGTGCCGTCGGTCGGCTCGATGGGGTCGGTCTCGTCGTCCGCGCAGGCGGCGAGGGTCAGGCAGGAAGCGGCGGTCAGGCCAAAAAGAATCTTAGGGTCGATCATGGGACAAATCTCTCTCTTGCGCCTCGCGACTTCGTCGTGGGCGAAGGGGGTTGAACGTGATGAAGCGAGGGGGTCCTAGGAGAGCGGCTCGATACACCCCCTCGCGATGACACCCACCCGTATGCCTCGACCTCGAGGTCGTTACGCTAGGTGCAACGAAGGCAACGGGCTGTTCGAATCATTCGAGGAAGGCGAAGGGGCTGCCCGGCGCGATGCCCTGGCTCACGCCGGCCGCCACTTCGAGCACGCGCTGGGTTCCGTCGATGCACCGCGGGGTCGGGTCCCCACGGGGGATCTCCCGCTCCACCGCACTCACGCGATCGTCCGGGCCGATGTAGATGGCGTCGATCGAGAAGCCCACGCCCTCGTTCACGATGCAGATCTCGTCGGTGACGGGGAAGTCGAGCAGCAGACCCTCGTCGTCGTCGAGGGGAGCCCGCCCGGTCAGCCCTGCGGCCCGGGCCGCTTCGGTATCGGCCACCTCGGCGCACACCTCCAGCGGGCCCACCGTCACCACGCGGTGCTCACACGGGGAGCAAGCCGCGAGCAGCGCCAGGACCGGCGCGGCTCGGGTCACAGCGACCGCAAGAAGGCCAAGAGCGCGTCCTCGTCCGCTTGGCTCAGCCCCTCGTAGGCGGCCCGGGCCGCTTCAGCCTCGCCGAAGTGCAGCCGGATGGCGGCCGCGATGGTGCTCGCCCGACCGTCGTGCCAGTAGGGCGCGGTGCGGCCGAGGCCCCACAGAGGCGTGGTGCGGAACTCGGTGATGCTCGCGTCGGCGGAGGCGATCCCGCGGTCGGTGCCGGGGGCCGTGACGTCGTGGAGCAGCAGGTCGCTGTAGAGCTCGACCGGCATCCCGTCCATCGTCTGCATGCTCGGGATGTGGCACCCGTCACAGCCCGCGGTAGCGAAGACGGCCTCACCCTGGTCCTCGAGCGTCGTATCCGTGCGCACCCGTGGCGGGGCGGCGAGCATCTTCAGCCAGAAGACGAGGTCGCCCAGCTCGCTCATGGGGATCTCCGGGTCGGCGACGCCGTCGCCGTCGGTCGTCTTGCCGAAGGTGAGCCCCATCTGTTCGGGGAGGGTGAAGCCCAGCTCGGTCGAGGTCGCGTCCCGCGCGAACTCGTCGACGCTCGGGATGTCGGCCTTCCAGCCGAAGCGTCCGACCTGGCCCCCGGGCAGCATGTTGGCGCGGCCGCTGATCCCGGTCGTGTTGTCGGGATCCTCATGGGCGAGGATGGTGGCCTCGGGGATGAGCTCGATGAGTCCGAGGCCAAACAGCGGCGGGGTCTGGCGCTGCTCGAAGAAGTTCGCGGCCTCGTCCACCGGGTTTCGCAGGTTGGTGGCCGCGGAGTGACGATGGGTGACGGTGCCCATCGCGGGGGCGGTGAAGCCGTTGCCATCGAAGATCCCCTGTCGCACGACGTTCACGTCGAGCGGGCCGGCACCGCCGGGTACGGGGTCGAAGTGGCAGGCACGGCACGAGTCGCCGTTGAAGCGCTCGCCGAGCCCCTCGGAGAGGAACCGGTCGCGATCGAAGGCGGAGCGGCCGCGGAGGAAGCGGTCGGCCTCCTCGCCGGACAGGTCGCGGAAGGGACCGCCGTATTCGCCCACGTCATCCATGGGCGTCTCGGGGGGAATGAGCCCCTCGGTGTACTGGTCGGCGCCGCCGAGCGCCCGGAGGAAGGCGGTGATGGCCTCTTGCTCGTCGGCCGACAGCGCGACGTAGGCGTCGCGGGCAGCCGAGCCCTCGCCACCGTGGTGGCGAATCGCCTCGTCGAGGGTGTCGGCACGCCCGTCGTGGAGGTAGGGCCCCACCGGGCCAATACCCCAGAGCGGCTGGGTGCGGAACTCGCTCCCGGTCGCCACGCCCTGGATGAGCCCGTCGGACATGTCTTGTCCCATGTCGTGGATGAGCAGGTCACTGTAGGCCGGGATCAGGCCCCTCGGTCCCTCGAGCGCCGGCACGTGACAGCTCTCGCAGCCCGCGGCGCCGAACAGGCGCTGGCCGTCTTCTTCGACCGGAGTGAGGACCTCGGGCGGCTCGGGCGCGGCGAGCAGCATCGAGAAGGACACGAGGTCGAAGAGGTCTTGCGAGGGCAACTCGGGGTCTGCGACGCCGTCGTCGTCGACGGTCGACTCGTCGGGGGCCGCGGCCTGGGCCTGCTTGACCACCCCGATGTCTCCTTCGGCGACGAAGGCGCCCGAGGCGGCGGAAGGAACCGGCAGGCTGCTCTTCTCGTCTGGGGTGAGGGGGTCGGTGGTGATGCCCAGGTGGTTGAAGAGCGGGCCGCGGATGAAGCCCTCGATGCTCACGGTCTGGGACTTGCGCCCGAAGCGACCCACGAAGCCTCGGTCGGTGTTCACACGACCGCTGATCCCGTCGCCGTCGGCGTCGTCGGGATCTGCCCGCTTGGAGATCTCTTCGCCGGGGATCTCCGCGAGCAGGCCCACCCCGAAGAAAGGGATGGGGTTGCGGGTCAAGAACGTGTTCGCGTTGGCCTCGGTGGGCAGATAAGCGGCCTCGCCGATGGTGTAGTGGTTTTGCACGCCACCCTTGCCCAGGGGCGTCTGGGAGCCGTCGCTCAGGGTCTGGGCGCTGATGACGAAGTTACGGTACCGGCCCGCGCTGCCGCCGAAGACGGGCTTTTCGTGGCAGGTGACGCAGAAGCTGGCGTTGAATTCCGGCCCGAAGCCCTCCTCCGGCGTGTAGCGCTGCAGCGCGACCTCGCGCCCGCGTTCGAAGGCCGCCATCTCTTCGGCGGTGGCGTTGGGTCGGACCGTTCCGAGCGGGCCGAAGACGCCCTCGGCCAAAACCGCAGGCACGGGTGGATCGTCGCTCGGTCCGCACCCCGCAAGGGCGGCCGAAGCGATCACCAACCATCCTGCCCAGCTCCGTGCGTCGTCCATGCCGATCTTCAATCTCTCACCTTGGTGGCGGTTGTGGAAGCGTCCACTACTCGAGCCAGAGCGCGATGCCCCGGTATGGGGGCTGTATGGATGCAAGGCTCCCGCCAACCGTGGTCAAGCGCCCGGTCGAATCGCGAAAAACGGCGTGGAGGTCGAGCGTGGTGTCGTAACTCTGGTCGGTTGGCGCCAGCGTCTGCACGTTCAGCTCGATGATCGTGCCCCGGACCCCTACGACGGTCGCGACATTTGGATCCGACATGTGGATGCCGTTGAAGCCGGGCAGGGGCGCGAGCGTCTCGGTCTGCCAATCTGTGCCATTGAACCGTGACACGATCCCGTTGCCCCGGCCGCCAACGGCCACGATGTTGTCCGGGCTCGTGCCCCAGAGCGAGATGAGGTCGTCGCTGGCGCCCACGAGCTGCTCGCTCAGGGCGGTCCCGTCCCAGTGCAGCACGACCCCGCGCGATCCCACGATGTAGACGTCGTCCGAGCCGGTGCCCCAGACCTTGAAGTATGCAGTAACCCCTGGCTTTTCCAGCATGGGGGAGGCCAGCTCGGTCCAGGCGGTGCCGTCGTAGCGGAGGATGACTTGATCCCCCGCCACGCGGCCATTGCCCCCCACCGCCCAAAGATCGTCGGGACCTGAGCCCCACACGCCCCACAGGTTCTGGTCGGTGGGCGTGGTCTGCGCCGTGAAGCCGCTGCCGTCGTAGTGCAGGACCGTGCCCTCATCGCCGACGAAGGTGATGTCATCGGGTCCGAACCCGAAGGCCCAATTGACGAGCGGGACCTGCATGCCTGGGTCGACCTCGCCCCAGCTCGTGCCGTCCCAGCGCCAGATCACGCCGCTGTCGCGCGGGCCGCCCACGGCCCACAGGTCGTCCCCCGACGAGCCCCAGACGTTGAGCAGCCAGCCGAGCTGCGTCGCGTCGAAGGCCTCCGTCCACCCTTCTGCCGGGGGCGGGTCCGGATCCGGGTCGCTGCATCCGCCCATAGGAAGCGCGAGGGCGATCAGAGCCATGGTGAGCCAGCCCCGGGGCGGCGGCACGCTTCGTCGGGAGGTATCGTTCATGTTCAGGGGTCGGTGTTGCAGGGACCGTTCCAGTCTCCACCGGTCCCATTATAGGCCCGGAGCACGGAGCCAACTGGGCTTCCGGATCACACTTGGGCCCAGTCGCGGGCCATGAGGCTGTCGATGATGCGCTGGCCGCGGTGGCCGAAGATCGGGTGAAGCTCGAACGAGCGCTCCCGGGCGAGCTCGAGGGCGATGTCGGCGGCGGGACGGCCGTCCTTCGTGGCGCGCCCGAGGACCTCGAGCGCAAGCCGGTAGACCGAATTGTCGTGCTCGCGTCCGAGGTGGTCCGACAACCGGGGATCGTCGTCGACGAAGCCAGCGGCCTCGTCGGCACAGGTGACGATGCCCATGCGGTTGACGAGGAAGTCGGGCACGTAAGTGACGCCCTGGGCGTGGAGCCGAGCCCCATCGGTCGCGGGGTCGAGGAGCTGGTTGTTGGCCGCGCCGCACACGATGGGTGCGCGCAGCGCCGCGATGGTCCCTTCATGGAGGACCCCGCCTACGGCGCAGGGGGCCACGATGTCGGCCTCGGCGGCGAGCGCGGTCGTGTCTCCCCGGTCGACGATCCGTACCTCGAGCCGCGGATAGCGCTCGGCGAGGGCCACGGCGCCGGGATCGATGTCGCTCCCCATCACGCGGGCCACGCCGGCTTCGTGGAGGAGCGCGATGAGTGGCTCCCCCACGTGGCCGAGGCCCTGGACCGCCACCGTCTTTCCTTCGAGCGTGCCCATGTCACGGTGGCTCAGCGCCGCTTCCATGCCGCGGAGCACGCCGAGCGCCGTGGGGCCCGAGGGGTTGCCCGAGCCCCCGAGCTCCGGCGGGATGCAGGTGGTGAAGCGTGTCCGGCTGAAGATGGCCGCCATGTCTTGCACCGACGTGCCGACGTCTTCCGCGGTGACGTAGCAGCCGCGCAGGCTCGTCATGAAGTCGCCGTAGCGCGCGTAGATCCGCCGCCTCACCTCGGGCGAAGCCTCCTCGGGGTTGAGGCCCTTGGCCATGAGCCCCTTGCCGCCGCCCCACCACAATCCGGCGAGCGCGTTCTTGTAGGTCATGCCCTGCGCGAGGCGGAGCCCGTCGCGCAGGAAGTCGTGCACGGTGTCGTAGCGCCAGTACCGCACCCCGCCGGCTCCTTGGCCGCGGCACGTCCGGTGAATGCAGGCCCCGAAGAGCACCCCCGTCTCGGGGCAGAGCTCGGCGAAGAAGCCTTCGTGACCGTCGTAGTCGACGCGGTTTTCTCGAACGCTCTCGGCGAGCGGGGTCAGCGCGTCGTGGGAGGCCACGACCCGGTCGTTCTTCGTCACCAGCGCGAAGCGGCGAATTCCCTCCTCGCGGAGGTGGGCGACAAAGTCGGGGACGGAGAGGGAGGCGAGGCTCATAGCCCAAGGCGTGACGCCGACGGCCGGGCGCGACAAGGGCTGTCGTGGCCTCAGGGTCGCTGCGGGCGCTCGGGCGTCTCCGCCAGCCGCCGCACGACGTCGACGATGGCGCGGGCGCGGCGGGTCAACAGGGGGTAGTCGAGCTTGTCCGGCGTATCGGTGGGCTGGTGGTAGTCGTCCGACTCGCCCGCGCCGAAGAAGAGCGCCGGCACCCCTGCGTCTTCGAAGCTGAAGCTGTCGCCGCGGCCCTCGGAGAAGGCCTCGACGAAGCGGCGCACCGGATCGGGAAGGTCCTCGGTGGCCCACAGCTGCAGCGACGTCGCCGCGCAGGCCGCTTCGGTGGCGCGGCGCATCACCGGGCGGTCGGCGGTGCCGAGCACCCCGATCGAGGCCTCGGGATCGATCTTCACCAGCGAGCGAAGCAGCGCGAGGGCCTTTCGGTCGGCGATGGGGCGACCGATCATGTCGATGTTCACCATGGCCACGGTCTGCGCGATGGGGCGGACTGGGTGTGCGACGTAGTAGCGGCTGCCCACCAGGCCCATCTCCTCGGCCCCGAAGAAGACGAACAGCACCTCGCGTCGGGGCGCGGTGTCATCGGCGGCCAAGGCCCGGGCTCCTTCGAGCACCACCGCTACCCCCGAGGCGTTGTCCTCCGCGCCGAGATAGGTCTCGCCCTCGCGAACGCCGAGGTGGTCGTAGTGCGCGCCGAAGACCACGACCTCCGAGGCCAGCTCACCCCGGCCCGGGAGCGATGCGATGACGTTCGCGCTCTCGCGCCCCGAGTCCGGCCTCAGCTTGAAGGTCTGGAGGTAGTCCTCGCCGGCGGGGGCGATCCCCCAGCGCTTCAGGTGCTCGACGACCAGCTCGGCGGCGGCGGCTTCGTCTTCGGTTCCGCTGCCACGACCGCGGAGCGCCGGGGACGCCAGCGCTTCGACGTGGGCGCGCAGGGCCGCCTCCGACAGCGGCACCAGAGCCGGAGGGGCCGTAGCGGAAGGGACCGCAGGCGAAGGGAGCCGCGGGGGGGCCGTGGTGGCCGAGGGGACCGTTGGGGGCTCGGGCGGAGGTGCTGGCGACGGGCCGCAAGCGCTCAGTCCGAGCAGGAGCAGGGCCGTGCGCGGCCCGATCAAAGGGCGGCACGCACGAAGTCGAGGCCCGTCATGATCCCAACCACGCGCCGCTTCTCGAGGGCGAGGACGCGCCGAACGCTGGTCGCAGCGGCCTGCTGCGCGGCGCGGTAGAGCGGGGTCTCCTGCTGCATGCAGACCAGTGCCGGGCTCATGACCTCCTCCACGGGGGTGTCGCGCGGCGCCGCCGACGACAGCAGGGACTCGACCTGCGTGAAGACGCCCACCGGCCACTCTTCATCGAGCACGACCAGGCCAGAGACCTTGGCGTTGCCCAGGCGCTCGGTGGCCATGCCGACCGGCTCCTCCGCGCGGATGGTGAAGACCGGGCTGCTCATGTACTCGGTGAGTGGCTGCCGTAGGCGCTGCTCGGACACGGCCCTCATCACGTCACGCGTGCTCACCACGCCCACGAGCTTGCCGTCGTCATCCACGACGAATAGCCGGTGAAAATGGCCGTCGACCATCTTCTTCGACGCCATGCGAAGGTTGGTGAGCGGGGCGACCGTGACCACGTCGGTGGTCATGACCTCCGAGACCGGCTGGTCGGGAAACTCGAGCAGCGGGGAGCCGGGACGGCGACCGGTCTCTCGCTGGCCGACGCGCAGAAGATCGGTGCGGGTGATGACGCCGACGAGGCGTTCGCCCTCGACGACGGCCACGCTCGACACGCGATACGCTTCGAGCGCGGCGTGCACATCGGGCAGGGACTCGGACGCCTTTACCGTGTGCACGGGCGAGGACATGTGACGTTCGACGGGAGCGGTGAAGTGGCTCATGGCGAAAGGGTTCTAGCGCAGGCCCGGGCCCCGAGACACGGGTCAAATGGTCCACTCGTCGTGGACGACGGCCCGCAGTTTTTGCGTTCCACTTTCGAACACGAACACGAGCGCGAGGCGCGCCCAATCCATGCCGCCGTACTTCGGGTCGATGCCGGGGACGTAGAACTCGATCCACTGCGCGTCGGGGTAGATCTCGGGCAGGTTGCTCATGGTGTTGCCGCTGCCCAGCCGGCCGGGGGTTTCGGCCGCGTGCTGTGTGATCTGAGGGTCGTGCCCCGGCACGAAGCGCTTCGGCGTCACGAAGCGGTCAACATATGCGGCGAAGGTCAGCTCGATCGGGCGGCCGCTGCCGTCGAACGATCCCCAGGTCCGGACCTGCGGGTCGTCGAACGCACCGCGCAGCTCCTCCGACTGCAGCTCGACGTCTCCTTCGGGAGAGACCCAGGCGTAGGGTGTGAAGCGGACGCCTTCGGCGCTGGCCCAGCGCGCCAAGGTCGCTCCGTCACGGTCGGCGAAGGCCTGGCGCACGATGGCCGCGAGCTCGGTGGGCTGGGGGTTTCGCTCGGGAGGGCGCGCCGTGGGGCGTGCGGTGCGGACGACGACCCGGGGGGAGACTTCTTCGACCTGGACGATCTGCGGATCCGGAGCGCGCGACGGGCGCGAGCATGCGCTGAGCGCGAGCCAGGCGGCCAAACAGGGGACGGAGCGGGGCATGGGAGGTGAAACGCGGAGGCGAGCGTGACGCTTCCTGCGCGAGAGGGCCAGTGATGAGGCAGCCATGGTCGGGTTGTGCTAGGGACCGGGGGTCAATCCAAGTTGCTCTTCGTTTCGTTGCACGTGGTCGCCCCACATCTACCGAGACGGGCTGAGGCGTCGAGGCCGCACCAAGCGCACCTTGCCCCCTCCACTGAACGAGCCGAATGAGAAACAAACCACCGTCACTAAACACTAAGTGGTCCCCCGAGGGGGCAGCGAAAGGCTGCCCTCCTCCTACTGCTGCGTCCCGGGAAGAACGCAGCCGTAAGGGCGCCAGGAGGAACGGCTAAAGAATGGCCAGGAACAGGAACCGACAGTTTGCGAAGCGGAAGCGAGAGCTCGAGAAGAAGGAAAAGAAGGCCCAGAAGAAAGAGCGCAAGGCAGCGCGGGCCTCGAACCCGGGCGGTCCCGAGATCATGGACATCGAGGACGCCCCGACTTCCTACAAGCCGACCGAAGATGAGGTGATGCGGGCCGTCGAGCGCGCCATGCGCCCTCAGAATGCTGGTGCCCGTGAAGCCCGAGGTCGAGCCTCGGCCAATCCACGGCTCTTCGTTGGCAATCTCCACTCGGACGTGGAGGAAAACGAGCTACGCGCCTTCTTCGTCGAGCGCGGATTCCCCCTGAACGACGCCATCGTGCCCCGTGACCGCAACACCGGCGAGTCGCGTGGTTTTGCGTTCGTCGAGCTCGCTGAAGCCGACAAGGCACCCAAGGCTATCGAAGCCCTCGACGGCTACACCTTCCAGAGCCGACAGCTCCGGGTCAACGCGGCCGAGCCGCGCTGAGATAGCCCTTGCCGGGCCGAGCCCGGAAGAACACGACGCCGGCCCCTCTTCGGAGAGGCCGGCTTCGTTTTGTCGGTTGCCGGGACTTTGGCCACGCAGGCGAGGTGACGGCCGCCGTGGGACGGGTGCCGTCACTCCCGCTTGTCGACCACGGTGAGGCTGTCGACCTTCACGGGGTAGTCGACGAGCGGGTAGGCGCCGGTGGCCCCGTTGCCCCACCGGGGGAACGGGCCTGATGGCGGGTCGTCGACCTCGGCGAAGATCCGCCACGCGCCGGACTTTGGGAGGGCGAAGGTGATCTGCTGGTAGGACCCGGCGAGGGGTCGGATCTGCTGAAAGAGGCTGAGCACGTAGGGGTCCTCGTCCGTCGGGCCCGGGAGAACGAAGACGTCGTCCCAGCCGGCGATGAAGGCTACGTCCTCGGCGTCGAGCGGCGGCGAAAAGCGCAGCATCATCCCCTCCGGATCCTGGTAGCGGCCCGCGTCGGCGACCCCCGGGGTGCGCTGGGCCTGCGCGGCGAGCTCGGTCAGTTCGTCGGGCCCGACGCTCGGCAGGCGCCGAAAGATGGCCCGCAAGAGCTCGGTGCTGCTGGCGTAGCCACCCTCGGGCGTGAGTCGAGCGGGCGCCATCGAACCACAGGCCAGCGTGGAGGCAGCGAAGAGACCGAGGAGACCCCGGAAGATGATGGCGCGTCGCGACATGTCCGACCGAGCGTAGCGCGAACGCGGGTCGCTGCGCCCCCAGGTGGGCCTCGTGCCCGTCGTGGTAGCTCGCGACGGCCCTGGGCCCCGCCCGATGACGCTCGGAGGGGGCCCAGTCGCTTCGTTCGGTACCGCGGCTAGAGCACGGCCTCTCGGCTCGCGAGCTCACTCTTGGGGCGAGAGGTGATCGCGATGGCGGGCTCCTCCCGCGCGTCGCCCGCCGCCATCCCGCCGCCGCGGGGACGCGGGCCACCGGCGAGCATGATGTCGCGGGCCTTCACCTCGGTGAAGTACCGGGTGTTGCCGTCGTCATCCTCGTAGCTGTGGGTCTCGAGCCGACCTTCGACCACGATGCGGTCACCCTTGCTGAGAATCCGGCCGAGGCCCTCGGCCCGCTTCCCCCAGAGGGACACCTTGTGCCACTGGGTGACCTCTTGCAGGACGTCGTTCTTGTCACGGTATTTCTCGGTGGTCGCGAGGCTCAGCTTCAGCCGCACGCCCGAGGCGAACTGCCGCACATCCGGCTCATCGCCGAGGTTGCCCATCAAAAAGACCTTGTTCATTCCATTGCTCATCGTCGGTTTCTCCTAATAGAGGGGTTCGTTGGGGGTTCAGGCGGCCACGGGGGCCTTCGTCTTCTTGGTCGGTGAGCCGACCTTGGCGCGTTTGCCCTGCTTCTCCTCGGCCGGGGGCGAGCCGGGATGGGGGACCTGCTCGAGGGCCGGCACGGCGAGGGCCTCGCGCAGCGCAGTGGCGATCGAGCGGCTCTCGATGATGGTCTGCCGCGCCTTCTCGCGGCCCTGGCCGAGCTTCTCGGTCCCGAGAGACAGGTGGGCGCCGCGCTTGTCGACGACGCCGGCCTCGATGGCCTTGTCGAGCAGGGCGCCCACGCCATCGATGCCGGTGCCCCAGCGGATGTCGAATTCGGCCACGCGGAAGGGCGGGGCGCACTTGTTCTTCACCACCTTGACCCGCGTACGGGAGCCGACGGCGCCATCCCCCGCCTTGACCTGACCGACGCGGCGGACGTCGAGGCGCACGCTCGCGTAGAATTTGAGTGCGTTGCCTCCAGGGGTGGTCTCGGGGCTGCCGAAGGTGACGCCGATCTTCTGGCGGAGCTGGTTGATGAAGACCAACGTGGTGCCCGTCTTGTGGCTCACGCTCGTGAGCTTGCGTAGGGCCTGACTCATGAGGCGGGCCTGCAGGCCCATGTGTGCGTCACCCATGTCGCCGTCGATCTCCGCTTGCGGCACCAGCGCCGCGACCGAGTCGATGACCACCAGCTCCACCTCGCCGGAGCGGGTGAGGGTCTCGGCGATCTCGAGCGCTTGCTCGCCCGAGTCGGGCTGCGAGAGCAAGAGGTGTTGGGTGTTCACCCCGAGCGCCTTGGCGTAGGCGGGATCGAAGGCATGCTCGGCGTCGATGAAGGCCGCGACCCCGCCGGCCCGCTGCGCTTCGGCGATGGCGTGGAGACAGAGGGTGGTCTTCCCCGAAGACTCGGGGCCGTAGATCTCGACGATGCGCCCGCGCGGGTAGCCGCCGATCCCGAGGGCCTCGTCGAGGACGATGGCGCCGCTGGGGATGGTGGCGATGGGCTCGGTCTTGACCTCGTCGCCGAGGGCCATGATGGCGCCGGCGCCGAAGCGCTTCTCGATGGTGTCGACCAGCTGGCCGAGAGCTTTTGGGATGTCTTTGTTCATGAGGTTCCTGTGGATGTGAGGGGTTTGGGGCGCGCCCCCTCGGGGTTCGAGGTGGCGCGGTCGAAGGTTCGGAGCTGGATCGCCTCCGCGTAGTGCGCGGGGAGGGGGCGCTCGGCGCCCTCGAGGTCGGCGATGGTGAGGGCCACCCGGCGGAGGCGGACGAAGGCCCGCGCCGAGAGACCGAGCTGATCCCCGGCGCGCTGCAGCAGTCGCCGCGCGGGCAGGTCGAGCGGCGCGAGTCGGTCGAGGTCGGCCGTGC
>JGI12210J13797_11100718_pt1 | contig 16230 bp, 8 predicted proteins | sample ElkSlonscriptome_3_FD_13797 | JGI IMG/M metagenome (IMG submission 13797)
GGGCAACCCAGGAGCAAATTGACGAACTCGTCAAGGAATCAAAACAATCTTGTTGAGAAAAGAATAAGAATAAATTCTCGAAATGAGCATTGTCATTGACACAAATATAATTTTCAGTGTAATCTTAAGCCCAAATGAAAAGGTAGAACTTTAGGTGAGTTTCTTAATGAAGTGTGACGTATGCACTACCGAGACAGCAGCGGAAAGATTACATGTGGCTGGGGAGGTGGGATAGAAACCAGTGCGCGGTTGAGTTTTACAAGTACAATGGCCTTCGTACTTTTGGTCCTCCCCCTTTTTGATGGAGACTGAAACGCAGACTGATTATCTCATAAGAAGAACTTGGTAGGAGTGCGGCTCATTGGCTACCAACTGCCGGAAGCTCCGCCTCCACCGAACGAACCTCCGCCGCCAGAAAAACCACCTCCCCCGGAGAAACCTCCGCCACCACCGCCCCAGCCCCCACCACTGAAGGTGCCACCGCCGGGAATAATGACTGTCCGATTGCGGCGTAACCGGGGAATGCTGTAGCGGCGCGCTTCGGTATGCTTACAGTTTTTGCAGGCGTACCTCCGCACCCCCTGCCCTGAGTGGGAGTAGGTTGCCGAGCGTTGTATCTGGCTTTTGGCTAGATAAAACGTGATATAATTACAGTTGGGGCACTTACTGTAACGGTGGTTGAAAGTGTTTTTGTAGGCAACGATAGATACATCATCCGGTTGATCAGAAGCCCATACATCATAATCTACCGAGCCAATCTGCTCTTCAATTTGCTGCCCCCGGTCCAGGTGAACATCTTCTTCCTTCTCGCTGAGTTTGCGCATTTCTAAACCAGTCTTTTTACTCTTCCGGGGAGCGTTACGGCGGCGTTTACGCAGCACAAACAAGCCGGAAAAGAAAGCAAAGATCGCTAGTATAATACTTGTTAGGCTAAAGCCGGGTCCATCTTCGCGAGCGGTTACTGGCTCACTGAAGTCTTCAATGCCTTCAATTTGCGCTATTATGGCATTGGTACCCGCTACAATACCCTGCTCATAATCATTCGCCCGAAAATATGGAACAACCACTTCCCGAATAATACGCCCGGAAGTAGCATCAGTCAAGTAGGGTTCTAAACCGTAGCCTACCTCAATCCGCAGTTGGCGATCACCCGACACTACCAGAAACAGTACTCCGTTCTCTCGTTTCTTCTGACCCAACTTCCACTGTTCTACCGTCCGTATAGAGAACTCTTCTAAAGACCCACCCTCTAAGCTATTAATGGTGAGAACGGCAATCTGGTTAGAGGTCCGCTCTTCGTGATCGCGCAACCGAGCTTCTAGCTCTTGTTCGGCAGTATACGACAGTATGTTGGCATAATCGTTCACCCGGGCCGACAGCGGAGGCACTTCCTGAGCGAGCGCCGTACTGAAAATTGCTAGTAGTAAGCTGCTAATCAAGCAGGTATAGCGTATGGCTCTTACAGTATTACCTTCTCCCTGATAAAGAAGATTAAAAAATATATTGTTAAAATGTCTTGCTATAATCATTACATGGTCTGATCAATAGAATTGCTGATAAGTGATTATTCGTTAATTCGCACTTCATCGGATAAAGTATTATCATCGTCGATAGGCTTATGCACGCCACTAGCTTCCAGCAGTTCTCCGCAGGCTATAATAGCTTGACTAATACTTTCGGTGGTGCGCCCTTGCTTTAGTCCCTGAGTGAGTTGCTGTACAATGTTCTCCCAGTTATCTTCGGCTACTAATTCAGCAATACCCACGTCAGCCAATATCACCGCCTGATGTTCAAAGAAGCTCACGTAGATAAGAATGCCCGTTCGGGGTTCGGTTAGGTGTACATCGTGGTCAAAAAACATATTTTTGGCCTGATCCAGTACTCGAGCTTCTCGGAGCTGCTTACTTAGGAATAAACGCTTAAGCGGCCAGGAGGAAACCACCAATGTCATTCCCATTAACCCCGCGGTTAGCGTAATAAGCAACCACAGGTAGGGTGGCATAAAAAGCAGAACATCAGTAGTAAAAAATAGTATAGTCAATATCACTCCGGCAATTCCAGCTAACAAAGCCCCGGCCCGCCACAGTGCAATTTCGTAAAAAGACGACTGCTTGGCTAAAACCGGAACAATCTCTCCGCCAGTACTGGCCTCAGCCTGTTGTACAGCTTGCTCTATCTCGCGTAAATCGTCGTTAGTTAACTGGGCTGGTTGCATAATCAATGAATAATGATTGATGAGTAATGATTAATGGCGAATGAGTAATAGAAGTGGAATGAACTATTAATCATCATTCATTACTCACTAGTCATTAAAGTCAACATTGGGTGGTTCGGCATTAGCGGGGTCGGTGGAGAAGTATTCTTTGGTGTCAAAACCGAGCAGGTTATTAGGAAATTTTCGGGCTTTGGCGTTGTAGCCTTGTACGGCTTCATTGAAACGCCTTCGTTCGGTAGAGATACGATTTTCGGTTCCTTCTAGCTGGTTTTGCAGATCGCGAAAGTTCTCCGTAGCGGTTAGGGTTGGGTACTGTTCCGCCACAGCAATCAGCCGACTTAATGAACCACCCAGATTCTCCTGCGCTTGGGCATACTCGGCTAATTTTCCGGCATCGTCCAGATCGTCTACATCAATCTGAATAGACGTAGCATTCGCTCGGGCTTCCACCACTTCGCGTAAGGTTTCTCGTTCGTAATCGGCCGCTCCTTCTACTGTTTCTACCAAGTTCGGAATGAGGTCAGCTCGACGTTGATACTGATTTTCTACTTGTGCCCAAGAACTATTCACACTTTCCTCTAGCCCTACCATACTATTGTAAATGTTGAAGTAACCAGCAATTAGCACAATAGCGATACCGCCAATAATTCCCCATTTAGTAAATTTGTTGCTGCGACTTTTCTGTTCAGTATTATTACTAAGCACCCGCCGTTTATTATTTAGTTCGGTTTTAAGTTGCATCACCCCCGAATGAGCGGGCTTTATACTCAACGTTCGGTTAATATAGTATTCAGCCCGGTCGTAGTCTCCACTGCGGCTATAACGGTTTCCTCGGAATAAAAAGGCTTTCGCGGCAAGGTGGTTTGCTTCAACATCGTGCGGCATTAATGACGCGGCATTCTCTAGCTCATTAGCGGCGTCATCGTAATTCTGGGCATTCAGATAAGCCGTTCCTCGTTGTAAATGCTGTTGCGCTCGCTGTTGAGATTGTTGCCAAGCTGACTCAGTAAGGCCAGCATCCAGCGCAATATCTTTAAGTTCTTCTTGCGTAAACTGCTGCTCTTCTTGGCTACCGTACTGAATCTCCATCAGTTTTTTTAGGTAGTTCTCCAGAGCTTGGTCAGATTGAGCCATGGTTAAAAAGTTTAGGTAAGTCTAGTAGTACTATTCGTGTAATCTTTTGAAAAGACAAAAAAGTAGTTTAAATTTTCCACTTACAACAACCAATATACTATACTTATGTTTCGTCTGCTCTTCTCAGTTAGCCTAGTTTGCCTTTTCGTTACTCAAGCTTTTGCCCAACTTTCACTTCCGCACGTTTTTTCTGATCATATGGTGGTTCAGCGCGATCAGCCTATTCCAATATGGGGAACCGCCAATCCGAAGGAGAAGATTGAAGTAAACTTTAACGGCAAAACATTAACAGCTAAAGCTGACCAGAATGGTCGCTGGCAGGTTGAGCTTCCGGCGACGGCGGCAGGTGGGTCCTATACCGTTGAGGTGAAAGGCAAGAACGAAACTATTTCTTTCAATGATGTGCTGGTAGGGGATGTTTTTCTCTGCGGTGGTCAGTCCAACATGGAATGGCGAGTACGTCAATTGCCTTACGTGAATGAGGTAGCTTACACCGCTAACGACACCCAAATTCGGTTAATTAAAGTAGCGCACGATCAGGCCCTACAGCCGAAGGACGATATTTTGCCTACCGAATGGAAAGTAAACAGCGAAGAAAATGTACGTGAATTTTCAGCAGTAGCTTACTTTTTTGCCCAGCAGCTTCGCGAACATCTGAACGTACCTATTGGGCTAATCAGCTCAAACTGGGGCGGAACTCCTGCCGAATCCTGGATGAGTGCCGAAGCCCTGAGCGAATACCCGCAATTGCACCAAGCAGTACAGCAGCTGCAAGCTGAAGGCAGTACCATAGAAAAAACAACCGAAAATTACCGAGCTAATGTAAATAGTTTCTTCGACGACGTTGATGAAAATGATCCGGGTATTAAAGAGAATTGGGCATCAGCGAGCCTCGATTTTCAAGAGTGGCCGACCTTAATATTACCTGGGTTTTTTGATCGCCCTCCGTTGCCTCGGCACGACGGAACTATCTGGTTTAAGAAGTCAGTAGTGCTATCTCCTGAACTTCAGGAAAAAAACTTGTTGCTAAACTTGGGGCAAATTGATAACGACGATCAGGTATGGGTCAATGATACCAAGGTTGGCGAAACCCAGGGAGCCGAGCGATACCGTCGCTATAAGGTGCCGGCTTCGGCTACAAAAGCAGGAGAAAACATCATCACCATTCGAGTTACCGATCCGGGGGGAAGAGGTGGGTTCGCCACGGCGGGAAAAGACTTTTATTTAACTCCGGCTCAGCAACAGTCGGATCGTGTTTCGTTGGCTGGGCAGTGGCACTACCAGCGGGGTGCCGGACGTAGTGGCTATCCCACTCCGCTGCATCACTACCCTAGTTTCCTCTACAATGCTATGATTCATCCGTTAGTGCCTTATGCCTTGAAAGGAATGATCTGGTACCAAGGCGAAAGCAATGCTTCTCGCGCCAAGGAATACGGTGAGATTTTTCCGGCGATGATTCAGCAGTGGAGAAAAGACTGGGGCAGTGAAGTTCCATTTGCCTTTGTTCAACTGGCTAATTTTATGGCAACGGTCGATACGCCTCAACCCAGTAACTGGGCCGAACTACGAGAAGCTCAAGATAAAACCCTGGAGCTACCAAAAGTAGGAATGGCGACTATTATTGATATTGGTGAGGCTGATAATATTCACCCAGCTAACAAGCGCGATGTTGGCAAGCGATTGGCGTTAGCCATGCGTAGAATTGCTTACGGAGAAAGTGTGGTTGATTCCGGCCCTACCTTTGAGTCGGCTAGAACCGAGGGAAACAAAATGATCGTTACCTTTAACAGCATTGGCGACGGCTTGATGGTCAAAAATAAGTACGGATACCTAAAAGGATTTATTCTAGCCGGTGATGATCAGCAGTTTCACTGGGCAAAGGCTGAAATCACCGGAGAAAATGAGGTAACCGTGTACAGCGATGCTGTTTCTAATCCGGTAGCGGTGCGCTACGCCTGGGCAGATAATCCCGATCAGGCTAACTTGTATAACAAAAACGGACTCCCTACTCCCCCGTTTCGTTCCGACGATTGGGAAGGAATAACGCAGGATAATATTTTTACTTTGCGTTAGAGCGATAGATTTTACCGTCTTTCATCACGAACTTCACTCGGTAGAGAGCTTGAATATCCTTCGTTGGATCGCCCTCTACCAAAATTAGATCAGCTAGTAAACCTGTTTGAATACGACCGAGCCGGCCACCTAGGTTCAGTGCATCAGCATTAACCGAAGTAGCCGAGCGCAACACGTCTTCTGGTTCCATACCGTAGTCGGCCATCATAACTAGTTCTCGAGCATTATCTCCGTGCGGAAATACTCCAGCATCGCCTCCCGCACAGATAGTTACTCCCGCCGAAAGTGCTTCACGAAAGCTTTTTCGCTTTTGCTGAATCCGATCCGGTTCAGGATCAGTGCTTTTGTTCCAGCCCCGATACTGCGTAATCGCATCTCCGGCGGCTAGGGTAGGACATAATGCTACGCCTCGTTCGGCCATCATTGCAAAAATTTCAGGAGTACCACCGTCGCCGTGTTCAATGGTGGCTACTCCGGCGAGGGTCGCTCGTCGCATTCCTTCGGCAGTGCTCGCGTGAGCTACTACCGGACGTCCGCTGCTGTTAGCCGTTTTGACGATCAGCCTCAGCTCTTCTTCCGAAAAGCTAGGCATTGCTTCGCCGTTTGGCCCCCAACGGTAGTCAGCGTATACTTTTACTAAATCAGCCCCTTTCCCAATTTGGTTACGAACTATATTTATCAAATTACTTCCATCGGCTGGTTCTGCCCCTAGCGGTACTTTTACGTGTTCAGCAAAGCCTTTCGGACCGTAGCTTCCGGTAGCTACGATAGCGCGAGTAGCAATAAGCATCCGGGGCCCGGGAACAACCCCTTTTTCAATAGCCTGCTTTATTCCAACATCGGAGTAACCGGCTCCTTCAGTACCCAAGTCACGAATAGTGGTAAACCCAGCCATCAGTGTATTTTTAGCTTGAACCGTGGCCCGAGCTACCCGTTCCGCCCAGGATTCTACTAAGACCTGATCGTTCCAAGAGGTTTCATTGTAAGGATGAAGCAAAAGATGAGTATGCGCGTCAATCAGTCCCGGCAGTAGTGTCATCCCAGTAGCATCTATCCGTTTCACTACCGACTGTGCGGTGTCTACATCTATTTTTTCTCCGGCGGCTACAATACGGTCACCCTGCACCGCAATTTCCCAACTAGTATGCATTGCTTCACCATCAAATACTCGGTCGGGTTGAAAAATGAAGAGAGTGTCTTGAGCCGTCAGTAGGTGAGAAAATAGAATAAGGGAAAGCAAGGTTAGTCGGATTGCCATAAACGTAGGTTTGCGTTGAACCGGCAAAATACGCCAATCTGACTATCTTAAAAATTGCCGATGGTAATAACACATTATTGATAATATTATTACTAAGTAATCAATGCATCAATCACCTTCCCGTGCACATCAGTCAGACGATAGCGGCGGCCCTGATGCTTAAAAGTTAGGCGTTCGTGGTCTACTCCCAGCAGCCGAAGCATGGTAGCCTGAAAATCGTGGACGTGTACTGGGTCTTTCACGATGTTGTAGGAGAAATCATCGGTTTCACCGTAATTGACTCCGGGTTTGGCTCCGCCACCCGCCATCCAAATCGTGAAGCAACGCGGGTGATGATCGCGACCGTAGTTGTCTTTGGTTAGTCTACCTTGGGAGTAGTTAGTTCGTCCAAATTCTCCGCCCCAAATGACCAGTGTATCGTCTAGCAATCCTCGCTGCTTCAAATCCATCACTAAGGCTGCCGACGGCTGGTCTACACTTTTAGCCATCTTCTTGATGTCTTTCGGTAAGTTTCCGTGCTGATCCCAGCCTTGGTGGTAGAGTTGAATAAACTTTACATTGCGCTCCACCAGTCGGCGAGCCAATAGGCAGTTAGCCGCGTAGGTGCCGGGTACCTTGGCGTCTTCTCCGTACATATCGTAGATGTAATCGGGCTCGTCGGCAATATTCATGGTTTCCGGTACCGAGGTTTGCATGCGGTAGGCCATTTCGTACTGGGCAATTTTAGTGTTGATTTCTGGATCGCCTAAGCGTTCGTACTGCATTTCGTGCATCCGTTCCAAAAATGCCAGTTGTCGTCCGCGATCTGCTTTATCAATACTAGGGGGATTGCTTAGGTACAAAACCGGATCTTTACCCGAACCAAATAACACTCCTTGATGAATGGAAGGTAAAAAGCCATTCGCCCACAAGCGAGAATAAAGTGGCTGCGGTCGTGATTTTCCTTCGGACTGAAGTACGCAGAAGGTAGGTAGGTTTTCGTTGTCACTACCCAATCCGTAGCTAATCCAAGAGCCAATACTGGGGCGACCCGGTTGCTGAGAACCCGTTTGAAAAAAAGTAATCGCCGGGTCGTGGTTGATTGCTTCGGTATGCATAGATTTAACAATGCACAACTCATCTACCATCTTCGCTGTGTGAGGCATCAATTCACTTACCCAAGTACCGTTTTCGCCGTAGCGATCAAACTTGTAATGCGAACCGGCGAGTGGGAAGGAGGTCTGCCCGGAAGTCATGCCGGTAAGCCGCTGCCCTTTTCGTACCGATTCCGGTAGTTCTTCCCCGTGCATCTCCTCCAGCTTGGGCTTATAATCAAACAGTTCCATCTGAGACGGGCCGCCACTCTGGAAGAGGTAGATCACTCGCTTGGCTTTAGGGGCAAAATGCAACCTCTCTAGCATGCCTTCCGATGGGTCAGTAGAACTACCAAAGAGAGAAATAGGCTTCATGAGTGAAGCCAGGGCAGTCGCTCCTAAACCCATGGTGGTTTTGGTCAGGAAATCCCGTCGGCTGTAGTGAGGAGTATATTGATGGCAGTCGCTCATGTAATTTATCGTTTGGTGTAGACCTCGTCGTAGTTCATAATAATATTAGTCACCACAGCAAGTGCGGCAAGTTCAGGCAATTCTACTGATTCGTCATAAGGATAATCTCCTACCGTGAGTAGCGCTTGAGCCTTTTCAGGTTGACTTTTATACTTCGTTAGTTCTTGTTCGTAAAGCTCTACCAGTAGCGGCAATTCCTTATCGTTAAGATTCCGGCTAGTTAATAGTCTGAAAATCTGGTTTATCTGATCTTTTTTAGTTTCGTTTTTCTTTATACTGCGTTCGGCAATTAGGCGACTGGCCTCTAGCAGTTGCGGTTCGTTCAATAATAATAGTGCTTGCAGTGGAGTGCTGGTTCGCTGACGGCGGACAATACACATCCCGCGGTCAGAGGCATCGAGCACGGTCATGGTGGGAGGGGGAGCTGTACGACGCACAAAGGTATACATGCTACGTCGGTATAATTTGTCTCCCTTGTCTGGTTCGTATTTGGTGAGCAGCCGGGAGAAGTGGGTTTTATCCCACAAACCCTCCGGCTGATAGGTTCTTACACTAGGGCCACCGATTTTTTGCACTAGCAATCCGGCGGCGGATAAAGCATTGTCGCGGATCATCTCGGCAGGTAGCCGGTAGCTAGGACCTCGAGCCAATAAAATATTTTCTGGATCTTTCTTTCGTAAATCATCATGAGCCACTGATGATTGACGGTAGGTGGCCGAGGTAACAATGAGCCGCAGCAGCGCTTTGGTATTCCAACCCGAATTGATAAACTCTACTGCTAACCAATCCAACAGTTTGGGGTGCGAGGGTAAATCGCCCTGATTACCAAAATCTTCCAGAGAAGCGACGATACCCCGTCCGAAAAACATATGCCAAAAGCGGTTAACTGTCACCCGAGCCGTAAGCGGGTTTTCCGGGTTTAGCATCCATTGGGCTAATCCCAATCGGTTAGGCGGATATTCGTTAGTGAACGGAAGCACATCGGCGAGGGTACCCGGTTGCACCTCTTCGGTCGGAGCATCGTACATGCCCCGATCCAGTAAATAGGTCTTACGAGGAGGATTCATCTCTCGCATCACCATAATTTCGGGTACGGTATCTAACGTAGCCAATTCTGCCTGCCGAAGTTTCGTTAGATCAGCCAGAAGCTCTTGGTACTTTGGCTCATCGTTTAGCAGATAATACTCAGTCAATAAAGCTTGTTGTTGCTCATTCAATTGATTGTGCGATTTATCAACCCAAAAAGTGTCACCGACGATTCCAGCTACTTCTAATCCACTAAGCTGGCGGTTATATAATCTCACCTCATCAATAGCCCCTTGAAACAAACCAATGTCTAAAGCAAAGCGATGGCTACGACCGACTTTGATGGGTTTAGGCACGTGCCGTAACGTATCATCAATGGTACGGATGCTTTTGTATAGTCGGTTATATAATATTTTTACCGGAGCCAACTCTCCATCAATATAAATTTTGATACCCTTAGCTTGGCTAGAGCCATCGTAGGTAAACATCACTTGGCTCCAATCATTGATCGGAATGCTGTCAGCGGTAACAACTTGCAGGCAGTGATCGGGCAAATCATGGGTGAGGCGGACGCTGACTCGATTTAAGCTATCCAGAAACAGTTCGTAGCCGCGCCAGTGGGAATTCTTTCCTCCAGCGTTGCCCATGATCACCGAGTATTCTTCCTGCTTTTCAGGGTACACCCAGGCTCCCATGGAGAATTGATCTGTTCGCTCAAAGTTTCCAACGTTTTTAAGGTCAACAGACTCGTATTCGCTATCAAACCGAAGGGCTTTCCCTCGGTACCCAGCTACTTTTTCTACCTCGCCTCGCACATTAGCCGGATGGTAATTACCCGCTAAGTTTGGGGAACTATCTTTCGCCACTTTATCAAATGGGTAATATCCGACTAAGCCTACCTGCTGAAAATTAGGGTCTATCTTTGCGGCTCTGTTGTCGGGTATTTTTGTAAGCTGTCGTGCGTGTTGCGCTAGTTTTTGCTCCTGTTCGGCAATAAGTCCTCGCAAATACTCCACTTTTTCGGCGGTTTCTTCCGCCATCAGGGGAATAGTAGGCGCAGCGTTACCGTCATTGGAGATCATTCCTAGTTCATCCACATTGTTGAAAAAGGCAGTAAACTGATAATATTCTTTCTGGGAGATAGGATCGTACTTATGATCGTGGCAGCGAGCGCACTCCAGCGTTAGTCCTAAAAATGCCTTAGCAGTGGTATTGGCGCGATCAAATACATTTTCCAGCCGATATTCTTCCGGGACAATTCCCGCTTCTGAACTAGCCGGATGGTTACGGTGAAAACCCGTGGCTAACATCTGCTCTTGCGTGGCATCGGGTAGNAAATCCCCCGCCATTTGCCAAGTAACGAACTGGTTGTAGGGCATATTTTCGTCGAAGGCTTTAATCACCCAATCGCGCCAGGGCCACATCATACGGTAACCATCAGCGTGATAACCGTGGGAATCAGCGTAGCGGGCAATATCCAACCAGTTGGCGGCCATCCGCTCTCCGTAAGCTGGGGAAGCTAACAGACGGTCAACCACCTTTTCATAAGCATCATCGGAAGTATCCGCCAGAAAATTATCAATCTCTTCTAAGGTCGGCGGTAATCCGGTCAAGTCAAAAGTCACCCGGCGCAGCAAGGTTATTCGGTCAGCCTCTGGGGCGGGTGCGAGGCTGTCCCGTTCCAGCCGAGCTAGTACAAAGTTATCGATAGGGTTCTGCGCCCAAGATTCATTTTTTACTTGGGGAAGCTCCGGTGTTGCGGGGGGAATGAACGACCAGTGGGGTTTGTATTCGGCTCCTTCTTCAATCCAGCGAGTTAGCAAGGCTACCTCCACTTCCGACAGGCTAAGATTCGATTTCGGGGGCGGCATCACTACTTCGGGGTCATCGGACGTGATGCGATGAAACAGCTTACTCTTCGTTAAGTTGCCGGGCACGATGGCGTAGTGATCCTTTTCTTCGCCTACCGGGGCATAAGCCGCTTCAGCAATATCTAATCGTAAACCCGCTTCTTGATTATTCTTATCCGGCCCGTGGCAAGCAAAGCAGCGATCCGACAGAATAGGTTTGATGTGAAGGTTGAAATCAATTTGATCCGGTAGCTGGGCTTCAATCTCCGGTGAGAATGTAGTTTGGTCGGGAGAGCAGGCGAATACCAGCATTCCGAATAAGAAAAGAATATAAACATGAGATGAAGCTCGTTTCATAGTTTCAATACAATTATACTAAGCAAGGATGCTCTTCACTACATGTCCGTGTACATCGGTCAAACGATAACGGCGACCTTGGTGCTTGAAGGTTAGTTGCTCATGGTCTACGCCGAGCAGATGCAGCAAGGTGGCTTGAAAATCGTGAACGTGGACTCCGTTTTCGGCGATATTGTAGCTGAAGTCGTCAGTTTTTCCGTAGTTGATTCCAGGTTTGATACCGCCCCCGGCCATCCACATGCTAAAGCAGCGAGGATGGTGATCGCGACCGTAATTAGTTTTAGTTAGTTTGCCTTGAGAAAAACTAGTTCGTCCGAATTCGCCGCCCCATACCACTAGCGTATCGTCTAACAAGCCACGCTGCTTCAGATCAGTCACCAGTGCGGCGGATGCTTGATCGCTGGATTTGGCCAGCCTCTGAATATCTTTCGGCAGATTTCCGTGCTGATCCCAGCCCATATGATAGAGTTGAACAAAAGGCACGTTTCTTTCGGCTAGACGGCGCGCAAGAAGACAGTTAGCGGCATAGGTACCAGGAATACGGGCATCGGATCCGTATAGATCAAAAATATAATCGGGTTCATCCGATAAGTCGGTTACGTCTGGTACTGAGGTTTGCATGCGGTAGGCCATCTCGTACTGGCTGATCTTAGAATCAATTTCAGGGTCGCCCCACACTGCCTGCTGTTCGCGCTCCAGTCGTTCCAAGTAATCTAATTCACGACGACGGCTCGCTCGATCTATACCATCCGGGTTGGATAGATACAGCACCGGATCAGCTCCTGAGCGAAACTGTACTCCCTGATGGTGGGAGGGAAGAAATCCATTGCCCCAGGCTTGCATATTCAGATTCTGCGTATCAGGTTTGCCCCGCGAAAGCAATACAATAAACGAAGGTAAATTCTGATTGGGACTGCCTAATCCGTAACTCATCCAAGAACCAATGCACGGTCGGCCTACTTGCTGCGAACCGGTCTGTAAAAATACCACAGCGGGTTCGTGGTTGATGGCTTCGGTGTACATAGAGTTGACCACGCAAATATCTTCAGCAATATTTGCAGTGTAGGGAAGCAGGTTGCTAAAATATCCTCCGGTTTTTGGGTTTTGCGTAAACTCAAACTTAGAACCCACCATAGGGAAACTGGACTGAGCGGCTAGCATTCCGGTAATTCGCTGATTTCCTCGCACACTATCCGGGATTTCTTCTCCGTGCCGCTTCATTAGCTCCGGCTTATAATCAAATAGCTCAATTTGACTAGGTCCACCACTTTGAAAAAGGTAGATAATTCGCTTGGCTTTGGGAGCGTGATGCAGTGCTTTCAATACTCCGCCAGAACCAGGAACAGTGTTTGGCTGCCCTGAAAGTAGATTAGGAGCAATCAACGAACCAATAGCGGCTGCTCCCAATCCCTTGGTAGTCGTGCGAAGAAAATCGCGACGGGTTTGATTATATTGTGCTTTCCGTATATCGTTATTCCAATTCATATCTTACTGAAGAAATTAATTTTTGTAATATGCTTCGGTGGTATTGAGAATGGTATTAGCGACTCGAGCCAAGGCGGCTACTTCCGTAGTAGGCAACTCTCTAGAAGGTGCTCGGTGTCCTACTGCCAAATAAGCTGATGTGCGGGCTTGATCCTCATCAAAGTAGGCCAATTCCTCTTGGTACTGCCCCATGAGTAACTGGAACTCTCGTTCGGTAGGTACCCGACTGGTCAATAGCTGAAATGTTTGTTTAGTAGCCTGGCGAATATCTCCTTGCGCTTTACTCATCATACTCTCAGCTAATGCTCGGCATCCTTCGATCATTTGCTGATCGTTTAGCAGTACTAACGCTTGCAACGGGGTGCTACTACGCTGACGGCGTACTTGACACTCGCCTCGGCTGGAGGCATCAAATACCAACATACTAGGTGGCGGCATGTTACGCTTCCAGAACGTATATATACTACGTCGGTAAAGGCCATTTTCGTAATCAACTTCGTAACCGGGAAAGAACCCATGAGCCATTACCTCTTTCCAAAGCCCCGGGGGCTGATAAGGGAAAGTAGATGGTCCGCCGATAGTAGGATTGAGTAAGCCACTGGAGGCAAGAATATTGTCCCGCACCATTTCGGCCGAACGACGATAACGAGGTGAGCGAGCTAACAGCAAGTTATCCGGGTCAGTCTCTTGTAACTCAGGGCGAATTTTGGATGACTGGCGGTAGGTAGCTGAAAGTACTATTTGTCGGATAAGCCGCTTCACATTCCAGCCATTTTGTTGGAAATCGACGGCCAGCCAATCCAGTAGTTTTGGGTGAGTAGGTAAAGCTCCCTGGTTACCAAAATCTTCTACTGTTTCTACCAAACCTCGGCCAAACATTAGATACCACATTTGATTAACCGCTACCCGGGCGGTGAGTGGATGATCGGGGTGGATGAGCCATTTCCCTAACCCTAAACGGTTGCGAGGAAACTCTTCCGGCCAAGCTAGTAGCGAGGTAGGTACATCTTGCTCAACCCGTTCGCCGTGGGCATCGTAAACCCCTCGTTCCAGAATATAGGTGGGACGTTCGTTTCCCCAGTCGCCCATCACCATAATCTCCTGAACGGTATCAATGGTAGCAACTTCCTTTAAACGCAGATTTTGTAGCTTGGCTCGCTCACTCTGTAGTTGACGGTCTATAAACAAATCGTAAAAGTGGTCTAGCTGATCGTTACCTCCCTGTCGGGCTTCCTTAAAAGCTACTTTTCCCTGCTCGGTGTCGTACAAATATTTTGCTACTAAGCTACCTGCTTCTTGGTTCAGAATGTAAACTTCGTCTAGTAATCCCCCCGTAAAATCCTGATCGTAGTGGCGGCTGCCAATAATTAACCCTTTATAGTGAGCGTAAACCGAGCCTCTCTTGTCAAGGTAAGGTTTAGTAGATCGGTAGAGATAGTTACGCTTTATTTCGGGGCGAATCTCTTCTCCGTTTCGGAACAACCGCATACCTTCGGCCCGACTAGAGCCATCGTAGGTCCAGACATAGTGTACCCACTCATCTATTGGTAGAGCTTCTGAGTCACGAATGTCCAGTGATTGATACGGGTGCGCGTGGTTCAAGCGGAAGTGAGTGCGGGAACTATCCAGCATAATATCCCAGCCTCGGTAGCCCTGTATTCGGTTATTACCATTATACATCACGTGGGCTTCGGTAAAATCTTTAGGAATATTAATCCAGAAACTAATGGTAAAGGGATCAGTGCGCTCAAAGAGTGAGGGCTGTCCATCAGCTACGTATTGTCCGGAAGCATTGCTACGAATAGCTTTTCCTTTGATGCCCTCTGCGCTAGTAATATCACCGCTGTAGGTAGGCTCAGCATTTCCTCTAACCGCATCCTGATCTTTTCCATTGGCCATTTGGTCGAAAGTCAGGTGAGTAACGGTTGATTGCCGGACAGCTTGCTCTAGGGCCGTTGCACTAGTTAGTTTGGATTGCCATTGCTGCACCGCATCGGTATTCTTCTGAGCGAGTTTATTTAGCTCATCCTCCTTTTGGTCTATCTGTTCTAACAGATACTCGCGGATTTTCTTAGTTTCTTGGTTAGGCAGAGCCATGACTGGTCCCGAGTTCATCGCTAGCTCATGCGGAATTTTCTGACCATTCTCGATAGCATTAAAACCAAAAATTCCATCGCCTCGCTCTACGGTAGAGTTAAAAAAACTAAAGAATTGAAAGTATTCTTTCTGAGAGATAGGATCGTACTTATGGTCGTGGCAGCGGGCGCAACCTAGCGTGAGTCCCATAAAAGCGGCTCCCAAAGTATTGGTGCGGTCCGCCACGTATTCTACCCGAAACTCTTCAGGAATAATTCCTCCTTCTGAGTTTTGCTTGTGATTGCGATTGAACGCTGTAGCTAAGATTTGCTCTTCGGTAGCGTTGGGTAGTTGATCTCCGCCCATTTGCCACAGTACAAATTTATCGTAAGAAAGATTACGGTTGTAGGCATCAATTACCCAGTCGCGGTAGGGCCAAAAAGTGTGATGAAAATCATCTAGGTACCCTTCCGAATCAGCAAAACGAGATACATCCAGCCAATGCGCTGCCATTCGTTCGCCGTAAGCCGGTAGTGCCATTAAACTATCAACCAATAGTTCGTAGTAGTCGGAGCGCTTATCGCTCATCAGTCGCTTCAGGTCATCTAGCGAAGGCGGTAATCCGGTTAGGTCAAAGTATAGTCGCCGAATAAGTTGTTCACGCTCAGCTTCGGGAGATGGCTCAATGTTATTTTGCGTCAGCTTCTCTTCAATAAAGCGGTCAATTTCGTTAGTAGCCCAATCACTTTTGGTTTCCGGCACTTCAGGCTTCTCTGGTTTGGTAAAGGCCCAATGCGGCTTGTATTCAGCACCTTGTTCAATCCATTTAACTAAGATTGCTTTTTCGCGAGGAGTAAGTTTTAGATTAGATTCGGGCGGGGGCATCATCGTCTCGGGATCATCCGAGAAAAGCCGATTAACCATTTCACTACGGTGCGCTTTGCCGGGAACAATCGCTTGCTGGCCACTTTCCAATACGGCGTAAGCTAAGGTGTCGTCACTTAAACTCAGTCCCGCTTCCACCGCCGCTTTATCGGGCCCGTGGCAAGCAAAGCAGCGGTCGGATAGAATTGGCTTAACGTGGAAATTGTAATCTATCTCTTTGGGTAGCGCATTGTAGACTTCCGCTACTTCATTGGGCATATCTGGTTTGCAACCGAATGCATAGATTAAGAAGAATAGAGAAATGAACGGTCGAGATCGCATGAAAAT
>JGI12210J13797_10988051_pt1 | contig 16224 bp, 12 predicted proteins | sample ElkSlonscriptome_3_FD_13797 | JGI IMG/M metagenome (IMG submission 13797)
CGCGAGGACCCGGCTGCGGAACGAAGCGAAGAGAGGGAGCTGCTCGCCGATCTCCTCGGGCAGGTAGGCGACCACTGGGTCGTCGGTGTCGCTGCAGGTGAGCGTAGCGCGTAGCTGCGAGGCCCCGAACACCTTCCGACGCGCGAAGGCGCGGTCTTCGAGGAGCAGACGCTGCACCTTGTCCCCGATCCCTTCCACCGCCGCGCGGTGCTTTGGCGTGAAGAGCTGCTCCAGCTGGCGCGAGACCCGCTCGGCGGTGCCGCCTACGCGCAGGCTGTAAGAACTGTCGAGGAGCTTGCCCACCTGCTCGAGCTCGCCCTGGAGCTTGTCGTCTCCGAGTGCGAGCGGCTCGAGCAGGGCCACGAGTCGCTCGACCTCGGCCACCGCGTCGAAGCAAGGGCGTAGGTCGCCCTCGAGCAGGACGATGGGCGCGACGAAGGCCCCGTCGGCGCTCGCGTCATCGAAGGCTTCGTGAAGGCTGCGGGCGCCGCCCGGCCGTCCGCGCGACAAGACACCGAGGCAATGGTGATGCGCTTTGGCTTCGGCTGGGTCGTCGGATGCGAGGTCGCGCTTCGGATCGGGCTCGACGAAGTCGAGCTCGTCGATCAGGTCGGAGAAGTAGGCGCGCACGCGCTCCACGGAGCCGGGCTCGTACCAGATCAGCTGCGTGTGCTCGCTCCGCTTGCCGGTGGCCGCCGGCGTGGCCTCTCGCGACGGGGTTGGCGCTACGGGTTCCTCGCGCGGCGGTGAGCTGTGCGCCACCGAGGCGGCGGCGAAGGTCGCGGGCGACAGCACGGCCCGGGGAGGAGGTGTGAGCGCCGGGGCCGGTGACACGCCGAGCGGCGGGGGGGGCGCAGAGGGACGCGGAGGGGGCGCGGACGGACGCGGGGGCGGGCCGGATGGCCGCTGAGGCAGATCTGGCGCCAGGCTGTTCCACGCCGACCCTCGCTTCTCCTCCTTCGTGCCCGCTCCGGTTGGCGAAGCCCGCTGCGGAGGCGCGAGCCAGGGCGCCACGTCGCGTTGCTCGGGGGTTAGGTTCCCCATCGCCGCCCGTAGCTCGGCGGGGCCGAGGGTACCCGTCTCCACTCGGGCACCCTCCCCCGTGGTCACGGGCGCGGGGGGCGCCTTGTCGCCGGTCGACTGCGCCGTGAAGGGCAGGGCCACACTGCCCTGTCGAGCGACGGCCCGTTCCGCGGTCCGCGCCGAGACCGGCACCGAGCGCGCTCGGGCGCGGCGGCGAATCGAATCGAAGTCCTCATCGCCGTGTGCCAGGGCGACGAACACGACCCCCCCGGCACTCGGATCGACCTGCCCCCGCCAGCTGACCGTACACACGCCGCGATCGAGGTCGATGTACAGTGTGTCGGCCAGCATGTCGATCGGGTCGGCCTCGGCTGCGGGCGCTTGCGCTCGGGGCGCCACATAGCCCAACGCGCGCTCACCGCTGAGGCGTGTCGTCAGCGGAGCCTTTCCCGGGCCCGCCACGACGATACGCTCGTCGGCGGCGAGCGGACGGGCCAGCTGCTGATCGGCCGGCGCGACGTTCCAGTAGCGCCAGTCCGCGTCGCCCGGAAAGCCTCGCTCAGCCAGGTGCGCCTCTCGCCAGTCGGCGTGGCCACCCAACCAGCGCCGCCGCTCGGTGCTGTCGGCGTCTAGGGGGCCGGTCCCGCTCAACGCCCCGTCGACGGCGATTAGGCGCTTGTCGATCTTGCCGACCTCGAGCCGGCCTGGCTCGCCGCCGCCCCCCTGGCCGACCACCAAGACGTCGGTGGCCGACTTGAATGGCGCCTGGGCGCCTCCCGGCCCGCTGGCGTGTTCCAGCGACGTCACCGAACCGGGCTCTAGGCGGTAGCTCGCGCGGCAGACGACGGTCAGGCGTTCCTCGCCCGCGCTGCCCCGCCATGGCACGAGCTCGCCCAACAGGCGGGAAGGTAGGATGAGCTTGAGGTTGGAAGGCATCGCGATGTCAGAGCCGGGCGAGGAACTCATCCCGGGACATCTCCTCGGGGTCGACGCCATCCTCGGGCCAGACCATGAAGTAGAGGTTTACGGCCAGTAGCAGTCCAATCAAGTTGGCCTCATCTTGCGTCGAGGGCGGTTTCAGCTCGCGGTCGACGATGGCGCCGAGCTTGGCGTCGCGCCGCTCCTGAAGCGTCGGCTCTCGCCCTTCGGCCGTGAGCTTGGCCATCGTATCGAGCATTCCACCGATGAACGAGAGCGCCGGGTCGTTGGGACGCATTCCGCGGGCCTTCTGTACCTCCGCCTCGGCGATGGTGAGCGCCTCACGGAACTCCTCGCCGCTCGAGATGTGAATGGTCGGCGTGGTTGGCTCGCTCATGGCCCGTCTCCGTCATCAGCGGCGAGCCCGCCGGGGTTGCCTCCGCCCACCCCCGTCGGGTTGCCGTAGGCCTTCCGCGGCGGACCGACGCCGGTAGGAGTGGGCGGGTTGGGCTTGGTCGACCCGTGGTAGGGCGGCCCGTGCCTGGGCGTCGACATGTAGGTGGATCCATCGACGACGTTCAGCCCGCGGTTGTCGTGGACGTAGTACTGCTTCGCTCCGCCCCGGGTCCATTGAGCCATCGGTATCGACCAGGTGTCGTTGATGGGCCCGGCCGTGGACTCCATGATGGTCGTATTCGCTGGAACCTCCACGTCACTGATCTGCTTCGGCCTCACGAACCCCTCTTTGACACTGGCGCCGTAGGCACCGACCCCGACCTGATCCGGCGTGACGCCATGGTCGGAGACGTAGTTGCCGGACCAGGTCTGCCCCGCGTTTTGCGCTTGCTGCTTCACCATGGGCCGCGTCGTGGTGTAGGTCCGCACCGGATGGTTGAAGTCGATACCCTGCATCTTCGACGCGATATCCGATTGTGACATGGTCCTCGTCGCGCCGTGCCGGTCGACCCGGGGCGCGGCAAAGTGATCGTAGGCGACCTCTTGGCGCGCCTTGATCTGGGCGGGGGTGCGACCACGCATGGCCGCGAGGGTGCTGGTGGGTAGGCGCGACTGGGCCGCGATCCCCAAACGCGCTCCCGCTCCGCCCCCGAACATTCCGCCGCCGAAGCCGCCGATGAGCTCGCCCCAGAAGGCGCCGTCCTCGCCCCAATGCGAGCCCACCCAGCGCCCCGCGCGCCCCCCTACGAGGCCGCCGAGGAGACCGCCCGCAAACGATACGCCCGCGCCGATCGCGCCGATGACCGGAACCATGAGCAGCCCGCCCGCGATCCCCCCCGCCCAGGCGACGACGGTGAGGGTGGTCACCGCCCACTCCGGAATCTCGGGCCGGATGGTCAGCCGCGGGTCGAGGGCCGTCTCGCCGCCGATGAGGACCGTCTCCTGATCGGCGTGGAGCTTGCCTGAGCACTCGGACTGATCGGAGCGGCGCGCCGCCATGTCGCCATTGACGAAGACGGTGGAGCTACCGGTGGCGATCTTCTCGGCGCCGTGCCGATCACAATCGATGAAGTCGAGGAAGACGCGTGCTTGCTTGCGGCCCACCGTGCACACGTCCGGTGAGCCGCTGCCTATCCTCCCTTTTACGTTTCCTTCGTTGCGTTGACCGACGGCCATGCCGAGCAGCCCGCCTGTCGCGCTCATGCCGGCGACGAAGGTCGCGCCGAGGAGGAGCGCGAGCGTACCGCCGGTGGCGATGGTGCCCACCAGGGCCAGGCCCACGAGCAGCCCTACCGCCATGCCAGCGAACAGTCCGCCGAGGGCACTCGTGTGACCAATGTCGTCGCCTAGTCGGGCTGCTTCGGCGGCGGTCATGATCGTGCCTCGCTCATCCTGGTTCGGCGTCGTCAGGGCTCAGGGGAACTTCACGCTCGCGAGAACGCGATCGAAGACGGCGTCGAACTTGCTCGCCTGGTCTCGCGTCACCGTCGTGGTGAAGCTGAGCACCTTGCCCTTCGCGCCCTGCACCATGGTGAGGCGCTGCTCGATGGGTCCGTTGCCGCCGACCCAGCCGAAGCGGATCTCGATCGCCTCGCGGCCGCCGAGCTGCATTTCCTCGCGCTTGCGGAGGTCGAAGCCGTTCATGCCTTTGGCGAGCTCGACGAGCTGTTTGTCGGCGTAGGACTTCAGCGTCTGTCCCTTGGGGAGCGTGTCGCGGGTGAGCACCACGTTGGCCGCGGTGCGTTGCCCCTCCTTGGCCGGCTCGGCGAAGGCCACCACGCTGCGGTCGTTCCAGTCGCGAGGAACGTCGAAGGTCACGTCGGAATGCTCGTATCGCGCCATGTGCTGCTGTGCTTTCTAGGACGGTGGAGATTCGAACAGGGCGTGGGTCACGCGGTCGGGAGCTTCTGCAGCTGCCCGCTCGCGTCTCCCCGATAGAGGGCGACCCCTTGCTGGGCGGCGGCGACGCTCGCCGCCTCGACGGGGGCCATGCCCGCCGCTTGGAAGGCCGTCGCTTGGCGCCCCATCCGCTCGGGATCGAAGTAGCCGGGCGCGGACTGCGTCCGAACCGCGGCCAGGATGGGGGTCTGGGCGCCACCGTCATCGGGCCGCGGGGCCGCTTCCGCGGGGCCGCTTGCGGACTGCACCACGGCGAAGCGCTCGCCACCGTTGAACGCTTGGGCGAGCGCAGGGGCGAGGGAGGCTGCGCTCGGGGGGCTCGCAGACGCTGCGGCGAGCACCGGGCCTAGCACCCGACCGGCTGAGGTGGGCAAAGACGCGACCGCTTCCCCCGCCGCGAGTTGCACGAGCTGCATCACGTCGTCGGGGCCCCGCGACAGAATACGCGCCCCGGCCGCCGCCACCCCATCACCCGAGAAGGCAGACGCGCCCTGGCTCAAGACGCGCGCGATCTCGGGGGGGAGATCCAGCTCGGCGGGCGCGGCAGCTGGCGTCGTCGGCGGCATGGCCACCATCTCGTCGGGCACGGGGACACCGGGGCGGATGCGCACGTCGACGATGCCGCCAGGCAGCTCCGCCCCTTCAGGGGCCACCCGAAGCACTTCTGCAGCCTCGCTCGTCTCGCCCGGGGCGGGTCCGCCGGGTCCGCCCGGATCGAGGGCGGGGCCGACGGTCTCCACCTGCTGCGGGTTGCGCCCCTCGCAGTTGAGATGCACGAGCTCGCCGTCGATGGCGATGGGGGCTCCGGCGTTCATCACAATCGACTGCCCTGCGCGCATGAAGATGTTCCCGTTGGCCTCGAGCCGGATCGTGTCGCGATCGAGGACGATGCAGGCTTCGGCGGTGCTGATGACGATCCGGTTGTCGGTGACGCGCATCCCGGTACCCGCGTCCGCCACCTGAAGCTGGTACATCTCGCCAGCGTCGATCGTATCGCTGGTTCCGATGGTCGAGCTGCGTCCTTCGATGACACTCGTCGAGTGACTCGCGCCCACGGTGACGCTTCGGTTTTCTCCGACGGCGAGCGCGTCGTTGCTGCCGATCGTTGCGCTGCGATTGTTGCCGACGCTGAGCGTGTCGTCGTTCTTGACGACGGTCGCGCGGTCTTTTTCGGCCTGGACCTTGAAGAGCTCGGCGCCCTTCTTGTCCTCGAACATGATCTCGTTGAAGCCGCCGGACCCCGGTGACGAGTCGCTCTTCCAGGTGCTCTTGGTCTTGTGCTCGGGGAGCGAGTAGGGGACGCGCGTGGTGTTGTTGTAGACCCGGCCGGTGATGATGGGCCGATCTGGGTCGCCGTCGAAGAAGTCGACGAGCACCTCTTGGCCCACGCGGGGGATCACCATCATGCCGAAGCTCGAGCCAGCCCAGGCCTGACTCACGCGGATCCAGCAGCTGCTTCGTTCGTCGAGCGTGCCCTCACGATCCCAGTGGAACTGCACCCGTACCCGTCCGAACTCGTCGGTGTGGATCTCCTCGCCCCGCGGACCGACCACCACTGCGCTCTGCACGCCGACGATACGTGGCCGGGGCGTCACCTGGGCGGGGCGGTAGCGGCGGTCGGCGTACACGGCCTCTCCGCCGAAGCGGTAGGTCTCGACGGAGGCCACCTCGCCCTCAAAAAAGGACGTCTTGACCAAGAGCTTGTCGTCGGGGCCGAGGTCTTTACGTTGTGGGTGATCGATGGCGAAGACGCTCCCGGGCGCGAGGTCGATCACATTGGTCTCGTAGCTCACGACCCGCCGGTCTCGTCGCTCGCCGTCGAGCGAGCGCTGAGCCAGATTCTGCGCTTCGGTCTCGTTTACGCGGGCGATGCCGCGATCGTCGGCGACCGGCGTGTCGCCTCCCTGCCCCGGCTCGACCACGAAGGCGCCGGGCAGGTAATGGTACTGCTCGTACTTGTTCTCCTCGTTGTCACTATCGGACTCGGATTCGGCGAAGAGCTGGTAGTCGGGACGGTTGCGAAAGTCGAAGTCACGGATGGTGTAGCGCCCCGGGGTCACCACCTGGGCCTGACGCACCTTCGTCGTAAACTCGGGCGCGAAGGCCTCGTTGGGATTGTCGGCGTAGGGCAGCGGACCCCCCGGACGCGGGGCGTTGCTCTGTGGCTCGTCCGCGAGGACCAGCTTCGTGAGCTCTTGGCCCATCCCACCGTCTTGTCCCTCGCCATGGAGGAAGAAGTAGGCGATGCCCGCCTCCTCGAGCAGCCGGCTCAGGAAGGCGAAGTCGGTCTCGCCGTACTGCACGCGGTACTCGTGGGTGGGGTAGGCCCCCGGGTCGATCCGCAGCTCCGGTTCGACATCCCACTCGGCGAGCAGCTGCGTCACGATCTGCGGCGTGGACAGGTGTTGGTAGATGCGATTGCCCCGCCGCAGCGTGGTGCGCCAAAGGGTGGGCACGATGCGAAGCGCGTAGGTCGAAACGCCCGTCTCCTCCGCCTGCAGCTGCTCCATCGAGCTGACGAGCCCCGCCCAGACCCGCGCCGCTTGGGGCGGCACGTCGGGCTCGAGCTTCAGTGCTGCCGCCTTGTTGACGAAGGTCTGGAGCTCGAGGTCCTCTCGCTCCGAGCGGGCGATGACATCGACCTCGAAAGGCCTCGAGAGCGCCTCCCGGATCACGAATCGTCGGACCGACAATGACGCGTCGCCGTTGGCAAAGGTGAGCTCGAGCTTGGACATCTTGTACGTCGAAAAAAAAGCTGGCCGACCCTATCACCGCGTAGGACGTGGCTCTAGCGGTCCGGCCGGGTCGTACCGTTGTTGGTTGGAGGGGGTACGCGAGCGGCGGCGAGGTGGATCACCGGGCGGGAGGGGCGAGGCGTCACCCTCGGCGGGACGGCACGAAGTGTAGCCCCGGTGGGGATGCGCCGTCGCCGCTCGCGCTGAAGCGGGTACTCTGCCGCCATGACGGTCCGGTCGCGACAGTTTCCGCTCGAGCCGGGGTGGCGGGTGCTCATCGTCGATCTGGGCATCGACCCACGGGAGGTCCTGCGTCGGGCGGAGCTCCCCGAGGATCTGCTGACGCGTGAGGATGTGATGCTCGACCCCGAGCGGTACTTCCGTTTCTGGCGGGCGCTCGAGGCGGCGAGCGGTGATCCCCTCTTTGCGCTTCGGCTCTGCGAGGTGGTGACGACGGAGTCCTTCTTGCCCCCGCTCTTCGCCGCGCTTTGCAGCACCAACCTCGAGGAGGGGATCGAGCGTATCGCGCAGTACAAGCGCCTCATCGGACCCCTGGGGATGAAGGTGGAGTCCGAAGCGGATGCGCTGTCGGTGAGCTTCGATTGGCTCGATGCCACGCTCACGCCTCCCCCCTCGATGATCGCGATGGAGCTGGTCTTCCTGGTGGAGCTGGCGCGACGCGCGACCCGGTCGAACCTGTGCCCGCTCCAGGTCGAAGCACGGGTCGAGCTGCAGCCCCACGATGGCTACGCGGAGTACTTCGGGTGTTTGCCCGAGGTGGGTACGCGCCACCGCCTCGTCTTCTCGCGGGCCGATGCGGAGCGGCCCTTCATCACCAGCAACGCCGCCCTCTGGAGGGCCTTCGAACCCGATCTGCGTCGACGCCTGTCCGAGCTCGAGGCCGAGGCGACGACCACCGAGCGCGTCCGAGCGGTCCTGCTCGAGGCGCTGCCGAGCGGCCAGTCTTCCGCCGACGAGGTCGCGCGCCGGCTCGCGCTCAGCAAGCGAACCCTGCAGCGTCGCTTACGCGATGAGTCCACCAGCTTTCAGGTCGTGCTGAACCAGACCCGCGAGGTACTGGCCAAACACTATTTGATGCGGACGAGTCTCTCGGGGACCGAGATCGCCTTTCTCATCGGCTTCGACGATCCGAACTCGTTTTTTCGCGCGTTCCACCAGTGGACGGGCCAGACCCCACAGCAGCTGCGCGCCTCCCATTGAGGGGGCTCGTCGCACCTCAGCCGAACGTGATGCCGAAGACCGAGCCGAGCAACCCGTGCTTGGGGATGCTCACCGGTTCTTCGGGGTAGCGGTAGGACGGCGGTGGCGGCGGCACCGGCGACGTCGGGGCGCCCTGTGCAAGACCGGGAGCCGGGGGCGGAGGGACGTGCGGGTAGCTCGGGGTCGCGGATTGGGCCGCCGGCGCGGTCGGTGCGGCGGGGCGAACCGAGGACGGCGTCGGAAGCGCGCGCCGCGGACGAGCCGACGCGGGCGGAGGCAGGATACGTCGCTGCGGCTCGGGGGCGACCTCGATGGGCTCCGCCCTGTCCGCCTGCGGCTCGACGACGAGCAGGGGAAAGCGCTGCGAGACGGGCTGCCACGCGTCGGCGTGGAATTGGTCATCCGCGTGGGCGAGCTCGGCCGTGGAGGGGATCTTTCCGGCGGCGACGCCTCGCTCGATGAGCACGAGCGAGACTGGGCCCACCACGTTGCCCTCGTTGCGCACCATCCAGATTTCCGCATCTTGGACGGGGTTTGGGGCCGATTGTCCTTGGTTCTGGGGATGGGGAGCGGCGACGTTCATGCCACCTCATACGACCTCTGAGGGCAGACCTTCCCTCCATCCGTCAGGGGCAATCGTCCGGGATATGCGCCACCTTCACCGGCGAGGTGGTCACCATCTGCCAGGTCGGTTGCCCGCCGGGCCCGAGGATGTAGGTCATGCTGACGGGCACGTCGGGAAGGGAGCCTTCGGCCTTGTCGCGCAGCTGAGCCGGGGTGCATCGCGGGAGCCGTATCGGTTGGTGTGACCTTCCCGCGCAGCTGCCCTCTTCCACCAGTGCCGTGCCCCCGCTGGTGAGGGCCGTGACGCAGGCCTCGATGCCGGGGGAGTAGTGGACCACGACCAGCGTGCCCTCTTCGTAGAGGATCCCCGAGCGGGGTACGTCGCTGAGGACGATGAAGGCGAGGTGGCTGTCTTTGCGCTTCTTCTTGGCGAGCTCCGACAGCTGCTCGATCACCGCGAGTGGATCCCGTCCCACGAGCCGCACGTTCTTTGGGGCCGGCGTCGTCGGGGGGCTCTCCTCCTCCGTCGGCGGCTCTTCGCGCGGTTCCTCTTTGCTCGGTTCCTCTTCGCTCGGCTCCGGCGGCTTCTGCGTCTTCCGCTGCTTCCTCTTCTCCGGCGCGTCGCGTTCATCTTCGGTGCGGGATGAGGCGTCGGTCGTGCCCTGGTTCATGGCGAGCGCGCCGATGGCAACCACGGCGACGAGACTGACGGCCAATAGCGCCGCGTAGAGACCGACGGGGCGCGACGGAGGAGGAGGTGGGGCGGTTGCCTGAAAGCGGTCCACGGGGGCCGAGGTGGTGGCGGCCTCGAGAGGGCTGACGGAACGGGCTGGGTGGGCGGTGGCGGCGCCGGTGGTGTCGACGGCCGTGGGGGCGGCAGCGACCGCGACCGTCTCGTTCGCAGCCTGCTGGAAGGTACGCGAGAGTTCGACTGCGCTCGCGTGGCGCCGGGTCGGCTCGACGTTGAGCGCCCGCTGCATCCACGCCACGAAGCCCGGGGGCAGATCGGGCCGGTGCACGTTCGGGGGGGTGAAGTGACCCTGGTGAATCGCCACGCTGAGTGCGCCCACGGTTTCGCCGTGGAAGGGCAAGGTGCCACAGAGCGCCGCGTAGGCCATCACCGCCACCGACCAGAGGTCGCTCGCGGGTCCCACGCGCTTGGGATCCATCAGCTGCTCCGGGCTCATGTAATAGGGCGTGCCCAGCATGGCTCCGGTCGCGGTCATCTCGTGGCTCGCCGTAGCGAGCTGCTTGGCGATACCGAAGTCGAGCACCTTCACGTGGAAGCCGGCCCCAGTGTCCACCAGGAAGACGTTCGCGGGCTTGATGTCGCGGTGGACGATCCCAGCACGGTGGGCGGTATCGAGGGCCGAGCAGACCTGTTCCACCACGCGACTCACCTCGCCGACCGGCATGGGGCCGAGCCGCTCGATGCGCTGGTGGAGATCCTCGCCGCGGAGTCGCTCCATCACGATGTAGGGCCGGTTCTGGGGGCTCACTCCGAAGTCGAAGACCTGCACCGTGTAGGGGCTGCCCAGCTGTGCCACCGCCCGCGCTTCGCGCCTGAACCGCTCGAGTGCGTCGCTGGAGGGAGCGACCTGAAGCAGGACCTTGACCGCTACCTCGGCGCCGAGCCGCGCGTGGTCGGCCGTCCAGACCTCACCGAGCCCGCCCGCTCCCAGCCGCTCGCGCAGGGTTAGATGGGTGTCGATCTGCTGGCCGGGTGCGAGCTCCACAGACGCATTGTAGGCGGGACTTCAACTGCATGGCAGCGCGGTGGCGGTCGTGTGTGCCCCCGGCCGTTCAGCCTCGGGATGGTCCCGCGTGAAGACGAGTGCGCCATCCTCCAGTGGGCGCAGCTTCATCATCACGTAATCCTGAAGGTAGTTCTGGTACAGCTTCCAGGGCGCCCGATCGCCCTGCCGGGGCAGCAGGTGCCGGGCACGTTGGAAGTAGCCCGAGGTGAGGGTGATGAAGGGACCCTGGTCGCCGATCCCCTCCGCGCGGGGGGTGCAAGCCGCGAAGCCATGCTCTTCCATATGGTTGAGCACGCGACACACGAGGTCGGCGATGAGATCCGCCTTCAGGGTCCACGATGCGTTGATGTAGCCGAACACCATCGCCATGTTCGGGACGTCCTGCAGCATGGCGCCCTTGTAGTAGAACTTCTCCGACACCGGGATCGTCGCGCCGTCGATGGTCACCTCGGCCCCGCCGAGGACCTGGAGCTCGAGCCCAGTGGCGGTGACGATGATGTCGGCCTCCAGCTCGTCGCCCGACGACAGGCGTATCCCCTTGGGCGTGAAGCGTTCGATGTGGTCGGTGACCACCGTGGCCTTGCCGGAGCGGATGGCGTCGAAGAGATCCCCGTCGGGCACCGCGCACAGCCGCTCGTCCCACACATCGTATTGGGGCGAGAAGTGCTTCAGGTCGATGTGGCCGTCGAGCTCCTCCTTCAGCTGACTGAGAAGGAAGTGGCGCATCTTCTGGGGGCGGTGTCGCGAGAAGGCGTAGACCCCCATGCTCAAGAGCATTTTGCGAAGGCGGGCGATGGAATAGACCGCCGGCTCGGGCAAGATGCGGCGGAGGCGGTTGCTGATGACGTCCTCGCGCGGCACCGAAGCCACGTAGCTCGGAGAGCGCTGAAGCATGGTCACCCGTGCGGCCTGCTCGGCCATCGCGGGCACGAGGGTCACGGCCGTCGCGCCGCTGCCGATCACGACGACCCGCTTGCCGGTGTAGTCGAGGTCCTCGGGCCAGGCTTGAGGGTGCACGATGTCCCCCTCGAAGTCGTCACGACCCTCGAAGTGCGGTGTGTAGCCGTGCTCGTACTTGTAGTAGCCGGCGCAGCTCACCACGAAGCGAGCGGTGAGCTCGACCACCTCGTCGGTCTCGACGCGACGCACCCTGAGGTGCCAGCGCGAGGCTTGCGATGACCAGTCGAGCGACTCCACCCGGTGTTGGAAGCGGATCTTCTCGGTTACGCCGTACTCGTCGGCCGTCTCCCGGATGTAGCTCCGGATGTCGGGTCCGTCGGCGATGGCCTTGGGGTTCGTCCAGGGCTTGAAGTGGTAGCCCAGGGTGAACATGTCCGAGTCCGACCGGATCCCCGGGTAGCGGAAAATGTCCCAGGTGCCGCCGATCGCGTCCCGCATCTCGAGGATGCTGAAGGACGCCTGCGGGCTCTTCTTCTCGAGGTGTACGGCCATGCCGATGCCCGAGAGGCCTGCCCCGATGATCACCACGTCGAGGTCTTCCATCGTCTCCCCACCCTAGCAGCCAGACCGCCTCGACGGGTCGACGCCCGCTGAGGGCACGACACCGTTCGGCGAAGCTTACGTGTGCGGCACCGAAGTGCCGACTAGGCTTGGACGATGCGCATTGAAGACGAGTGGCCCAGCACGCACCCCGATCGCCTCCAGCTCTATTCCCTGAACACCCCGAACGGCATCAAGATCGGCTTTGCCCTCGAGGAGATCGAGCTCGACTACGAAGCGCATCGGATCGACATCATGAGCGGCGACCAGCACAAGCCGGCGTTTCTCACCGTCAGCCCCAACGGGAAGATCCCTGCCATCGTCGACCCCGACGGACCAGGAGGAAAGCGGCTGGAGCTCGCGGAGTCGGGGGCCATCTTGCTGTGGCTCGCCGAAAAGACGGGCCGGCTCCTGCCGAAGGATCCCATCGCGCGGCTCGACACCATTCAGTGGATGCTCACGCAGGTCGGCCACTTCGGGCCGATGTTTGGACAGTTCGGTCACTTCCACAAGTTTGCCCGCGAGACCTGTGACCATCCCTACCCGCTCGATCGCTACCGCAAGGAGTCGAAGCGCCTGCTCGGCGTGCTCGAGTCGCGGCTGAGCGATGGGCGTGCGCACCTCATGGGCGACGAGCTCACCATCGCCGATGTGGCCACCGTGCCCTGGGTTGAGGTCCTCGGCGGCTTCTACGAGGCGACCGAGGAGCTCGACCTCCCGAGCTTCGAGAAGGTGAACGGCTGGGTCGAGCGGGTCACCTCGCGTCCGAGCTACGAGCGCGGCAAGAACGTCACGCCCTTCGGCTGAGGCCGTTCCTTCGGAGGGGGCGTGCCGGGTCGCGCCATCGCGATGGGCCGCTCATCGCCGGTTCTTAGTCCGAGACCACCAGCTCACAGCCGACGAGCACGTCGCCGTCGCGTCCGCGGTGGACCCAGCGCGGGGTCACCGTGAGCTCGTAGGGGCCAGGCGTCAGGGCGAGCGGGCAGTCTTCGAGGGGGCGGCGCCAGGTGGCGACGTCGACCTCCTCGTCGTTCCGTCTCGCCTTCGTGAAGCTGGGCGCGCCGGGGGTGGCGTCGCAGCTCATGGTGACGGGCTCTCCGCCCTCGACGGGTCGGACGACCACGTCGAAGGCGAGGCGCGGTAGCTCGTCTTGTCGCGGTCCCTCGCCGAGGACCATCTCCACCTCGCTCCGAAGCGACAGCACCTCGTCGCCAGCGTCGAAGCGGGTGGTGGCGGGCCGGTGCTCGAAGGTCATCTCCGCCAGCTGGTTTTCCCGCAGCTGGAAGCCCCCGGCCATGAGGGCGCCGGCTCCGATGGCGACGGCGAGCGTCTTGTAGCGCTGCGGCGACGAAGGCACCCCGTCAGTCTAGTCCGAAGGGCGGCTTGCCTCACCGCCCATGACGACCACCAGCGAGATGCTGTCCGCAGAGAAGTTCCTGACCACGTGAGCCTTCGGGCGGTGTAAACAGCCCCGATGACGCGCGCGGCCTGGACGACGCTCTTCGCCACCTGCCTCCTCGGGTGTGCGAGCCCGGTACCACCGGCTTCCCCGGAGGCGGCGCCCCCTCAGTTCTTGCTCGAAGGGCGCTGGACCGTGCAGTCGTCCTCGCTGCCGATGTGGCACGAGCCCGAGATCACGTGCCCCACCCTCGTCTACCTGCCGGCGATGACGGCCGATCACATCGACGACTTCGTCCTCTACCGTGACGAGGGCGAGCCCGAGGTGATCGCGGGCAAGGACTGGCAGGACCCGGCCGACCGCCGCCACGTGACCTGGCGCGGGCGGGGCCCGCTCTTCCTCTTCTCGGGCGACTGGTACGTCCGGGCCAAGACCGACGACTGGATGATCATCTACTTCGAGCCCACGCTGGTGAGCCCGGAGGGCGTCGACATCCTGGCCCGGGGGCCCTCGCTCCGCGCAGGACAGTGGGCGGCCATCGAGGCCGCGATCGCGGGAGATCCGGTCCTCTCGCCCTTCGCCAGCCAGCTGACGAAGGTCGACCGCGAAACCTGCGACGACGACGTCTGAGCGGCAGTTTTCGTGCGACGAACGCTCGGATCGTGCGCCCTCGGGGTGACGCGATTCGCGTCTGGTGCCGTCATGAAGTCCAACTGGCTGATTTTTCTCGCGTCTGCTGCTTTCACCGCCTGCACCGTCGACGGTCCGATCGATGACGGGGCGCTCGACGACCCCGCCGGCGGGGTCGGTGGTGACGGCTACGGGGTGACCGTCGGTGGCGTGGGACCGGGGGGCGGCGGCGACCCAAGCGGGGGCGCCGGCGGCATGAGCAACCCGGGCGGCACGACCAGCGGCGGCAGCACGACCGGCTCATCGAGCAGCAGCAGCGGTGGCGGCACCGGTGGCGCGGGACCGGCGCCCTGTCCCGCGGGCATGCACTGCGTGAGCAGCTTTCCCTACGTGCACAGCGCCACCACACTCGGCGCGTCGTCCGACCAGTTCGACAGCTACAGCTGCGGCTCCCAGAACGAGGCGGGGCCGGAGGTCATCTACCGCGTGGAGCTGGCCAGTGAGGGCTTCATCTGGCTCGACCTCAGCGGGCTCCCGGCCGGGGTCGACATCGACGTGCACCTCCTCGGCAGCCTCAACCCCAACGACTGCCTCGCCCGTGGTCACTGGGACGCGGGCAAGCACCTTCCCGCGGGGACCTACTACGTCACGGCCGACACGTGGGTCGACGGCAACGGCAACCCCCAGGCCGGCGCCTACACGCTCGGTATCGGCGCCCTCACGGTGCAGGACCTCACCGGCTGGGGCATGAGCGCCGCGGTCGCCTCCGATGCGCTCCGCGTCTTCGACCGCGCCTGGGACGACGACGACGTCGACAGCACCGCCTACGCGGTCGCCGACTTCTCGATGCACGCCTCCCAGCAACGGTTCTGGGTCTTCGACGTATTCGACGCCACGCTCCGGCATCGCACCTACACCACAGTGGGCGAGGCGAGCGACAACGGCCTCGACGGCTGGGCGGATGCCTTCTCCAACATCTCCGGCTCGCACATGTCGAGCATCGGCCTCATGAAAGCGGCGGAGCTGTACACCGGGAGCTTCGGGCCCTCGGTTCGACTCGACGGAATGGAGTACGGCTTCAACAACAAGGTCCGCTCCCGCGCCATCGTGATGCACCCTTGGAACGGCTCGGACCCGGCCTACGTCAGCAGCCATCCCACGACCGGAGCGGCGCCGACCTGGGGCTGCCTCGGCATCGACCCCAACATCTCGGGCGACGTGCGTCAGTTCTTGGCCAACGGCGGTCTCGTGCTCTCTCACTTCCCCGACGGCAACTGGTCGGTGAACTCGAACTACCTCTGAGCCCTGTCACTCGCGGCGAGGCACGCTATCCTCGCTGCGTAGATGACGTGGCGACATTGGATTCTTACCCTCGCTCTCGGCGCCGCGAGCGCTGCCGGCTGCTTCACCCAATTCGAGAAGATCGACGGGACGGGAAAGGGAGGTTCGGGAGGGGCCGGCGGCGTCGGCGTCGGCGGGACCGGCTCTGGAGCCGGTGGTGTCGGAGGCGCAGGGGGAGGACCGGATTGCTCCGAGCCCGTCCCCGGGGTGTGCGCGTTCACCGGCACCTTCGAACCGTTCGGTCTGGCCTCGGGCGGCACCGTGACGGTGACCGACATCGGACTGCGGCCGATGCTCATGGCATTGCCCAACATCTACTTGGTGGGTCGCTTCACCGGGCCCATCTCGATCAATGGAAGCGAGGTCGGGGAGATGGGAACCACCGACGGGTTCGTCCTCGAAGTCACGACGCAGGGGGACTACGTGAACCACGTCATTCTGGAAGAGGTCGACGCCACCTCCACCTTGACGATCGCCCAGCGTCAAGCGGATACGAGCTTCGTGGTCGGGGGACACTACAGCGAGAGCAACAGCGTGTGTACGGGGGGGCGAGGGTTGTTCGCGCGTCGATTCAACGATGACTTCTCCCCACAATGGTCCACGTGCATCGATGCGCTGATGGCGACCGCTCTCGCCGTCCATGACGTCACCTTCTCGGAGCTCGACTACGTAGCCCTGGTGGGCGATTTCAGTGGGACGCTTGGCCCAGGCCCAGGCCCAGTGGCGGGGGGCGTCGACGGCTTCATCGCGACGCTCGAGCCCGTAATGCAGAACCCATCCT
>JGI12210J13797_10001663_pt1 | contig 16217 bp, 12 predicted proteins | sample ElkSlonscriptome_3_FD_13797 | JGI IMG/M metagenome (IMG submission 13797)
TTCGAAGTCCGAATTACCCGGGTCCGTATCTTCGAAGTCCGAATCACCCGGGTCCGTATCGCCCGGGTCCGAGTCTTCGAAGTCCGAATTATCCAGGTCTGAATCGAGCCGCGACATCAGATCGTCGACCTCTGATTCCTGTTGCGGATCAGATGACAATTCATCGCTCGCCGAAGCGTCCTGATCGGAAACCCAATCGGAGCTTCCCTTGACCAGCGGATGCCCCGGCACGACGCTGTCGGCCAATGCAATAGCAGCGCGCCATTCAGGCGCTGCTTCGGACTCGACCTGCTCGAACATCGATTCCAGCGCATCTCCGAATTCTTCTTCCCTGCCCTCAGCGGCAAGGCTCTTCAGCAATGCCAGGTGTAGCGAGAGGTTGGCGGGATTGTCCTTCAGTTGCGCACGCGCCGAATCCACCGGGTTCTGGTCTCGCGTTTCGGCGCGCGGCAGATCGACTGCGCGCGTCAGCGGCAATGTCGATTCGGCCGCCTGCCGGCGACGCAGCAGCGCTCTTGTTACGAATACCCCGATCAACAGAACAACAACCAACCCGACTACAAGTAAAAGAATCGGGTTCAACCAGAATCCACGCGAGCTCTCGATCTCGGTCACGGCGCGTTCCGGCGCTTCTGCGGCCGGTTCAGGCTCTGCCGGCCCGGCGGCATCCCCGGAATCACTTGCCGGCGAGGCCTCCACGGCCTCTGTTGCAGCATCGTCCGCCGTGTCCACAGGGGTCTCGGCGCCTTGTTCGTCACTCAAATCGTTCCTCCGGGCTCCGGCGTCGAGTCCTTGCGAGGCTGCCTCGAACTGTTCAAGATACGCATCCAGCCGATTTGAAACTTCCGATCTCGTTTGAGGATCGGCATCGGCTCGAGTCGCTTCGCGAGCTGCCCGCAGCGTTGCCTCGAGACCGGCCAGTTCCGCATCGCGAACGCCCACACCCTGCGGATTTGCGCGCACCAGGGTCTCGAGCTCGTCAACCTGGGACTGGAACTCTTCGGCCTCCTGACGCGCTGCGTACAACTCCTCTTCAGCGCGAGCCAGCCGTTGCCTCAGGTCGGCCACTTCCGAAGCATCTTCCGACACTCCGCTGCCGGTTTCCACATCACCGGGCGGAACCAGTGACAGCCGGTGATCAACCGCCGCGCCGGAATCGCTGCGCGCTGCCGCGTCAGCGGTTGCCGGCGCGTCGACGGCTGCCGGCTCGCGACCATCGCTTGATACGGTCGGTACGCCCGAATTCGGGCTTTGTCCGAAAGCTCGATTCTGAGCGGCGACTTCAGCGGCGGCAACCGCCGCATCGATGGCCCTGACCTGCGCGGCGTCCGGCAACTGCAGCCGGGTTCCGCGGAGCAATTGATTGATGTTCCGATCGCGAAAAGCGCCAGGATTGAGCTCGACCATGGCGACCATCATCTGGTTTATCGTCACGTCGCCGGCCGGAAGGCTCGCGCTTGCAATCGACCAGAGCGTCTCCCCGTCTGACACCGGACCGTAGCTTTCGCCTGCCGACGTTGCAACCGGAATGTTGCCTTGTACCCCGGATTCCCGGTCCGCGACTTGTTGGGTCACGCGCGCCGGTGTGCGATCCGGACGACTCGGCGATTGGCCTGACTGGAGTGCCACGTCCGATTCCATCGCGGTGGCCGGTGGGGCTGAAGGCGCCGGAGCTTCGACAGCGATTGTGGGAGGATCCAGAAACAGGGTATATTCCCGCAGCATGCGGCCGCTCGCCCAGCGAGCGTCGACGAGCAGTTGCACCACCGGATCGGAAACCGGTCTCGCTGAGCTGACGCGAACAATCGGCGGCGATACGCTGCGATCAAGGCTGAGCTCCAGGCCGAGCGCGAGGGCGTCGTTCATCAATCCCAGGCGCTGGTAGTCATCCGGCGACGCTGACATTACCGTCAAAGAATCAAGCTCGTCTTCGCTAACATTGAGCAACCGCATTCTCACCTCCAGCGGCTGATTCAGAAACGACTCGACCCGCGCCTCGCCCAACCCCAGCGACTGCACGCCAAGCGGAAGTCCAAGGGCAATTACAAGTATTGCCCATTTGCTCCAGAAGGTCATCGCCGGAGTCATCAGATGCGTTGCCCGTGTCGTCATTCCCCGTGTACTCGTTCGATGGTCTGGCGAGTATAGCAAGCGTAACCGTATGGCAGCAGACCGCCAAGCTGCCTGGAAAACTTTCGCGGCTGGCCAGTAGTTTGGACTTGTAGTTTGGACTGCCAGTCAGCCTTTTAGTCGGAGGATCGATCGGAGCGTTTCTCTGCGTGTTCTTCAGCCTGTGCAAGGGGCCGACGAAGCGGAACTTTTCAGGTTGATCAGGTACTCCGAGATCTGGATCGCATTCAACGCCGCACCCTTGCGCAAATTATCTCCTACAACCCAAAGATTCAGACCGTTTGCGTGAGTAAGATCGCGCCGGATTCGACCGACGAACACTTCGTCGTGACCGGAAGCATGTACCAGCGGCATCGGATCGATCTCACCCTCGATCAAACGCACGCCCTGGGCCCGAGACAGCAATCGGCGAACCTCATCCAGGTCGAAATTCTTTTCGGTTTCCAGGTGGACCGCTTCGCTGTGCCCGTAGAACACCGGCACCCTGACCGCCGTTGCGTTGACGCCGATTTTCGAATCCCGAAGAATCTTGCGCGTCTCGTGATGCATCTTCAGTTCTTCACGGGTATAGCCATTGACGTCCAACACATCTATGCGGGGGATAACGTTGAACGCTATCGGCGCGCTCAGCACCTTGACATCGGGGTCGCGGAAATTGAGCTTGTCGGCGGTCTGCCGACCGAGCTCTTCCATCGCCTTGCGACCGGCCCCGGAAACAGCCTGGTAGGTGGCCACGTTTATCCGCGACACGCCAAAGCGCCGGTGAATCGGCGCCACGGCCACGAGCATCTGGATGGTTGAACAATTCGGGTTGGCAACGATGCCGCCGGGCGCCGGGCGCCGATACCAGTCGGAAAGCACCTCTGCGTTGACCTCGGGCACGATCAAAGGCACGTCGTCGTGCATCCGGAAATGCGAGGTGTTGTCGATTACTATCGCGCCCGCGGCGGCGGCTCGCGGCGCATGTTCGGCCGAAACCGACCCGCCGGCCGAGAAGAATGCGAAATCGATTCCGGCGAAGTCGAAACCGTCCAGATCCGAAACCGTTACCGAACGCTTGCCGAACCGAATCATCTCGCCGGCCGAGCGCGCGCTGGCCAGCACAACCAGGCGTCCGACCGGAAACTCGCGCTCGCAAAGCAGGTCCAGCAGCACTTCGCCCACCGCGCCGGTCGCGCCGACGACGGCGACGTCGTATTTATCGTTGTGCTCGGGCATGGTGCGTGTCAGCCGCTATTTGAGATGGCTGGATGATAGCGGGAAAATAACGGCGACACGGGTTCCGGGTTCCGACTTCCGAAACCCTGCCCTACTCGATTCTCGGGGTCTGTTCCGCGACATCCCCGCATTGCGCCCGGTGCAACATGAAATGATCAAGCAGCACCAGTGCAAGCATGGCCTCGACGATGGGCACGGCGCGGATGCCGACACAGGGGTCGTGCCGGCCGCTGGTGACGATTTCGGTCGGTTTGCCTTCGACATCCACTGTACGACCGGGCAGGCGCAGGCTGGAAGTCGGCTTGAAGGCGACGGCGACAGTCACCGGCTGACCGGAAGAGATCCCACCGAGCACTCCCCCGGCCTGGTTGCCGATGAACCCGTCGGGCGTCATTTCGTCGCGGTGCTCGGTGCCCTTCTGGGCCACGCTGGCGAAACCGGCACCGATTTCCACGCCCTTGACCGCGTTTATGCTCATCATCGCCGCGGCCAGATCGCCGTCGAGTTTGGCGTAGACCGGCGCGCCCCATCCAGGCGGCACGCCGCTGGCGCTGGCGCGGACCAGTGCACCGACCGAGTCGCCTTCCTTGCGCAGCGCATCCATGTAGTTCTCCAGATCCACAACACGAGCAGGATCCGGGCAGAAGAACGGGTTGTCGTCGATGGATTCCGGTAGGAATTTCTCGTCGCAGGTCAACTCGCCCAATTGACCAAGCCAGGCGGTGATCCGTATTCCGAACCTGTCGGCCAGATATTTCGACGCCAGCGCCCCGGCGGCCACGCGCATCGCCGTCTCGCGCGCCGAGGAGCGCCCGCCGCCTCGCCAATCGCGCAGGCCATATTTGTGATGATAGGTGTAATCGGCGTGACCGGGACGAAACTGCGCGGCGATCTTCGTGTAGTCCTTCGACTTCGCATCGGTGTTGTAAATCACCAATGCAATCGGGGTGCCGGTGGTGACGCCTTCGAACGTGCCCGAAAGAATCTGCACGTCCTCTTCCTCGCGCCGCTGCGAAGTATGACGCGACCGGCCGGTCGCGCGACGCATCAAGGCTCCGTGGATCTCTTCGGCCGAAATCGCCATGCCGGGCGGAAAGCCGTCGATAACGCAGCCGATCGCCGCGCCGTGGCTCTCGCCGAAAGTCGTGATGCTGAGCACCCTGCCGAACCTATTGAAACTCATTAATTGAAACTCATTAATTGAAAGTCATTGATCGAAGCTCATTGATTTTCCTCTCGCCATTTCAGGCACGCGGCCCGGTCGAGCAGCACCACGCCTTCGCCGCCGTGTTCAAATTCGAGCCAGATCGACGCCACGTCGCCGAGCAGGGCCTGTGTCTGCGGTGCCGCTTCGCCCACTTCAAGCAGCAGGAACCCGCCCGGCGTCAGGTGCTCGGGCGCGCCGCTCAACAGTTTGCGCACAATATCAAGGCCGTCGTCGCCCGCGCGCAGCGCCATTTCGGGCTCGTGCAGATACTCTGCGGGCAATTCGTCCATTGATGCATTCGGAACGTAGGGCGGATTGGATACGACCAGGTCATAGCGACGCGGCTGGTCGGGTGCATCCTCCAGCGCGGCGTACACATCCGACTCGATCAACCGTACGCGCTCGGCCAGCCCCAGACGCCGAATGTTGTCGGCGGCGCGCGCCAGCGCCGCGGCGCTGATGTCGGCGGCCTCCACCTCGATCGACGGCCAGTACCAGGCCAGTGCGGCCGCAATGCAGCCGGAACCGGTACCCACGTCCAACACCCGCAGCGGCCGGCCCAGCTCGAGCCAGGGCGAAAGGCCCTGAACGATCAGCTCGGCCAGCGGCGACCGCGGCACCAGGGTATTTTCGTCGACACGGAATCTGAGCCCCGCGAACCAGGCCTCGCCAATCAGGTAGGCCAGCGGCTTGCGTGTTTCGATGCGCTGCTGCAGAAGGTGCTCGAGCGCGTGTATTTCGTCGGCGTTCAGATTTACCGTCAACATGTCGTCGCCGAAATCCGGCGAAAGATCCAGCACATGCGAGATCATCCAGCAGGCCTCGTCGAAAGCCGTCGCGGTGCCGTGACCGAAGAACAGTCCGGCACGCTCCATACGTCCGGTCGCCTGCTCGGCCCAGTCCAGGAGGGTGCCGGGACGCGTTGTTTCGGCTTCCTGGTTCATCGGGCGGAGTATAGAGCATTGGTATACTCCGTCTCATGCATCCAATCGAATCATTTCCCGGCAGACCGCGTCATACGTTTGGCCGCGCGCTGACCATCGCCCTCGTCGGACTGGCCGCACTTCTTGTCGGCCTTGTCGTCGCCCGTGGACTACTGCTGGAATCAGTGGAACTGCAGGCCGCATCAATTTACCCGGAAGCGCGCACGCTGGCGCCTTTCGAGCTGGAAAACGCGGCGGGCGAGACCTTTACCGAGCAAGACCTTCAGGGCCGCATGTCGCTGTTGTTCTTCGGCTTCACGAACTGCCCGGATATCTGTCCGGACACGCTTGGCGTGCTCGCGCGGGCCATGGAGAAGCTCGACACCATGCGCGTCGATGCGATGCCGCAGGTCGTGTTCGTGTCGGTGGATCCCAAGCGCGACGCCGGCAGCAATATGCGGGACTACGTGAACTATTTCGACGACCGTTTCAGGGCGGTCACCGGTAGCGACGAGGCGCTCGCCGCGCTGACCGGCCAGGTCGGCGTCATGTTCATACGCCACAGCCCGGACGAAAGTGGTTACTACGCGGTCGATCATTCCGGAATGATTGTCCTCGTCGATCCGCAAGGACGCATGATGGGACGGTTTCCTCCGGCCAGCGATGCCGATGCGATTGCCGCCGACCTGTTCGCGCTGATTCGCGCCCAGGGCTGAGGCCATGAGCCGTATCAAGACCTGGCCGCAGCACGTCCTCCCTCAGCACGGCCTGACCCGCCTGGCCCACGCCGCATCCAACAGTCGCTGGCTGAGACGACCGCTGATCGGCTCGTTCAGCCGACTGTATCCGGTCCGCCTTGACGAATGCCGCACGCCGGAAGGCGGATTCGACTGCTTCGATGCCTTCTTCACGCGGGCGCTGGTGCCCGGCGTTCGCGAGTTTCCGCAAGACCCGAAAGCACTGGCCAGCCCCTGCGACGGCACCATCAGCCAGATCGGGGACATCGAACAGGGCAGCATCATCCAGGCCAAGGGCCGATTTTTCACAGCGTCCGAATTGCTCGGCGGCCCGGACTGGGCGCATCTGTTCACCACCGGCCGATTCGCGACGATCTACCTGGCCCCGCACGACTACCACCGCGTGCACATGCCGGTTGGCGGACAACTGGTGGCCGACGTCCGAATCCCGGGCAGGCTTTTCAGCGTCTCGGCCAGCACGAGCCGCGCGATCGACAGGCTGTACGCCCGCAACGAAAGAATGGCGGCCGTATTCGAAACGGCTTACGGGCCGGTCGCGGTCGTGATGGTCGCGGCGATGCTGGTCGCCGGTATCAGCACCAGCTGGGATCCTGACGATCATCCCCGCCCGGGCAAGACCATCCGCAGTCGCAGTTTCGATGAGCCGGTGAAAATGGCGCGTGGCGACGAACTCGGACGCTTCCACTGGGGCTCGACCGTAATAGTTCTCACCGGAAAAGACGCCCCGGAATGGAATCCGACCCTCGGCCCGGACCAGAGAATCCGGCTGGGCGAGCGCCTGTCCAGGTGAGCAGCCGGAACCACTTCGGGTGCGGATGGTCCATCACTGGCATGAAATACTGTTTATCTGCGTTGCTGGCTTTCGCGTTGCTTTCACTCCAGGCGCAAGACATTTCGACCCCGGAAAACGCGCCGCAGCACGCCACCCACTGGCTGTCCGACCGCGCCGCGAGCTCGGATATCGTCGCGCTCGCGCAACTCGACCGCATCGACTACGAGTACAACCGTGATCTTCCGGTCGGCGGCGAAACCTGGTTTCGGCCCCTGATCACCTATCGTTCGCAGTCGCCGCTCAAGGGCTTGATTATCGTGCGCGAACAAGGTCTGAGCGAGAACGAATGCTACTTTCCGCGCTCGGCACCGTGGGACGAGCGCCCGCGCTACCTGCTGTTTCTGGTGATTGACAGCGAAACCGGTTCAATCGAAGGTCATCCAGACGGCTGCGCCATGGAGATTCTGGTGAGCGCCAACGGCAGCTATGCGGCGCGCTGGCCGCAACCGGCGCTAGGCGGCGAACACGGCCGCGGCGATGCGACGCTGGCGTCGATGGTCGAGGAAATGACTTTCCAGGGCCCGATGGCCCGCATCGACGCCAGCGACATGTTGATCCACCAGCGGCGCAATCGCGCAGAGCGCGACTTCATGCGCCTGGAGGACAGCACGCTGATTCCGACACGCGGGATCGAGCTGACTGATCTCCGGCGGCTGATGAAGCCGGGCCTGAAAGCGGAAGGCGGAGACGCCGCGACCCGCGAACGGCTCGAACAGCTGCGAGAGCAGATGTTGGAATCTGGCGATTCGGGCCGATGACGAGGCCGACGGGTCAGGGCGTCGCTTCGGCCCCGTCGCCACGTTGCTGACGCTGCGCGGCACGATCCCGCGCCAGAAGACAGTAAACCGCAGGCAGCACGAACACCGTCAGAACCGTCCCGATGCCAAGCCCGGTCGCGATCGTCAACCCGATCGCAAATCGGCTTTCGGCACCCGGTCCGCTGGCCGTCAGCAGCGGTATCATCGCCACGATCAGGGCCACAGAGGTCATCAGGATGGGACGCAGCCTGATGGCCGCAGCTTCAATCACGGCCTTGTGCCGGTCGAATCCCCTGTCGATCTGGAGCTGGTTGGCGAATTCGACGATCAGAATGCCATTCTTGGACACAACGCCGATCAAGGTGATCAGTCCGACCTGGGTGTAGATATTCATGCTCGAAGCGCCGAGCATAATGAAGGCCATGGCCCCGGCGATCGACAGCGGCACTGATACCAGAATGATGAACGGATCGCGCCAGCTTTCGAACTGTGCGGCCAGCACCAGATAGATCACCAGCAGCGACAGAAAGAACGTGACCAGCAACGCGCTGCCCTGTTTCTCGAACTGTCGCGATTCGCCCTTGTAGTCGTAGGTGAAACCCTGCGGAAAAGTCTCCGCTGCGGACGTCTCCAGAAACTCGATCGCATCGCCCATGGCCACGCCGCCGCGCAGCACGCCTTCCAGCGCCAGCGAGTTGAGCTGATTGTGCTGGGTGCGTTGCGAGGGCTCGACGCCGGGCTCGAATGAAACGATACTGCCCAGCGGCACGAGTTCGCCCGAATCGGCGCGAATCAAATAGTCGGCCAGCTGCTCTGCTGTGGCGCGCAAGTCTCGCTTGACCTGTGGAATCACCTCGTAGGAGCGGCCCTGCAGATTGAATCGATTGATGAAACCGCCGCCGAGCAGCGTCGCGAGTTCGCGACCCACGTCGGCCATTGAAAGCCCGAGATCGGCGGCGCGCTCACGGTCGATCAGGATTCGCGTGACAGGCCGATCGAATTCGATTGATTTCTGCAAGAAACCGAACAGGCCGCTCTGCATTGCCTTGCCGATCATCTCTTCGGCCACCTGGTTGAGTTCTTCGTAGGACTTCGCCGTGGTGATGACGAACTGCAGCGGCAGCCCCTGACCGGCCCCCGGTATGGAAGGGCGCGAAAATATCGATGTGCGCAGGCCGGTCACATCGGAAACCGCCTCCTGGAGCATCGGCTGGACGTCGAACTGAGAGACGTCGCGTTCGTCCCACGGCTTGAGCTTGAACCCGCCGAACACCGTATTGGGGCCGAAAGAGCCCAGAAGCATGAAGCTCTCGTCGTATCCGGGCAGACTTTCGAAGCGATCCTGCAGCTGGTTGCCGTATTTCTCGAGATATTCGAGGGTCGAGGTCTGCGGCGCCTGGCCCTGATAGAGGAGGATGCCCTGATCCTCGGTCGGCGCCAGCTCGTTCTGGCTCAGCCGCAGCATGAAGACGATCGAAATCAGCACGACTCCGGTGAAAACCATCACCGCGGGGATCGATTTCAGCACCCAGGTAAGCGCTGACTTGTAGCCATCGGCCAGCCGGTCGAAGTTTCGTTCGACGATGCCCTCGAACCGCGTGGCATTGCCGTGCGGCTTCAGAATATGCCCTGACAGCATCGGAGAAAGGGTAAGCGCAATCACTCCGGACACGAGCACCGCGCCGGCCAGCGTGAAGGCGAACTCGGTAAACAGCGAACCAACCAGGCCACCCATGAATCCGATGGGCGCATAGACTGCGACCAGCGTGGTCGTCATGGCGATGACCGGCGTGGCCATTTCGCGCGCGCCGTGCAACGCCGCCTCGAAGCGGGATTCACCCTGTTCGATGTGCCGGTGCACGTTCTCGACCATAATGATGGCATCGTCCACGACCAGTCCAATCGCCAGCACCATGGCCAGCAGGGTCAGCAGATTGAGCGAAAATCCAAGCGCCAGCATCACCATCGCAGCACCGATAAGCGACAGCGGCACGGCCACCGACGGCACGACCGCAGCGCGCGCCGAACCGAGCGTCAGAAATACCACCACGAGCACGATCACCACGGCTTCGACCAGGGTCACAATGACCTCGTTGATCGAGCTTTCGATGAACTCCGAGGCGTCATAGGCCAGTTCCACCGCGAGGCCTGCGGGCAGTTGCTCGCGGATGTCGGGCAATTCGTCGCGCACCATCTCGGCCACGTCCAGCGGATTCGCACCCGGCGACAGCTCGATCGCGACGTAGGTTGACGGCTGGCCCTTGTAGTTGTTGGTCTGCGAGTAGGTCTGTGCCCCGAGCTCGGAGCGTGCGACGTCGCCGAGACGGATAATACTGCCTTCGGTCTGCTTGATCACCAGTTGCTCGAACGCCTCGGGACTGGCCACGTCGGTATTGGATGTCAGATCGATCTGCACCAGCTCGCCCCGAATGCGCCCGACCCCGGCAAGGAAGTTGTTCTCCAGCAGGATCGCCACGAGTTCGCTTGGCGTCATATCGATGGACGCAAGGCGTATGGGGTCTATCCATATCCGCTGGGCAAACGTGCGGCCCAGGAGCTCGGCCTTGCCGACCCCGGCGATCGCCTGCAGCCGCGGCTGCACCTCCCGAATCAGATAGTCGGTGATTCTCGGCACGGCCAGGGTCTCGCTGAAAAACGCGATATACATCAGCGCAGTCGATTCGCCTGTGGTGGACGTGATGACCGGGTCACGCACGTTTTCCGGCAGCACGTCGCGCTGGCTTGCCACCTTGGACTGGATCTCGGCCAGCGCATCGTTGGCGTCGTAATCAAGCACCATGCGGGCTTCGATGGTCGAAACGCCAAGCGAACTGGTCGACGAGAGGTAATCGATGCCCTCGGCTTCGGCGATCGCCTGCTGCAGCGGTGTCGTCACGAACCCCTTGACCAGGTCGGAGTCGGCCCCGGGGTAGGCGGTCGTTACCGTGACCGTGGTGCTCTCGAGCTCGGGGAACTGACGCACCTCCAGTTGCATGGCGGCGCGCAGCCCCAGCAGCAGAATCAGCAGGCTGACGACGGTGGCAAGCACCGGCCGCTTGACGAAGATATCGGTAAAGCGCATCAGCCCTGACCCGAAGTCGTCTCGGCAACCACCTCAACCGGCTGGTTGTTGCGCAGACGAAGCAGGCCGGCACCCACCACGACCGCACCCGCGTCCACGCCCTCGACGATTTCGACTTCACCATCGCGCACTTCGCCGGTGGTGACGCTGACGCGCTCGACCACCTTCTGCCCATCCTCGCCGTCGACGACTTCGAACACGAAATCTCCGTAGGTGTTGTAGGAGATAGCGGTCCGGGGCAATGTGACCACCTCGCTGACCGCTTCGCGAACGGCCCGCACGTTGGCGAACATGCCCGGCCTGAGCTGCATATCGGGATTCGGCAGCTGGCCGCGGACCCGCACGGTTCGGCTTTCCGGCACGACCGAGGAATCGACCGCCAGGATCTCGCCGACGAATCGCCGTTCGGGGAAGGCCGCGACCGCAACCTCCAGGCGATTTCCCACCGCCACCCGCTGGAGTTCGCGCTCGGAAATCGTGAAGTCGACCTGGATCGGATCGAGCATATTGATTCCGACGATGGGCGTGCCGACGCCTACGTACTCGCCAAGATCCACCTGGCGAAGACCCAGTACGCCTGAAAACGGGGCGCGTATTGTCTTCTTGTCGAGCAGCGCCCGCTGTTCATGCACCCGTGCCTCGGCGGCGTCGTAGTTGGCGCGCGCCTCGTCGAACTCTGACTGCGACACGGCATTCTGCTTGATCAGGTTGGAGAATCGCTCGAACTGCTGCAGCGCCAGGCGCGCCTCGGCCTCGCGAGTTTCAAGCGCGGCCTCGTCGGTCTCGGCCTCGATTCGGAGCAGCACGTCGCCGGCTTCAACCCGCTGGCCAGACTCGAACTCAAGCGCTTTGACGACCCCGGCGATCTCGTTGGCCACGTCCACCCCATTGACCGCACGCAGCCCGCCGATCGCCGTGACGGCCTGCGGCCATTCGCGGGAAGTGGCCTCTGCAACCTCGATCTCGGCCGGTGGCGGGGCTTGCGACATGAGCTCGGCCTGCTGACGGATCTGGTAGAAACGCCACGCAAACAGGGCGCCCAATACGACCGCCAGCAAGGCGACGACCCCGATCACTCGGCTCAGGTTGGTCTTGTTCATCGGCGCAGCATTCCTTTTCGTTTCCTCATGCTCGTCGAATCAATGCGGCTCGCCGGCCGGTGCATCAAGACGCAATGGGAAACCAATTAATATACGAAGCCGTACATTATAGCGCCCCGGCGGAACTTGCCGTAAGTAAAACCGCATTGCGGCTTTGGCACCTCTGATTGAATGCCCGCGGACGCGACGGCTTCCTGCAAATTGTTCCCGCGTAGCTTGGGAGCGTGCGCTTTGGTTGTTCCAAAAATCAGAGGCTCCCGGTTGAAAGGTACGGGATTGGCGCGCAGGTGCCTTAAAATAGCGGGCTGCAAATTTCAACTCTTCAAATTCATCGTATCGGAGAACTTCATGACCAAGCCCGTTCGCATCGCCGTCACCGGCGCCGCCGGCCAGATCGGCTATCAACTCTGCTTCCGGATTGCCGCCGGAGACATGCTGGGTCCAAACCAGCCGGTGATACTGCAATTGATCGAAATCCCGCCCGCCATCGACGCACTCAGGGGCGTTGCGATGGAGCTCGACGACGCTGCGTTCCCGATGCTGACCGAGGTCATCACGACCACCGATATCGAGGAAGGCTTCAAGGATGCCGACTACGCGCTGCTGGTCGGCTCGAAGCCGCGCGGCCCGGGTATGGAACGCAGCGACCTTCTGGCAGAGAACGGCAAGATATTCGGACCGCAGGGGAAGGCGCTGAACGACCATGCGTCCAGAGACGTCAAGGTGCTGGTCGTCGGCAACCCGGCCAATACCAACTGCTTGATCGCCCAGTCGAACGCACCGGACCTGAAGGCCGAGAATTTCACCGCAATGACCCGGCTGGACCACAATCGCGCCCTGGCCCAGCTTGCGCAAAAGACCGGCACCCATCACACGCTTATCCGTCAAATGGTGATCTGGGGCAATCACTCGGCAACCCAGTACCCGGATATACACCACGCCCTGGTCAAGGGCGAAGCGGCCATTTCGAAAGTGGACCGCGAATGGTACGAAAATGAGTTCATCCCTACCGTTCAGCAGCGCGGTGCCGCCATCATCAAGGCGCGCGGTGCGTCCAGCGCGGCGTCGGCGGCCTCCAGTGCCATCGACCACATCCGCGACTGGGCGATCGGTACCGGCGCCAACTGGGTTTCCATGGCTGTGCCCTCAGACGGCAGCTACGGCATCGCACCGGGCGTGATCTATTCGTTCCCCTGCAGATGCGAAAACGGCGGCTGGCAGATCGTGCCCGATCTCGAAATCAACGAGTTCAGCCGAGCCCGAATGGACGCCACCGACGCCGAATTGAGGGAAGAACGAGAAGCGGTCGAGAGCCTGCTCTGACCGCGGCGCCGTCACGCCCGTCCGGGTTTGTTCAGAGGTTCACTATTCAGTCCCCGCGGTTGCGCTGCAACCGCGTGTGCGCGCTCTCGACATACGCCCGGGCAGCCGCCAGCAGCACTTCAGGCGCAAGTCTTACGCTGTAATCGGGGTTGACGTAGCTGAACTGTACCTTGCCATCGGTGCCGATAATGAACGTTGCCGGCGCCGGAAGCGCCTGATGATCGTCGCCGGAACGTTCGTTGAGATTCGTGCCGAAACCGACGTAGCGCTCGAACGTTTCGTCGTCGAGGCGGAATGCGATGCCCAAAACCCGCGCGGCGTTCATTTCAGGATCCGAGAACAGTCGGTAGCCGAAACCCGAGTCCTTGCCTTCCGACAACAGCGCGGGCTTGTCCGGGCTGACGAACCAGACGTCGAAACCCATCTCGGCCAGCTCGCTCTCGGCGGTGCGCAGTTCGGCAAGATGCATGTTGCAGTAAGGGCACCAGCCGCCGCGGTAGAACGTCAGGACGACCGGCTTTTCCAGCGTTGCCGGATCGACATCCATAGTCTCACCGTCGACATCGACGAGGCGGAACGAGGGCGCCTGCATGCCCGGAAGCACCGGACGCACCTGGTCAGCGGAGTCGAATATTTCGGCGATGGAATAGGCTGGCAGCAGCAGGACGACTGCAAGAACCACGGCAAAGAGTGCTGATCGCATGGCGTGAACTCGCTTCAAGAGATTGACCTACCCAGACCGGCGTGGCCCGGATCCGCTTGCATGACCGGAAATAAAAAATCAGGGCTTCGAACGGCTATTCAGGATCAAAAATCACAAATCCGTCACCGGCTATCGCCGATCAGCGCCTGCAGCGTGGCAGAGGGGTCATCGTCCTTCATCAGCGCCTCGCCGATCAGGAAGGCGTGAATACCGCTTGCCTGGAGCCGGTCGATATCTGCACGATCGTGGATGCCGCTTTCGGCCACCACGATCCTGTTGTCGGGCACCAGACCGGCCAGTTCCTCGCTGGTCTCGAGCCGGGTAACGAAACGGTGCAGGTCCCGGTTGTTGATGCCCAAGAGATTGCCCGGCACGGCCAGCGCACGGTCCAGTTCGGCCCGGTCGTGGACTTCGACCAGAACCGACAGTCCGAGCTCGCGGCCCAGCGCGGAAAAATCCGCGAGCCGGGCGTCGTCGAGCGCGGCCACGATAAGCAGCATCGCATCGGCCCCCATGGCCCGGGTTTCGAATACCTGATATTCGTCGATGACGAAGTCTTTTCGGATGACCGGCAGGGCGCAGGCCGCCCGCGCCGACTCGAGATCTGCGTCGCTGCCGCGGAAATAATCCCTGTCGGTCAGGACCGACATGCAGGCGGCTCCGCCCGCGGCGTATCGCCGAGCCGTTGCGGCCGCGTCGCCATGCTGCCGGATCCAGCCCGCAGACGGCGAGGCGCGCTTGAATTCGGCGATGATCGCGGGGCGCTCCAGCGCCACCCGCTCGCTCACCGCGGCATGAAAATCACGCGGCGCGTCCAGCGCGGCAATGTCGAGCTCCAGTGCGGCTTGGCTTCGCACGCTGCGGCGTACATCGACGTCTTCACGCTTTGTCGCGATGATCTTTTCCAGCACCGAAGGCGTGCTCATGCCTGTCGGCTCCAGTCAGCGTAGGCCTGCAGCAGCTCCAGCGCTTGGCCTCCGTTGAGAATATCGCGGGCAGCGGCGACACCGCGTTCCATCGTCCCGGCCTGGCCGGCCACGTAAAGTGCCGCGCCGGCATTGAGCGCGATGATGTCTGCCGCCGGACCGGGCTGGCCGGCCAGAGCGCTTCGAATCAGTGCCAGGCTGCCGGCTGCATCGTCGACCTTGAGCGAATCCAGCGAACCCGAAACGCCCAGGTCTGCAGGGTCGAAACGCCATTCGGTAACCCGCCCGGCGCGCAGTTCGGCGACATCGGTTGGCGCAGCGTTGGAAAATTCGTCGAGCCCATCGGCCGAATGAATCACCAGCACGTGTTCGCTTCCCAGCTCACCCAGGGCCTCGGCGAGCGGGACAAGCCAGCGCCGGTCGAATACGCCCAGTACCTGGCGAGTGGCGCCGGCAGGATTGGTCAACGGACCCAGAAGATTGAACAAGGTGCGCACGCCCAGCTCCTTGCGGGGCGCGATCGCATGACGCATGGCGCTGTGATGCATCGGTGCGAACAGGAATCCGACGCCGAGGCGCGAGACGCCCTCGCGCACCTGGTCGGAAGAAAGTTCGATCCTGACCCCGGCGGCTTCGAGTACGTCTGCCGCACCGGACTTGCTTGAAACGGAGCGATTGCCGTGCTTGGCGATCACCGCCCCGCCGACCGCGGCGACAAACGCCGATGCGGTCGATACGTTGAACAGCGAGGCGCCGTCCCCCCCGGTGCCGACGATGTCGGTCAACGAACCAGGCAGCCCCGAGACGCCGCTGGCCAGGTCACGCATCACGCGCGCCGCGGCGACGATTTCTTCCACGGTCTCGCCCTTGGCCGCAAGGCCGATCAGCAAACCCGCGATCTGCGCCGACGTGGCCTCCCCGGCCATCACCTGATGCATCGCATCCTGCATCAGACCGGCCGGCACATCCCGGCCGTCGGCGACATGCTTGATTGCGCGTTGTATGGATGTCGTCATTTTGGTTCCGTGGTTCGGTGGTTTGGTTGTTCCGGGTTCAGGAGACGGGTTCTGGGTTTTCAGGGATCGAGGGTCAAGGGGAAAGGCTCAAGGATCAAGGCTCAAGGCTCAAGGCTCAAGGCTCAAGGCTAAAGGAAAGTCAAAATCAGACGGGCTCCGCCATTTCTCGAATTTACCGAAGAAGTCAAGGATCGGGCCTTTCTCCTTTCTCCTTTCTCCTTTCTCCTTTCTCCTTTCTCCT
>JGI12210J13797_10052394_pt1 | contig 16216 bp, 11 predicted proteins | sample ElkSlonscriptome_3_FD_13797 | JGI IMG/M metagenome (IMG submission 13797)
GCATCTATAGCGTGCTTTGCGTTCCTTTGCGGTTAATAAACCCGTTCATGCAACATGCGGGCTAAGCTGATCCCAAGCTACACCACGCAACTTTGCTCTAGATAAAACAATCATCCAATATAGATTACAGATAAGCTTCCGGACAGCAAAAACCCTTGAATTCAAAACGTTGAATCAATTCGCAGTTCCGCTACGCGGATCGGGTATGTGATTCCACAGGGCTTTCGCTTTCTTAATGTCATCTGAACCTATAATCGGACGCATGTACTCCGGCCAATGGGACGCCTGATCAACATTTTTATAAGAAAAAAGGCCTTCCGCTAAAACAAAGGCTCGACCTTAATTTTGAAAAATCCTGCTGATTGCCCCTTGGACGCAGGCGGAGCGGTTAAGTCTACGGAGGCGGGATCGGTCCCCGTCAGTTCCACCTCAGCACCGTTCAGCGCGGTCATAGCCGCGCCGCCCAAACTGAAGGCCAACGGCGTCCAGGCGGTATTGGTCAGCGAATCGGTATAATTGATTTGGACATTGATGTCGTCATGGCTGGAATACTGGCTGAACGAGAGTCTCGGTGTACCGTTGGTTTCCACCAAAATATTTGCATTGGTTTCCGCCCCGACGCCATATTCCTGCAAGACCCCATCTGCTTGAGATCCCGAAATAGAGAGATCGGTTTGCTCTCGCGGTGTAAAGTTGGCTTCGCGCCATGTACCAAAAGCCGATGCCGGCTCCACTGCCAATGTGACCGAAGCGCCCGATGTGCTGGAAACCAACCGCATCCCTTCCACCGTTGTGGTGGTGTTGGATAAGGGCTTGCCGTAAAGCTGAACCCCGCCGTTTGAAAATAGGTTCGCGGCATAGTCCGCGCCTGTTCCCGCATTGACATCGAACTGTGTTCTGAACTGGGGAGAACCCATGTTGGTGGGCAGATATTTTTTAAGCGCCTCCTTCACATCGGCATAGGCTGGGTCGGAGGCCAGATTGTCGATTTCGTCTGGATCAGCGAAGTGATTATAGAGTTCTTCGGCTCCCTGGCTCCAGGAAATATAACGGAACTGCCGCGTCTGGACCGCATGGTTATTGCCGAGGAAGGAGATGACGGAGGGATAATCCCAGTCCGCATCGGCATCTTCAAGAAGCGGACGCAGACTCCGCCCTTCAATCATCTCATTTTCCGAAAGTCCGCACAAATCGACGAGGGTTGGATAGACATCAAGCAGGCTCACAATCGGCCCGGCGATTTGCTTGACGCCGATTCCGGGGCCGGCGATGAGCATCGGCACATGGCTGGAGCGCTCCCAGAGCGTCTCTTTTTGATAGGTATTTTTTTCGCCAAGATGGTAGCCGTGGTCGGAAAAGAGCACGATAATGGTGTTATCCGCATACGGGCTGCTTTCCAGCGCGGTCAGCACCTGGCCGAGATAATGATCTGTGAAGGACACACAGGCCAGATAGGCCTGCATAATGGTACCGCGTTGCCCCTGAGCAATCATATCCGCCGTGCGCGGATACTGCGGATACAGACTCCGCCCCTCGCTCTCGGCGGAAATATCGTCAAAATCGTCGGGCTCATAGCGGGCCAGGGTGAGTGCATTCGGATTCGGATAAAGATCCATATAGGATTGCGGTGTATACCACGGCACATGCGGCTGAACAAAACCGACCATCAGCATAAACGGATCGGTATGGGTTTCCTGCAGTCGGGCCACGGCAAAATCGGCGGCGGCTTTGTCGGAAAAATTATCATCGGAACCCCCATAGGACGGAACGCCCCAGTCGGTGCTGGTTTTTGCGTGGTAATAGTTGATGCCCTCTTTGGCACCGAAGTAACCATCGGCCCCCGCAATATCAACGTAATCGTCCGGCACCCCTTTGTGATGAATCTTTCCGGCGGCAAAAACTTTGTATCCGTTGTTTCTGAAATGCTGATGCAGCAACACACCACCTGCCGAATCGGTGCGGTCACGCAGTTCGGCATAATTCATGTGACCCTGAAAACCGAGCGTGGTGGGCTTCATGCCGGAAAGAAAACTGGCGCGCGACGGCCCGCAGAGCGGATAGCTGCAATGCGCATTCTTAAACACCGTACCCGAAGCCGCCAATGCATCCATATTCGGGGTTTTCGCATCGGGGTTAATGCCCATAAATCCGGGAACGTCGTTCAAATCGTCGATCACAATAAACAGTACATTGGGCCCCGTGGCCGGTGGTGTGGATGCTCCGCCATAAACCTGAAAATTATCAAAACGCGCGTGATCCCCGGCCTCCGGGGTACTGCCGGCATTCATGAAAACCCCATACGCTTCAATCGTGCCCGACAACGCAGATGAAGGATTCGCACCCAAAACGATCTCCGCACTTCCTACTGTCAATTCAAACCAAAGGGACGAAACCGAAAAATCCGTTTCAATCATCTCCTTGCGCACCCAATCCGCGTTATTTCCACCAAAATCCTGAGCCGAGGCATACCAGATTCCATTCACGCGAACTGCAAATCGAATCACCGCATCGGTATTATCGCATTTTTGATCCAGGCTTAACTTGTCCAGCTCGGCAATCGTGATATCAGGCGGGATGGTGGTGTAAAAGAGACCGTCGGCATCTACCGAATATTCAGGAAGAGTCTTGGTCGCATAGTATCCATATCCCCCTGTTCCGGATGCTGGTGTGCCCGCAGGAAACAATGCATGTACAGCTCCAGGATCAGCCGCGCCGGTGGTCTTACCCACACCAACTGCTAATTTATCAACGAATACGGCATTGGTCACAACTCCGTCCGCGGTTTCATTGAGAGTGGTCCAACCATATCCCTGCAAAGGCCGATCTTCTCCTGAATTATAAAACGGCTGACTATAAAGCACCTCGGAAAATGAACCGCTCGCCATAACGCCAAACACTGCGACTAAAAAATTAATTCTTAGTTTCATACCCATATCAGCGATTCCCTTACGTGTCTATCGACCAACCAGATTCTAAAATAGTAAACTGCCTATATATATCTGAAAGCGTGATCGACCAACTAAACAGATCCTGTTTTTACCGAACCGTTCAAATATGAACATCCATCACCTATGGTAATCATAGATCCGGATCAATACCAAAGCCGACAGAAGGTTTCATCATCCACTGCGACAGCCGGAAACGCATGATCCTGTATTAGTTACCGAGAATACGTAGCAAACCGCGAATGGCCTACCCCTTCTTTTTCAAGATTCGGCAGGCCTTCTCCAGAAATGGGCCATAAACCTAGATTCGGGAATGGCCTAGATTGCTGTGTAGATGCAAGATTTGAAAGCTGAAGATGTAGTTGCCTACCTCGAGGCTTTAAAAACGCAGCAGATGCAGTAAAATTGGCCATCCAAAGGATGGAAATGAAGAAAACAAACGGCCTAACCTACAGGGTTAGGAAGATAATCCGAGATTGAGCCTGGTATTATATAAAACACCGTTCCTTCATTTCCATTCCTGGATCTAGGATAAACCAAAAAAAAGGCCGGTCAGTTGACCGGCCGGTTTCCAAAGCCTGGAACTATTAGTCCTCGATACGAGAGATCCCGTCAATCGCGTCAGCAATACGATTCGCGATTTCTTCATAGCTTTCAGCAGCCATAAAGGTGGTTTTGCTCGGCAGGATAATTTCCGCACGATCAGGGAACAGGGACGAATGGCGTACGCGTGCCCCCGTCATCTCGATCAGACGCTTGTTCTGAGGGACTTGGGATACAAAGGTGTCTTCCGTATACTCACTACGCTTCACTGCATATACTTCTAGAAACATATTTTCTCCTGACGTTAAGATTTTTTCTATTTTTTGCGCCGCGACTGCAGCACGTCCAAAATTCAAGGGAAGTATTGCGAAACATTTTCGCCCTGTCCACCCCCAATCCGAAGCGCATTCGGCGGCGTCGAAACTTGACCTCAACGGTCGGTTTCCCTAATTTCCTCGCTTCATAAGGCCCCTTGTGAAAGCGGGCTTTTTTAGTGGTTATCAGAAAAAAGGCGGAATGATGCGGATCTTCCGATAACCGATAATTACTAATAGGAGTGTATCCAAAGATGTCGAAAACAGTACTTATCGGGTCGCAGTGGGGCGATGAAGGTAAAGGTAAAATCATTGATGTTCTAACCGCCGACGTCGACTGGGTGGTCCGCTACCAAGGTGGCAATAACGCCGGTCACACCGTTAAAATCGACGACGAAAAATACGTCCTTCACCTTACCCCGTCCGGCATTCTGCGTGAACACTGCAAATGCGTCATCGGCAACGGCCTCGTGGTTGATATTGTCGGCCTCCAGAGCGAACTTTCGGAACTCGTTGAACGCGGAATTAAACTCGAAAACCGCCTCTTCATTTCCGACCGCGCGCACATCGTATTGCCCTATCACAAAGTGCTCGACGGCGCTAAAGAAGGCAATCTGGAAGAGGGTAAAAAGATCGGCACCACCAAACGCGGCATCGGTCCATGCTACATGGATAAAGCCGACCGTATCGGCCTGCGCATTGGCGATATTCTCGAAGCCGACTTTCTTGACCGGGTTCGCGCATTGACGGCAGATAAAAATGTCATCATCGAATCCATGGGCGGCGAGCCACTGGACATCGAAGAAGTGGTCAAAGACATTTCCGAAGCGGCTGATTATTTAAAACCCTTCATCTGCGACACGATCCCGTTGTTGAATCAAGCGGTAAAAAATGACGACGAAATTCTCTTCGAAGGTGCCCAGGGTGTGATGCTCGACGTTGATTTCGGCACATACCCCTTCGTCACCTCGTCCAGCACGGGGGCAGGCGGCGCACCGGCCGGTTCCGGCATTGCGCCGGGCGCCATCGATCGTTGTATCGGCATTGTGAAAGCCTACACCACCCGCGTGGGTGAAGGCCCCTTCCCGACCGAGTTGTTCGACGACATGGGCATGCACATCGCAAAAGTCGGCGACGAATTCGGCGCCACCACAGGACGCCCCCGCCGCTGCGGCTGGTTCGATGCCGTGGTGGCCAAGTATTCCGCCATGGTCGGCGGCATTGATGAATGGGCCCTGATGAAACTCGACGTGCTCGATGCCGTGGAAACCATCAAGGTCTGCGTGGCCTATGAGTGCGACGGCGAGCGTATCGACTCCGTACCCGCGTCCATCAGCAAATTGGGTCGTTGCAAACCGATCTATGAAGATTTCAAAGGCTGGAGCACCCCGACCACCGAGTGCACGAGCTGGGATGAACTTCCGGAACAGTGCAAAAAATATGTCGAATACATCGAAGAGATTACCGGCGTAAAAGTCAGCATTCTCTCTGTTGGACCGAAGCGCTCCAGCACGCTCGTCCTCGACCGCTAAATGGAACTTCTTATGGCCACAAAAAGGCACAAAAAGCACGGAGACTTCTTTTGGAATAATCTTTGCGGTGCTTGTGCTTCTTCGTGGCGCTCCCTGACCCAATGAGCGTTGATCTCCAATCTCTGGAAAAAATTCCGCGCCATGTTGCTCTCATCATGGATGGCAACGGGCGTTGGGCCCAGGAGCGAGGCCTTTCGCGGATCGAGGGGCATAAAGAAGGAGCCCAGTCGGTTCGCGCGGTCCTCCGCGCGGCTGCACAGGCCGGGGTGGAGTTTATCACCGTCTATGCCTTCAGCACCGAAAACTGGAAGCGCCCGCCGGCCGAAGTTGAGGGGCTGATGAAGCTGCTGGTTCATTCGCTGAATGAATATGAGCAGGAGCTGCACGAAAATAAGATCCGCCTTCGCGTCATGGGTCAGTTTGAACGCCTTCCCCTTCCCGTACGAATGCGACTTCAGAAAACCATCGATGCCACGGCGGATTATACTGACCACACGCTGGTCATTGCCTTGAGTTATGGTTCCCGTACGGAGCTCGCAGATGCGACTAAAGCCATTGCTGAAAAAGTAAAATCGGGCGAAATGAAGGTAAAAGAGATCAACGAAGAAACGATCGCCAACCACCTGTATCTTCCGGACGTACCCGATCCGGAACTGATGATCCGGACCAGCGGGGAACTGCGCCTGAGTAATTTCCTACTTTGGCAGCTTTCGTATTCCGAGTTTTACATCACCGACACCTACTGGCCGGACTTTCGCGAGGAGCAGTTTTTCCATGCATTGGAAGCTTTCAACGGACGCGATCGTAGGTATGGTGGAGTTAAGAAAGTGTGACCGGAGTTTTGAATGGATAAGAAGCGGATCATCATAGCATTAAGCATTGCAGCGGTACTCGTTCCCGCTTTCAGCCTTGTTCCCTGTCGCTGGCCCGTCGGCCTGATCGGCATGCTGATCTTTGCCGGCATCGGCACCTGGGAATTCTATGGGCTCTTAAATGCCGGCGGCATCCAGACCTCAACCAAGTGGGGTATCGGCAGCGGACTGGTTTTTGTGGCGGCCACGTGGTTCAACGCTCTGGATAAACATCATATAAGCTATGAAGGCTTTCGGGTTTCGGATAATGCCCTGTGGGCGGTCCTCTTGATTGTGATCCTCTCCAATTTTTTCCGCATTCTCGCTTACCCCGATCTACGAAAAGGGCTGGAAAGCTGTATGGGAACCATTCTCGGACTCGTCTATGTCCCGCTTCTCTGGAGCTTTGTGGTTCGATTATTCCTTTTGGGCGATTTGGCCAAACCCGGTTGGGCCGCCTTTTACGTGATTCTCTGCATGAAAATGTCTGATTCAGGCGGCTATTTCTTCGGCACCCGATTCGGGAAAAACAAACTCGCCCCCACCATCTCCCCCAAAAAGAGCTGGGAAGGCCTGCTCGGCGGTTTTGTATTCTGTATCGCCGTAAATGTCATCTGGTGGATGGTATCCAAAGGCCACATTAACAGTGCCGTTCCATTCTCTCTTGTCCATGCCATCACCCTTGGCTTCCTCTTTCCCATCGTTGGAACCCTCGGCGACCTGGTTGAATCCATGTTTAAGCGGGCGGTCGATGTGAAAGATTCAAACACCATGGTGTATGGCCTCGGCGGTATTCTCGACATGGTGGACAGTATCCTATTCGCTGCACCGATGCTGTTTATCTACATTGAACTTTTCCTCAAATAACCTCACAAGGCACTACCTATGTTAGAAATCCTTTTCATCATCGTCATGATGCTTTTCCTTTTCGGCATTACCATTTTTGTTCACGAATGGGGCCACTTCTACGTGGCCAAAAAATGCGGACTGCAGATCGAAGCCTTCTCCATCGGCATGGGTCCCGCCCTCTGGAAAAAAGAGGTCGACGGTATTGTCTATAAAATCGGCGCCCTGCCCATCGGCGGCTATGTTTCCCTCCCCCAGCTCGATCCTGCTGGCATGGAGAAAGTCCAGGGCGATAACAACGAAACCCCGCGCGACACGCTGCCGGATATATCCCCGTGGAAAAAAATCGCGGTCGCCGTCGCCGGGCCGCTCTGCAATATCATCTTTGCCCTTTTCCTCGCGCTGATCGTCGTGACCTTGCCGAAAAACGAAATCGCCGACGATACCGGCGTTTTCATTGCAACCGTCGAGGCTGATAGCGATGCATACGAAGCGGGGCTTCGCTCCGGAGATGAAATCCTCTCCGTGAATGGAAAAACCGTAAAGAGTTGGTATGACACCCGCGTGGAAAGCCTGCTCAGCGGCGGAAAAGAACAGGTGGTTGAACTGACCGTTCAAAATGAAACCGACGGCATCCGGAACCTGAAAATCAACGTAAATCACCCTGAAAAATCAGCCTATCTCATAGATGGCGCGCACGAAGCTACCCCCTGCCAAATCTTCCAGACCGTGGAAGGAAGTCCCGCTCAAAAAGCAGGACTTCAAGGCAATGACACCATATTGAAAGTGAACGGCCAAATGGTGCAAGGCACCACACATTTCAGCAAAATTGTTCAGGAAAATCCCGAGGCCGAACTCGATCTTCTGATCCTCCGGGACGGAGAAAAAATCAACATTCCCGTTACCCCGGAATATGATGAAGAATATGAAAGTGCCATGATCGGCATCCACTATGGCGGCTCACAGGGGCTTCCCTGGTCGTTGCAGGGCAACCCGTTTAAACAAATCTACAGCGATTCCTCCTCCATTTTCCGCCTGCTCAAAGCGCTCGTCACCCCCAGCGAATCCAAACAGGCGGCAAGCGGACTCGGCGGCCCAGTATCCATCTTTCAGATGATCTTTATTTCCCTACAGATGAGCATGCTCGCCACGCTCGGCCTGATTCGCTTCATCAACATCAACCTGGCTGTGCTTAACCTCCTGCCCTTACCGGTGCTCGACGGCGGTCATATCTGCTTTGCCCTTTGGGAAGGCATCACGAAACGCAAGGTTCATCCGAAAGTGGTCGCCTCGTTGGTCAACGTCTTTGCCATTCTGTTGCTCTCCGCCATGGCCGTACTCACCTGGCGCGACACCGACCGCATCTGGAATGTCAGCCGTTTCTTTGGCGGCGACGATCAGAAAACTGAACAGGTTGAAGAAGCACCGGCGACTATTTCAGTCGCCGAACCACAGAATAACGAGTAACGAATCATGAACGCCGAAGGAAAACATCCTTCGAAATTCGACATTCCCTGATCGATATTCGATATTCCCTCGATGAAGCGAAACTACAAAAAGAAGCGACTCTTCGAGTTCAAACAGCTCGGACCAATTGTATTCGCTGTTTTTGTCGTTTTCATTGCCTATAAAATTCTTACCCCGCCCAGCAACGATGCTCTGCGGATCGATTCTCCGGATGGGTCAAAAACCGCGCGGCTGAAAGCCGAGTTTTATTTCGACAATCAACCGTCGTACCACGTCTACTATCGGGAAAGCGGTAAACGGGTTTGGCAAAAACTCTACTACCTTGCGGCCTACACCAATGTCCCAGCCGATCAGGCGGACCCCGGCCTCCAATGGTCGGAAGATTCCACCCAGCTCGACTTCCTGATGAACGGCACCTCCATCTGGCACCATGCCTTTGATCGGTAGGGCCGGCTGTCCTCAGCCATCCGTATATCCGCAGAGAGCCATGCGTGCATTCGGCGGAGTGAGGACACTCCGCCCTACCTGAAAAAAAACTCCCCCCAGTGTCCACAATATCCATTCGTTCCCGTCGTTATTCATAAGTTCGTGCCTCGGCACCAACTTGGGCGGTATATGGTTTCCCTCCTCTTTTCCATATACCGCCTTTTTCTTTTTCCAATCCCGAGAACTTTCCAATGATGGGAAGAGCCATAGGACTTGTTCGCCCTAGCGAAGCCAAGGCCGATACTGAGATAAAGTCCCGCCTGTATTCTGAAGCCCATGACAACAAATTCTGTTCAAACCATAAACGGTGCGATTATCTGCCTAGCAACGTGATTAATAGAAATAGGCAGAATCAGCTCTGCTGGGCTACCCCAATTGTTATGACCCCTTTGATGTGAGAGTCTACGGTTCATTGTGCAAGACCGACGCATCGCGAGAATGGCGACCATTACTCGTCGGAACGGAAGGAGGCCTAGTGTTCTGGCGTACACGCTGAGTCAGACAAAACACAAGGCACAACGACTCATCCGGAACGTTTAACTCGTTGATACACCTCTGTGGTAAAATCAGATTTCCAACGGTCTGTTTCCTCTTTCTGCTTTCCAATGCTTGGAAAATCTGGAGAATGCGCGGTTTTGTTTAAGGAAGGATTGCCACGAGAAACACAGGAATTCACAAAGACTCGGACTGTTTATTTTCCAAGCGGATTTGTAGTGCGTGCTTTATTGAAAAATGAACGCGCAGGTAGACCCAAAAACGCGCTCTTCGCTACACAAAGAAGCCCGTCCTACACTGCTTTACGAGGAACAGGATAAACAATCCCGTCTTTGTGCTTTTTGTGCCTTTTTGTGGCCATAGAACATGGCGCTACTCAGTTTACAGAATATTCAGAAAGCCTTCGGCGGTCCTCAGCTGCTGAACGACGCCACGTTGCAGATTGAGCGGGGCGAGCGCATCTGCCTGGTTGGACGGAACGGCGAGGGAAAATCGACGTTGCTGAAGATTCTCGACGAGACCATTGAACCGGATGATGGCGAACTGATCCGACAGCCCGGACTTAAAGTACGACGGCTGCGTCAGAATGTTCCGAACGATATTTCTCAGACGATTGAAGAGCTGGTCTTCCAGGGATTGGAAGATCCGCACGATGATTTGGTGTCGCATCAGGCGACCGACCGCGCAATTTCTCTGGTTAATCTGGAAAACCACCAAAACTATAACGAACTCTCTGGTGGTCAAAAACGCCGCGCGCTTTTGGCCCAGGCCCTGGTTTGTGAGCCCGACATTCTGGTCCTGGATGAGCCGACCAACCATCTGGACATTGAATCGATTAAATGGATGGAAAACTTTCTGCAGCGCTACAAAGGCACGATTGTTTTTGTGACGCATGACCGCGCCTTCCTCCGCCAACTGGCGACGCGCATTGTGGAGCTGGACCGCGGGAACCTGCATTCGTGGGCGTGCAACTACGACACCTACCTGAAGCGCAAACAACAGCTTCTGGATGGCGAGGCCGAGCAGTGGGCCCAGTTTGATAAAAAACTGCAACAGGAGGAGGTCTGGATTCGCAAAGGTATCAAGGCGCGGCGCACGCGGAATGAAGGCCGTGTCCGGGCTCTAGAGAGAATGCGCGATGAACGGCGCGCGCGGCGGGTGCAGTCGGGCTCGGTGAATATGAAGGCGCTGGAAGCCGGCGTTTCCGGACGTAAGGTGATCACCTGCAAAGATATATCCTACGACTACGACGCACTGTCCATCGTTGAAAATCTCGCCCTCGATATTATGCGCGGGGATAAAATCGGGATTATCGGCCCGAATGGCTGCGGCAAATCGACCTTAATCAAACTGCTCTTAAAACAGCTGGATCCCAAAACCGGGACGGTGGACCACGGCACTAAACTGGAAGTCGCCTATTTTGATCAGCACCGCGCAATTCTGGAAGAAGATAAAAGCGTAGCGGAAAATATTGCGGTCGATGAAACCATCACGATCGCCGGCCAGAAAAAGCACGTTTTGGGCTATCTTCAGGATTTCCTCTTTTCCCCGGACCGCGCCCGCTCACCGGTTTCGATTCTGTCCGGCGGGGAGCGCAACCGCCTCCTGCTGGCCAAACTCTTTACCAAGCCATCGAACGTGTTGGTACTGGACGAACCGACCAATGACCTGGATGTAGAGACGCTGGAGCTTCTGGAAGAGCTGCTGGCCAGCTATGAGGGCACCCTGCTTCTCGTGAGCCATGACCGCTCGTTCATCAACAACGTCGTGACCAGTACGTTGGTTTTTGAGGGCGACGGACAGATCGGTGAATATCCCGGCGGATATGATGATTGGTTGAATCAAAGGCAAGAGGCATTAGGCACTAGGCAAGAGGCCGCTACATCGCAACCGGAAAAAAAGGTTTCCACCCGGAAACTTTCCAATAAAGAGCGGGAAGAGCTGAAGAATCTGCCCATACGCATTGAAGAGCTGGAAGCCGAACTTGAAGAACTCCAGACGGCCATGACCGATCCATCGTTTTACCAGAAAGATCCGGCCGAAATTCAGGCCGCCACCGCCCGCGCCGAGGCCATCCCGGAAGAACTCGAAAAAAGTTTTGAACGCTGGGACAAACTCGAGCGTCTATGATCCCAAACCACGGAATCACAGGTTGCTGCCATACCCCCTTTGGCACCTCCTGTGAGGAAGTGTGACACTTGGGGCCACGAGGTCAGGTCATACTTCACCATCCGTGGTTTTCTTTTTTTCCGCTTTCGCAGATGTTATTCGTTGAGGATTATGGGTTATTAGGCTTCCGGAGCGATCCGATTAACGATTAACTCTTTATTACACGAACCGAAGATTCAAACTTCATGAAACGGCTGATCTGGAATAAGCATACGAAGCTCGTGGCAAAACATGCCGCGGGTTGGTTCTGCATTGTGGCTGGCCTGATCATGTGCATTACGCCGGGTCAGGGTATTCTGACGATCCTGATCGGCATCTACCTGCTGGCCGACGAAATTCCACTGTTTGGAAGAATGCGCGACGGACTGGAGCACCGCTTCCCGAAAACCGCAGAATTTGTCCACAAACAAAAAGACAAACTCCACGCCCGGTTCCACCGATCAAAGCCTGAAAATGAAGAGGTAGGGCGGAGTGTCCCCACTCCGCCGAAATCGGACGACTGAGGGATATGAAACCGGCTGATGCCTGAATTTTTAACGCGAAGGCCGCTATGAACTCAAAGTTTCGCAAAGCTTTGCGTACCTTTAGATCCTTGGCGACCTTTGCGTTGAGATCAATTACTAAAGGTCGAACCCGAAGTATTCGACGGCGTTGTTGTAGCTTATATTTTCGATCATTTCTCCGAGCAGGTCCATATCGGCCGGAAGCTCGCCGTTTTCTACATCGCGACCAATGAGGTTGCAGAGAATGCGGCGGAAATATTCGTGACGCGGATAGGACAGGAAGCTACGCGAATCAGTCAGCATGCCGACAAAGCGACTGAGCAGACCGAGCACGGAAAGTGCATTCATCTGCTTTTCCATGCCGTCCTTCTGATCTAGGAACCACCAGCCCGATCCGAACTGCATTTTGCCGGGGAATGAGCCATCCTGATAGTTACCGATCATGGTGGCGAACAGTTCATTATCAGACGGGTTGATATTATAGAGGATGGATTTGGCCAGCTGATCGGAAGAATCCAGACGGTCCAACAGTTTTACAAAGCCGGGGCCCTGACGGTAATCGGCGATGGAGTCAAATCCGGTATCCGGACCCAGTGCATTAAACAAACGGGTGTTGTTGTTGCGGAACACGCCCACATGGAACTGCTGGGCCCAGCCGCGCGAATGGTTCATCTTGGCGGCTTCATAAAGAAACGCCGCAAGGAATTTATCCTGTTCTTCCTGCGTAGCCGCACCGCCGGTCATCACTTTGTTATAAATGGCATCCAGCTCAGCCCCGGAGGCTTCCGCATCCGGGACATAGGCGACGCCATGGTCTGAAAGGCGGCAGCCGACAGAGTGGAAAAAGTCGTGGCGACTATCCACGGCGGCGACCAGTGCCTCAAAATTATTGATCTCCTGCCCTGCCGATTTTTCCAATGATTGGATATACGCTTTATAGGCTTCCGGATCCGCCAGATTGGCCGCTTTGTCTGGGCGGAACGTAGGCAGCACTTTGCATTCAAACCCAGCAGCGGCAATCTGCTGATGATCGTTCAGATCGTCAATCGGATCATCCGTGGTGCAGACCAGCTTGACGTTCATTTTGCGCATCATGTTCCGCGCACTGAACTCCGGCGTCCTAAGTTTTGCGGTGCACTCCTCATAAATTTCATCGGCCGTGGCCGAACTGAGCAATGTGTCGATATCGAAATAGCGCTGCAGTTCAAGATGCGTCCAGTGGTAGAGCGGATTGCGCAAGGTCTGCGGGACGGTTTCCGCCCATTTATCGAACTTCGCTTTCCAGGGTGCGGAACCCGTAACAAACTCTTCTTTCACCCCATTGGTGCGCATCGCACGCCATTTATAATGATCGCCACCGAGCCAGCATTCGCCGATGTTGTCATACTGCTTATCCTGCGCCACCTCTTCCGGCGGCAGATGGCAGTGATAATCATAAATCGGCATGTGCTTTGCATGTTCGTGGTATAGTCTGATTGCAGTTTTTGTCTGGAGGACAAAATCCTCATCCATAAATTTTTTCATTCGATAACTCCTGATTCTTAGATCCACTGGGTGTGGAAAAATTCACCGCGTGGTTTGTCCGTTCTTTCATAGGTGTGCGCACCGAAATAATCGCGTTGCGCCTGCAGCAGGTTGGCGGAACCGCGGGCCGTACGGAAGCCGTCATAGTAAGATAGCGCTGAGCTCATCGCCGGACAGGCAATTCCTGCACGGGTCATATTGGCCACCGCTGTACGCCAGTGCACCTGTGCCTCACCTACCGTTTCAGCAATCAACGGATCGAGCAACAGATTGCTCAGGTCCGGATTGCGCTCAAAGGCTTCCTTGATGGTCCGTAGCAGCGTGGAGCGGATAATGCATCCACCTCGCCAAAGCTGCGCCAACCCGGCCAGATCGATCTTCCAATTTTTATCTTTGGAGGTCTGCTGGATGAGCTGAAACCCCTGCGCATAGGAAATAATCTTCGACCCGAACAGGGCTTCTTTAATTTCCGCCACAAAATCATCCGGTTCAATATTCAGTTTCGTCTTCGGTCCCGGCAGCCATTCCGCGGCCTGTACACGGTCCGACTTGAGAGCCGAAAGGCAGCGGGCGAATACCGCCTCGCCGATCAACGTCAAGGGTTCGCCCGCATCCAGCGCAGCAATCAGGGTCCATTTTCCGGTCCCCTTCTGGCCCGCGGCATCGAGAATGAAATCGACCGTCTGTTCACCGTCTGCGGTTTCATAGCCCAGGATGTCGCGTGTAATTTCAATGAGGTAGGAATCGAGCTTCCCTTTGTTCCAACGACCAAACACTTCGGACATGGCGACGTTAGACATACCGAGACCGTCGCGCATGACCTGATAGGTTTCGCAGATCATCTGCATGTCGCCATACTCTATGCCGTTGTGTACCATTTTCACAAAGTGACCGGATCCGCCGGCACCGATCCAGTTGACACATACCGCGCCTTTCGAAGTTTTTGCAGCGATCGCTTCAAAAATCGGCTTAATCAGCTCCCAGGCCCCTTCAGAACCACCGGGCATGAGGGCCGGACCGTTCAGCGCGCCCTCTTCGCCGCCGGATACGCCGCACCCGACGAAGAGCAGGCCCTGCTCTTCGCAAAGCGCGATACGACGATCGGTATCTTCCCACTGCGAGTTCCCGCCATCAATCACGACATCGCCCTCTTCCAGGAGCGGCATCAGCTCGCTCAGCACAGAATCCACCGGAGAACCGGCTTTGATCATGATCATGATTTTGCGCGGACGCTCAATAGATTCGACAAATTCCTTGAGCGAATTCGCATGAACAACCCCTTCGGAATAGGCCGATGCAAACGACGTGCGCAGACCTTCGTCCCAGTCATAACAGGAGACGATGAAATTCTTGGAGACCATATTTCTGGCTAGGTTGGACCCCATGACGCCCAGACCAATCATACCGATATTACTTGTGCTCATTTAAACCTCGATTTTTATTTAATCTTTAAACTTTTCCCGGTAGGCCCAGAGACCGAGCGCCGGATTACTGATGTAGAAAATTTCTTCACCGTCCGGCAGGGTGTTCCAGCCGTCCTTGAGTTCATCTGGATTATACCGCGCCGCCATTTCAGCATACGGTGCGGCCTCAAAACCCACCGAGCGAACTTCATCCAGCGTGACGTCATCGCCCGGACAATAGGTAATATTAAAACGGCCTTCCGACGAACCGTGAATCAGATGCGCCGCAGCCCCCAGATTGGAACGCAGCTCCTCATCCTCTTCCACATAGTTCAAGGTGGCCGGCGTGCCGCAATAGCCAAATTTACGAATCAGTTTATCGATGGTCGGATCTTCGCCGAATTCTTTCAGAGCAGGAGCCAGCACAATCAGTTCACCATCATCGGCAATCGCCATCCGGGTGCGGTAAACCGACTTATTTCCAAGCCAGGTGCTCTGGAATTCATGGGGATCTAGATACACCACGACTTTTTTGGGCTCGCGGTCGAGCAGCGTGATATTTACCGCACGCGCGAGTTTGCAGGCCTCTTCGAACACGGCCACCTCTTCACCGGCATAAAATCCACGCATGTGCATTTCGCCGGTGTCATAATCCTGCTCCATGACGGTCAGGATATAGCTGATCGGCAAATCCGAAAGATAGGTCTCCACGGCATGATTAAACAGGCGACGCACCGGCGAATCCGTTTGACCCAACAGGTTTTCAATGCCGGCCACCGCACCGAGGAAATGCGATTTATTGATGATGTCGGAACCGCCGGCACCCACCACAATATTTTTGGTGTAGTTGGCCATGCCGACCACTTCGTGCGGAACGACCTGGCCGACAGAAAGAATCAGATCATAGCCGTTAAACAGCATCTGGTTAACTTCAACACCGACCGTGTAGTTCACCTTGCCGTCGGAAAGTTCCGACAACATATCGCCAGAGATCTCGCCTTTACGAACCACTTCATTACGCCAGTCGTGCACCTTGAAGACATCCCGTGGAATATCTTCGCCAAACATCATACGCAGCTGTGCTTCCGTCATCGGGTTGTGCGTTCCAAGGGTTGGAAGAATATCCACGTCCACGCCT
>JGI12210J13797_11146108_pt1 | contig 16206 bp, 13 predicted proteins | sample ElkSlonscriptome_3_FD_13797 | JGI IMG/M metagenome (IMG submission 13797)
AGCACGCAAAGCGAGCGCAGCTACCCGAAGCGCAGCGTAGGGCAAGACTCAACGGTTCAACCGCAGTCAACACAGTCTGCTAATCCAGAATCGACCACCGCAGCCGAGCTTCCGGGTTCCGGCTTTGCCGGACCCGGAATGACATAGTGCGACTGATTTGGAATAGGGGTATTAAGAACAATCGGTCAGCGGGAACCCTACGATGATCTCCCTCCGTCATTCCGGACGCAGCGAAGCGGAGATCCGGAATCTAATCATCAGCCGGATTTAAATTCGGATCGGAACGTTAATTAACCACGAGACGTTTCGCGATCAAACGGCCAACGGCCATGAGAAGAATGCGCGCATGCAAATCTGATATAGACAACCATACAACCACTTGCTTGACTCCGATCTGGCACCATAAGCACAATTCGAATGTAAGAACAAACCATGAAAACCTCGCAATTCCGCCACCACTTTTCAGTTCCGAAACATGCGGACGGCTCGGAAAAAATCTACTTCTGCGGCAATTCACTCGGTTTGATGCCCACCGAAGCACGAGAGGCCGTTGAAAAAGAACTGAATCGCTGGGCTGATCTGGGCGTCGACGGCCACTTCCATGGTAATCCTGAATGGCTGGGCTATCACCGGATCCTGGAGCCTACGCTGGCGCGTCTTGCGGGTGCCAAACCGGTTGAAATCTGTGCCATGGGCACGCTGACCACCAACCTGCATCTGGGCATGATCAGCTTCTATCGGCCCGAAGGCAAACGAAAGAAGATCCTGATGGAACAGGGTTCGTTCCCGTCCGACCGCTATGCCGTCGTGTCTCAACTCGAACTGCACGGCTTCGATCCCGAGCAGGACCTGATCGAATTAACGCCGGATGAGTATGGTTTGATCGATGACGATCGTGTGGTCGAGACCATTCAGGCTCACGCCGAGGAACTGGCCCTGGTGCTGTGGCCGGGCGTCCAGTATTCCAGCGGCCAATACTTCGACCTGGGCCGGATTTGCCTGGCGAGCCGAGAAGCTGGAATCCCAATCGGGCTGGACCTGGCGCATGCAATCGGCAATGTCCCGCTTGAACTGCATGAATGGGCGCCAGACTTTGCGGTCTGGTGCAGCTACAAGTATCTGAACGCAGGACCGGGTGCCGTTGCCGGTTTTTTTGTGGCCGAGCGCCACGCGTGCTTTGATGGCCCTCGCCTGGCCGGCTGGTGGGGCCATGATGAATCCTCCCGGTTTGTCATGGAGCCCGACTTCAAACCCGCGACTGGTGCCGAGGGCTGGCAGATTTCGGGCGCGCCCATCTTCAACCTGGCCGCGCTGGCCGGCAGTCTGCAAGTCTATGAGCAGGCCGCAATTGCCAGCCTGCAAGAAGCCGAGACTGATCTGACCGCAAGTCTGATTGAACAGCTTGATTCTGACAATGGGCCCGTGCACGTGGTCACACCAACCGATCCAGCACGGCGCGGCTGTCAGGTTTCGATGCGATTACGTTCTGGCCGCTCGCAAGGGCGCGCACTGTTCGAACGACTTTCGGAGGCCGGCGTGGTCGGCGACTGGCGCGAACCGGACATTATCCGGATCGCACCGACACCCATGTACAACACCCAGAATGAAGTCGACCGCGTCGCCGACATGATCAAGCGTTGGGCCTAATGGGTATGTCAGCCGGGAAACTGTTGACCTGGCTTGCCATTACGCTGTTTCTGATCCTGGCCATTCTGGCTACCTGGTGGCTGCTGAAGGACAATGGGCAGTGGTTGTTTGCCGGCCTTGGACTGCTTGAACAATGGGTTGAACAGGCTCCGGCGAAAACTGCACTTGTATTTGTGCTGATGCTCGCGATCAGTACCGCGTTGACTCTGCCGACCGTGACCGTCATGACGGTGGCCGGTGGTTTTCTGTTTGGCACCCTGGCCGGTGCCATTCTCTCGATTACCGGCGCGCTGGGCGGAGCCGCCATCACGGTATTGATGGTGCGCCGGATGACGGGAGAAGCGGTTCGAAACTATGCATCGAGCGGACGATTGGCCGGCTTGGTACGCCTCTTGGAGCGCGATGCATTTTATTACCTGATGGTGTTTCGGATCATTCCGATCGCGCCTTTTTTTGTGCTGAATGCTGCCGCAGGCTTGATCCGCATTTCATTACTCCGGTTTGTCGTAGCCACGGCCCTGGGGTTGATTCCAATCCTGACCATTTTCTCCAGCGTTGGCGCCGGTCTTGATACGTTGATCGAGGCTCAGGATGTCGGACTCGGCGTATTTCTGCAGCCCAGCATATTGGGGCCGCTGCTCGCATTGCTTGGCCTGATCGTCTTGAGCGCGGTCACGCGCCAGTGGATGAAGCGCCGACGTGAACGGTTGCTTGGGCCAAAAGGATCATAAGCTTTCTGAAACCGCAGATTTCGCAGATGAATATCAATTAAACCGATGCAAGGGATAAAAATAATTGATCCAGAAAATACAGACTGGATTGGGCGTTGAGTTTCCTGAGTCAGTAACTGACTGTGCTTTCATCCGTGTAATCTGCGGCTCCTGTGTTTGAATCCCGATTGATCCGCGTCATACAAACTACGCCTGATATAAAGCATGCTTCCGAATGTATGCCAGTACCGTCGAAGGCAGCAGAAAGCGGGGGTCATGACCGGACGCCAATTGCTGACGAATATGCGTCGACGAGATGGCCAGTCGCGTGACTTCAAGCTGGCAGATCCTGCCTGCGGGGCGATCCATCAACTGAGCCGGCGCACAAGCTGTACAGCCAGAAAATACTGCGGCCAACTGCTCGGAATAGCTGGGTTCGCTATGCGGTCGCGTCATGATGACCAGGTGCGCCAGTTCCGGCAAGCGCCGCCACTGATGCCAGGAATCCAGGTGGTTGGCCGCGTCCTGCCCGACGCACAACAACAGCGGCAGATCGCCCGATTCCTCTCGAATGGAAGCCAGCGTGTCGACCATGTAGGAGGGCCCTTCTCGCAGGACTTCGCGATCATCCACCGAAAGATCGGCATGTGGTGCCAGCGCCAGTTCCAGCATGGCCACTCGATCACGGGCCCTTGCCTGAGTGGGCGGGCGGTGTGGAGGCTGACCGGCAGGCAGCATACGAAAGTCGGACACACCCAGCTGCTCAGCCACTTCGGATGCCGCACGCAAGTGGCCGTAATGAATCGGATCGAAGGTGCCGCCGAATAACGCAATGGCATTGGATTGGGTCATCATTCAACGCTTTAGTATCAAAGACACTTGTGAACCTTAAACGATTGAACCGCAGATTACGCAGATGATCGCAGATTAAAGAACCAGTACAAGAGTACAGGCACCCGAGCTGCACAGATGATTAATCTCGAAACGAGCGTCTTTCGATCGTGCAAGTCAAATAATCAAGTGTCTACATTCAGTTTATAGAATCTGCGTAATCCGCGGTTTATCAGAATAAAGCGAATGATCAAGCCGCAATCCCGGACGCCTCGGACGCGAGCTCGGTGCACAGTTGTTCAAGTTCGATCCAGAAATTGCCCTGCAGCTGGCCCTTGGAGATGCGATCGAGCCGACTCAATCGGGCCATGGCCAGTTTCAGCCTGGCCGCACCATGGCGATGTATCAGCGCCTGAATAGGGCCTTGGCGAGAGGACCAGACGCGGAACTCCTTGAATATGGCCTGGATGGACTCATTCGAAGAACGTGCTGCAATTTGAGCGGCCAGATTCAGCTCATTGCCGAGTGCCCACAGGACAGCTGGCTGGGGAGTGTCGCTTTCCTTCAGGCCACGAATGCAACGCAAAGCTGCGCCGGGTTGACCGGCCAGGACCAGCTCGACCAGACGAAACGAATCGAATCGTGCATGGTCAGCAACGGCCTGTCGAACTTGCTCAAGGCTCAAGTGTTCGCCCGGCATCAGCAACGCCAGCCGCTCGACTTCCTGGGCGGCCGCCAACAGATTTCCCTCCAGACGCCGCGCCAGGTAGCGGCTGGTCTCTTTGTCGGCCGTCAAGCCCCGGCTCTTCAAGCGCTGACTGATCCAGTCGGGCAAGCGCGCAGGCTTGACGGACCAGCAAGGCACAAACACGCCGTGCTGTTCAACCACTTTGAACCAGGCCGACTTTTCCTGTGCGAGTTCCCATTGGTCACAGATCAGCATCAGTACGTCATCACGCGGTTGTTCAAACCACTGACGCAGCGCCTTGCCCCCATCAGCGCCAGGCTTGCCGGTCGGCAGACGAACTTCGACCAGCCTCGTGCTTGCAAACAATGAGCCGGTCTCTGTCGACTGGGTCAGCTCGTTCCAGCTGAAACCGCGTTCTGCACTCAATCGAATGCGTTCGCTGACCTGTTGCTGTCGAGCTGCAGACCGGACTGCATCGCAGGCTTCTTCAACCAGCAGTCGCTCTGGACCGGCAATCAAGAACGCGGATGGCAACGTGGTCGATCGCTCAAGTTCGCCCTGCAGGCGTTCGGGAAATACTTTCACGAGCGCCCGTATGCTTCCAGTCTTCGAATCAACTGCGCGGCCATATTGCGACGCAGGTCATCGCGCAGCAATTCCTCCTCGCTGGCAGCACCAAGAATCTCCTGCTCATCAAACTGGAAGTCACGCGCCAGTCGCAGGGTTTCCGGCGCAATCAGTTCCCCGCCGTCTGCATCCAGCAGGCTGAACTGCAGCTCGAACACCAGCTCGAATTCGCGGACCCGCGCATCACCCGAGACCGTCAGCGCCCGGCGGGTAATCCGTTCACGGTTCAGCACCAGTTGCGCCGCACCCGCTGCAGGCTCATCCACCACAGCAATGTCATTGGCTTCGAGTAACAGCGTCAATTCTCGGTTGAACAGACCGGTCGGATTGCCGGACTGAACATAGGTCGTCTGCATGGCCTCCGGCAAACTCGCGGTGCCGCGCATCTGGAAACCGCAAGCACTCAAGCTGAGGAGCGTGATTGCGAGCAGCAGCGGCGTTACGCTGATGCGTTGGTCTGACGATGCGATGAATTTCATGACGCCACTATATTAACCAGCTTGTCGGGAATGACAATCACTTTGCGGACGGTTTGATCGGCGATGAATCGATGCACGTTTTCTTCCTGCAGCACCAGCTGTTCCAGAGCAGCGCGCTGCATGCCCGGTTCGACCTCGATGCGTGCTCTGACTTTACCGTTGACCTGCACCACAATCGTGACCTGCTGCTGGACCCGGGCGGATTCATCCACGCTCGGCCAGCCGGCATCCAGAATACTGTCCGGATGGCCCAGCTTTTGCCAGAGCACCTGCGCGATATGCGGCGTGACCGGGGCAATCAAGCGAACCAATGCCGACCAGCCTTCGCGCGCAACGGATTGATCGAGCCCTGAATCATCCTTGCTGGCAGCCTGAAACTTGGCGAGATAGTTGCTGCATTCCATGACCGCGGCAATGGCCGTGTTGAACGTGTAACGCCGCCCGATATCGTCGGTGACTTTGGCAATCGTATCGTGCACCCGCCGCCGCATTTCGCGGGCCTCATCGCCGAGCGCCTCGATATCCAGTGACGCTGCATCACCCTGCGCCAGATGATCATGCACCTGCTGCCACAGTCGCTTCAAAAAACGCCACGCCCCTTCCACGCCTGCATCGGACCATTCCAGGGTTTGCTCCGGTGGCGCTGCAAACAGGGAAAAGAGTCGCACCGTATCGGCACCATAGCGATCAATCAGCAGCGCTGGATCCAATCCGTTGTTCTTGGACTTGGCCATCTTTTCGATGCCGCCATATTCGACCCGCAGGCCTTCGTTCGAACCGTCCTCGTCGAGCAGAATGCCGTGGCTGATGCCACCCTGCTGATCGCGCTGGGCGTCGACCCGCATCGGATTGAACCAGGTCCTGCGGCCGGCCTCGTCTTCGCGATACCAGGTCTCGGCCAACACCATGCCCTGTGTCAGCAGGTTCTTGAATGGTTCGTCGTGCTGTATCAACTCGAGGTCACGCATGACCCGCGTCCAGAAGCGCGCGTACAGCAAGTGAAGAATGGCGTGTTCAATGCCGCCGATGTATTGATCGACCGGCATCCAGGCCTGGGTGCGTTCATCGACCATGGCCTGCTCGTTATCTGCGCAGGGATAGCGCAGGAAATACCAGGACGAGTCGACAAAGGTATCCATGGTGTCGGTTTCGCGTCGCGCAGGCCCACCGCATTTAGGGCATGAGCACTGGATAAAATCTTCGTTCCTGGCCAGCGGACTGCCACTGCCGTCCGGCACCAGATCTTCTGGCAGTTCGACCGGGAGGTCCTGCTCCGGCACCGGCACGTCGCCGCAGTCGGGGCAGTGGATCATCGGGATCGGGCAGCCCCAGTAACGCTGCCGTGATACACCCCAATCGCGCAGTCGAAACTGGGTTCGTCGCTTGCCGAGCTGTTTGGCTTCCAGCGCATCGGCAATCGCATCGAACCCTGCCTGATAATCCAGGCCATCGAATTCACCGGACTGAATCAGCCGAATGCCGTCCTTGGCTGAGTACCAGTCTTGCCATTGACCTGGGTCGTAATTCTGTTCAGCAGCGTCAACTTCAACCACTTGCTGGATCGGTAATCCATAGCGATTGGCAAACTCGAAATCGCGTTCATCATGACCCGGCACGGCCATCACGGCGCCCTCGCCGTAGCTGATCAGGACGTAGTTCGCGACCCAGACCGGCAATGCTTCATTGGTCAGCGGATGACGCACGGTCAACCCGGTATCCATACCGCGTTTTTCCTGCATGGCCAGATCCGCCTCTGAAACACCACCGGTCTGGCAGGAGTCGATAAATTCAGCAACGGCTGGCTGATGGGCCGCGGCCCGTTCAGCCAGCGCATGTTCCGGTGCCACGGCCACATAGGTGGCGCCCATCAGAGTATCCGGTCGGGTCGTGAATACCTTCAGCGTTGCGGCCCGGCCCGCGGCGTCCTCGTATGGAAACTCGATTTCAACACCAATCGATTTGCCGATCCAATTGGCCTGCATGGTACGAACCTGCTCGGGCCAGCCGGGCAGATCATCGAGCGCGGCCAACAGTTCCTCGGCATAGTCGGTGATGCGCAGGTAATACATCGGAATTTCGCGTTTCTCGATCTCGGCACCTGTCCGCCAGCCCTTGCCGTCAATGACCTGCTCGTTGGCCAGCACGGTTTTATCGACCGGGTCCCAGTTGACCAGGCCGGTTTTCTTGTAGGCGATGCCTTTTTCCAGCATCTTCAGAAACAGCCATTGATTCCAGCGATAGTAGTCCGGATTGCAGGTGGCCAGCTCCCGACTCCAATCAATGGCAAAGCCCAGCTGCTTGAGCTGGCCGCGCATGTGCTCGATATTGCCGCGGGTCCATTGGGCCGGCGGCACGCCTTTGGCAATGGCAGCATTCTCAGCTGGAAGACCAAACGCATCCCAGCCCATGGGCTGCAGTGCTGGCCTGCCATTCATGCGATGAAAACGGGTGATGACATCCGAAATACTGTAGTTTCGGGTGTGCCCCATATGCAGATGACCCGATGGATACGGGAACATGCTCATGCAGTAATATGCATCGCGATCCGGTCGGTCAGGAGCTTTGAAGGCCTGCTCCTGTTCCCAGCGTTGCCGGATTGCAGGCTCGATGTTGGATGGATTGTAGGATTCAGTCACTGTTCAATTAACGTGTTCAATCAGTAGTTTGATGGTACTGCATTCCGTCATCAGGCAAGCAGCAGGAAAGGCACGAATCAGGCCAAAAAAAAGCCCGCTTGCGCGGGCCTTTTTTTTTAAACGACTACCACCCGCAGCTCAACCGTCGTTACCGGTTAGCTCTTCCCAGGTTTCATTCAGTTCGGCCAACGCGGCTTGAGCGCGTGCCTTGACGTCTTCAGAGATTTCGCCGCCTTGATCCTGCGCGTTCGCCAGCGCTTCTTGAGCAGCCTCACGCGCTTCAGCGGTTTCTTCAACCATTTGATCCCAGGCCTCGGAGCCGCGCTCCATGCCGGAATCCAGGGCTTCGCGCGCTTTCTCGTTGGCTGTGTTGGCCGTATCAACGACCGAAGCCCATGCACCCTGCATGGCATTTTCAGCGTCTTCTGCCATCTGGCCCATCGAATCCTGTGCGTCTTCCGCCATATCATCCATGCGATCGGCTGCATCGTCGGCCGCGTCACCCATGGCATCGCCGGCATCTTCAGCTGCCTGCTCGGCATCATTGAATACCATTTCTGCTTCTTCAGCAGCATTTTCGGCTGCTTCGGCAGTGGCATCTGCTGCGTCCTGCATGCCCTGTTGGGCATCCTCGACGGCTTGCTCTACCGCCGCTTCATCGTCTTGATCGGCACACCCGGCCACAGCCAGGCAAACCAACAGTAATACTATCCAGAGATACTTCATGTACTGAACTCCCAAGTGTATATAGACCGTCCATTGTAGCAAATCGAATCAACAAAACAGGACTGCGGTGCCAAAATCAAGTGACGACCAGCCATGTATAGGTTCATCTCGCTCGCTGCAGCAGCTGCAGAAACGCGTCGACTTCTTCATCGGTCGTCGACCAGGAACATACCAGTCTTGATAAATCCGAATGTCCCGGCCACAAGTGAAATGAAGCGCCATGGTCTTTCAGCCATTGAAGCTTCGCGGGTTCGCCCTGCATGAACACTTCATTGGCCTGCACGGGCCAATGAATACTAAAGTGTTTACTTTGATGAATGCCCTCCGCCAGACTGGCGGCACGGGCATTGGCTTCGGCGGCCAGCACCAACCACAAGTCATTGTCCAGCATTGCCAGCAGCTGAGCCGATACGTAGCGCATTTTCGACAGCAGGTGACCACCCCGCTTGCGACGACGGTGCAGCGCCTCGAGCCAGTCTGGATGGCCGAAAACCACCACGGCTTCGGCAGTCACAGCGCCATTCTTGGTGGCCCCGAACGACAACAGGTCCACGCCGGATTTCCAGGTGATATCGGCCGGTGTGCAACCGAGCCAGGCCACTGCATTGGCAAAACGTGCGCCGTCCATCTGCAGCGGCAACTGCCTGCTTTGACAGACCTCGGCGATGGCCTGCACCTCTTTGATGCTGTAGCTGGTACCGCATTCCGTTGCCTGGGTAATGGAAACCACCGATGGCTTGACGTTGTGTACCCCGTGCGCACCTGCCCCGTCCACTGCAGCAGCTAATGCATCGGCCGATAACTTACCGTCTTGTCCGGGCAGCGGGACCAGTTTTGCGCCGTCGGTATAGAACTCGGGCGCGCCGCCCTCGTCGTTTTGAATATGCGCGGCCTGGTGGCACAACACCCCTCCCCAGGGTGGACAGACTGCGGCCAGCGATATGGAGTTGGCCGCCGTACCGGTCGCGATCGGCAGCACCTGGCAATCGGTTTCAAATCGTTCGGAAAAGACCTGATTCAAGCGTTCGGACCAATCATCCTCAGCGTAGGCGGTCGCCCTGCCTTCATTCGCATCCAGCAAGGCTTGCAGTACGGCAGCATGGGCTGGGGATTCGTTATCGCTCTTGAAGTTCATCAGAGAATGTGCATTCCTATACGCTCGTCAAAATTTGCCGAGCCTGCAATATTGGACATCACAAGGACGCAGTTACGGTGAAGTCAGCCAGGATTCAGCGCCGCATTGATCGGGTCCGCAGCTTCAAGCCGTACCAGGCCGTCAACAGCATCAACCCGGCCAGCAGCCCGACCGACCAGGTGGGCATCACTGGAACAGCGCGCGCCTCGGGCAGGTCAGGCCCGCGCTCGAATTCGATGGTCAGCACCGGGGGCGTGGCGGAGTTCTCCCGGCTGCCAATCCGCCGCGCATTTGCCGGATTGTCTTCTTCGCCGAGCAGCATCCAGCCAAAGTTGGCTGAAGGCTGATTGACCCAGGCCTGCACATCGGCCACCAACCCGGGCTGTGATACAAATACGAACTCGGTCGTATCGTTGGATAATGCGGTACTGCCCGACGCGGCGGAAACGAAATCACCACCCGGCGTTGTCCAGAACTGATCATCGAAAAACGTATGAATCCAGGTCACATCACCGGTAGCAGCAGCCGCACCTCCACCGCCCGCACCCGGTGCAAACGAGCTGCTCTCGCCCCAGTCGGACATCACACGATGCAGCGTCGCATCAAAACCGGTCGCTTCTGGCGGCACCAGGTCAACCGTAATGGCCAGTGACACGTTCTGAATAACAGAACCGGGTGGAATGGAGGACAAATCAAAGCGCATCAGCGCACGGCGAAGCACGAAATTGGCATTTTCACCGGTTTGTCCAAAAAACAGCGAAGGACCTGAACCGTTGCTCAATTCGCCCGCATCGCGCTCATACAGCGTGTTGTCCCGATCAGGATTGATTGAAATGATTTCTGCATGGACCACGCCAGCGATCGCTATCAGAAGTAGAACCAGAACCGATCTGGCAGAAATCATGAAACGAGGAGTATTCAAAATGAGACGCATATCGCACTTTACCCGGAATTGTATGAAGTAATTAAAAATGATTGAAATATTCGGCATTTTTGGGATTGAACCAAACCCGAGAACAGTTTAATTTATCCGATCGGCGTGCATCGACACATCAAAAGGATTTCGATGCTATTTGGAAGAACCAGAATCACGCTCCAATTGATTGTGCTGTTTCCAGTGTCGACGAACCAAAAAGAAAAACCCAATCAATGTCCTGGCACTCTGGAATCAGACATGAACAATCAGCCCAACTCTAGAAGAAACTTCCTGGTTGCAACCGGGTCCGTCGGCCTGCTGGCGGCAGGTGCGGCCACCATTCCGCTGACAACCCTGGCCAGTCAGCTTCACCAGACTTCACTCTGGCCAGCCCGAGTTCCCAACCCGGATGCCGGTCGAGGCACGCCCCTGCCACCCTTGGGAATCCGCGTGTACTCAAAGCTCGGTTTTGGGCCCCGTCCTGGCGACCTGAGTGACTTCAATAGCCTGGGCGGCAATAACGGCCAGCGATTTACGGCATGGCTGAACGATCAGCTGAACCCGGGCGCAGACCCGCAGGTTGACAGCCGATTGAATGGAAATCCACGCTACCAGACGCTGGATAAATCCCTGACTCAGCTTTGGAACCAGCATCACCGTTTTGACGGCGATGATGCGTATCGTGTCCGCCGGCGACCCTATATAGAAATGCAGAACGCGATGTTGACCCGGGCAGTGCACAGTCGCTGGCAGCTGCGTGAGGTGCTGGCCGATTTCTGGCACAACCATTTCAACGTGGACGGCAGTGAAGAGGTTGTACGCAGTGTGTTGCCCGACTACGACCAGAACGTGATTCGATCCGATATGTTCGGCAACTTCCGCAGCATGCTGGAAAAAGTCGTCAAGCACGCGGCCATGATGTATTACCTGGATAATCGCAGAAATTCGTCGCCCAATCCGAATGAAAACTATGCGCGCGAACTGCTTGAACTGCATACCCTGGGTGCAGTTGAAAATTACTACGGCTCCATTCCAGCTGATGATGTACCAAACAACGGAGATGGTGAACCCGCAGGCTACGTTGAAGCCGACGTGCTGGAGGCCGCACGCCTGCTGACCGGGTTTGGCGTGGCCGATGGTGATGATGGCGCTGCCGATAACGGCTCATTCCTGTTCCGCGACGACTGGCATGATGATCAACCCAAAACCATCATGGGCCAGACCTATACCTACCCAGGCCCGGGCCCCAACGAGGAACAGGAGCTTGACGAGCTGCTTGACTATCTTTGCAGCCACCGTGGCACCGCCGAATTCATCTGCTGGAAGTTGGCCATACGGCTGATTGGCGATAGTTTCGAAGCATCGGACTCGTTCATCCAGTCCGCCGCCAACGTGTTTCAGAACAATTGGCAAAACCCGGATCAGCTGCAGTTGGTCTACGAGCACATGTTGGATACCGGCACCTTCAAACAGGCCTGGGGCGACAAGGCCCGTCGACCGCTCGAGATCATCTGCTCGGCGCTGCGTGCGGCCGATGTCGTTTACGACTTTGAACCTACAGAGAATGGATCTAGCTATAATTTTTTGCGTCGCGTGAACGACGCCGGCCAGCCGCCGTTCAACTGCGAGCCACCGACCGGCTACGAGGAAGACCGCGCCATCTGGAAGGGCAGCAGCCCGCTGATCATGTCATGGCGCGCGGTATCCAGCCTGCTCCGCGACGTTGATTCAGCTTCGGGCGACAACAACTACGTCAATCTCGGGCAGCAAACCAACGACGCCGGCATCCCCATGACACCGAATGAAATCACCGATTTCTGGTTGAACCGGGTGTTGGGTCCGAACCACAATATCTCGACTGCCAAGCGCAATGAAATGGTCGCGTTCCTGAATACCCACAGTGGTGACTTCGGCAACAACCAAGCCATCGATCAAGGCAATATCGACCTGACAGACACTAGCCGCAACAGCCGCTATCAGCGACTGATGCGCGCCTTCTTCCTGCTGGTAGCCCTGCTGCCCGAACGCATGATTCGCTGAGGAGACGTTCATGACTACATTCAATCGACGCGGATTCATCAAGGGCACAGCAGCCGGTGCAGCCGCTGGACTGGTGCCGGGTTTGAGCATTGCCGGCGGTGCGGGCGAAAACGACCAGATTCTGATCTACCTGTACCTGCGCGGTGGTATCGACGGCCTGAGCATCTATGCGCCGGGCAATGGCCATCCGGATCGAGGGCACTACGAGAATCTTCGGCCCAGCCCGAGCGTGCGCTTGCCGGTCAACGGCCCGAATGCCATGGTCAGTCTGGCCGATGGTTTTGGCATGAACAATGCGGCGGCACCACTGCGCGAGCTGTGGCAGGACGACGACCTGGCGATTGTTCACGCCACCGGCCTACCCATCGTCAACCGCAGCCATTTCGAAGCCCAGCGCTTTATGGAGCTGGGCACGCCAGGCGCTACGGTAGGTGTACTCAATGGCGGACAAATTGATGGCGTCCGCACCACGTCCACCGGCTGGTTGACGCGTCACCTGGCAACGGCTGAAAACCTGCCGCTGGATATGACCATGCCGGTCGTGGCCACCGAAAGCCAGGTACCGCTCTCGCTGACCAACGAACCCTCTGCAGTCACGTTACGTTCGCCGGGCAATTTTGATCTGGATCTTGGCGGAAGCATTCAGGAACTTGAAGAGGAATGCGAAGAAAGCTTGCTGAATATCTATGCCAGTGATGGCACGGATTCCGGCATTGCGGGCGAGCAGGCACTGATTGCCCAAGCGCTGGTCGAAGGCATTTTTGATCTAAGCAACAAAGACTACAACCTTGCAATCAGTCCGGCTTCCGATCGATATCCAGTGCAGGACGGGAACAACAATCTTGAGCCCATCAGCGACAAACTGATTACGCTTGAGCGTCTGATCAAGGCAGATATCGACCTTCGCATCGCGCAGCTGGACCAGGGCGGCTGGGATGATCACGCCTCAATGGGCAGCCTGCCGCAAGGCGTGAACGGCTCCTCCGGAAACTTCCATAAACGCATGGACGTGACCGCCCGCGCCGTTGCTGCGTTCTGGGGCCAGATGACCAACAATCAGAAGAATAAAATCACGCTGGTCATGCATAGCGAGTTCGGTCGCCGCGCGTTCAACAATGCCGACAATGGCACCGACCACGGCTCCGGCAATCCGATGCTGGTGCTGGGTGGTAACGTCAATGGCGGTCAGTTCTTCGGCGATTGGCGCGGTATGGGACCTGATGATTTGTATCGAAACCAGGACATCCAGACCACGACCGATTTCCGGCGCGTGCTCAGCGAAATCCTGATCCGACGCCACGGTAACAACAAGCTCGGCATGGTCTTCCCGTACTACTACAACTACACGCCGATGGGCATCGTCAACGGAACAGACATACGGCCGGACTACAGCCCTGCCGATGAAATCACCATTGATGGCTTCGAGTAGCTCGTTCCAGAATAATGACTGTAAAGCCCGGGCCAGGCCCGGGCTTTTTTTATGTGGCGACGCGATTATTCTGAACATTCAACAGCGTCCTGAACAAGCAGATCAAGGCAAACGCGAGCACTGAACAGGAGACCATCAACCAAACCACCCTTCCCTCGACAACCTCATCACTCACAAAAGACGAAATCGATAGCGAAGCTGATACAACCAGAGCAAGTTGCCAAATCAGATTTCGCACACTGGGTTTGGAGGCCTGCTGGACCGACGGTTGATCTGCTGAGAAAAAAAGCTTCCCGAGCAAAATGCTGATGACTGCCAGAACAATGAATCCAACGATCGTCATACAGTCCCTCCTAATGCGCTAGTCGCCAGATTAAAAGCCTAACTCAAGGGCAATGCCTGATCAAGCCGTGCTGACACTCAGGAAATTAAGCGTCAGCTGGCCAAGCCCACTCGCTGGAATTACAATAACTTCATGAATATCGGCCCGTACAGCATCCAACCAGCACTCGGCCTGGCGCCAATGGCCGGCGTAACCGACAAGCCGTTTCGGTTGTTGTGCAAGCGCTTGGGCGCCGGTCTGGCAACGACCGAGATGACGTCATCCAACCCACAGCTGCGCGGCACGCGCAAATCGGCCGAGCGCCTGGATCATGCGGGCGAGCCGGGTCCGATCAGCGTACAGATCGCCGGCACCGAACCCGAACAGATGGCCGAATTCGCGCGCTACAACGTGGCGCACGGTGCCGAGATCGTCGATATCAACATGGGCTGCCCGGCCAAGAAAGTCTGCAAGGCCTGGGCGGGCTCGGCATTGATGCAGGACGAGGCACGGGTCGAAACCATTCTCAAGGCGGTCGTTCAGGCCGTCGATGTGCCTGTCACTCTGAAAATCCGGACCGGCTGGGCAGCGAATCAGAAAAATGCGCCGACCATCGCCCGCATTGCCGAGGATTGCGGCATCCAGGCGCTGGCCATCCACGGCCGTACGCGCGATCAGAAATATCAGGGCCTGGCCGAATACGACACCATCGCCGAGATCAAGCAATCCCTGTCGATCCCGATCTGGGCCAACGGCGATGTCGACTCACCAGAAAAAGCACACTGGGTGTTGAACCATACGAGTGCCGATGGCCTGCTGATCGGTCGCGCAGCCCAGGGCCGACCCTGGATCTTTCGAGAGATTCAGCATTTCCTTGAAACCGGAGTGCGCTTGCCAGAAACCGGATCGGCCGAAGTGTGCAAGATTCTGGTCGAGCATCTGCAGGCCCTGCATGCGTTTTATGGAGAGCTGCGCGGGGTTCGCATCGCCCGCAAACACCTGGGCTGGTATCTGAAAGCACAGGCCGATGCCAGCGACTTTCTGCGTAGTATCAATCGCGTTGAATCCGCAACCGAGCAAATTGACCGCGTCGAACAGTGGTTTGCGTCCAGTGCAGCACCAATGAGCGAGGCTGCTTGATCCACTAGTCTGCGGTACCTTCGGCACTTGTAGTCAACCGTCATACCGCATCATAATCAGGCTTGAATTGCACCGGAGCCTGGTATGACTTCCATTCATGATCCTGACGGTAGCCGTCTGCCGATCAAGCTGGATTCAACCTCGAACGGCGAGTTCGAGCCGATACCACTGGACAAGGCCGGCATGCTGGCCAATGAACGCGCCCACGAGGCTGCGACCAGCAACGCCAAACGGCTCGGAAAAACCCGGCGCGACTTCCTGGTCTCGGCCTGCGGTGCCGCCTCGACCCTGCTGGCGTTCAACTCGGCACAGGCCGCGCTGGGTCGAACGGGCGGCTGGTTCGCGTTGTCTTCGGAAGCAGCACTGGAGCCTGAAGCAGCGGAACAGGTGCTGAGTGGTAATGAATTCATCCTCGACGTCCAGGGCCACTTCGTCAACCCGACCGGCGCGTGGCTTGACGCACTACCGGAGGAAGCCCGTCCCCTATCCAGCTTCGAACATGCCGGCTGCGCCCGCGGCATCGCCGACGAACCTCGCTCTTACCTGCAGTGCTTTGGCCCGGACGCGTTCATCAAGGATGTCTTCATGGATTCGGATACCGACGTCATGGTGCTGTCATTTGTGCCGTCGACTCGAGAAGGCGAACCCCTGACGATTGAAGAGGCCGCTGCCGCGCGTGAAATCGTCGATGGCATGGACGGCACGCATCGTTTGCTGTTGCACGGTCGCGTCAACCCGAATCAGCCGGGCGACGTCGAGGACATGCAGCGGCTCAAAGATGACTTCGGCATTCAGGCCTGGAAGACCTACACGCAGTGGGGCCCGGACGGGGCAGGATTTTTTCTGACCGACGAAGACACCGGCGTCCCGTTTCTAGAGG
>JGI12210J13797_10001109_pt1 | contig 16200 bp, 11 predicted proteins | sample ElkSlonscriptome_3_FD_13797 | JGI IMG/M metagenome (IMG submission 13797)
GATCCATGTTATGTTGGAAATGACTCGGACTCATGCGATTACGACGCCCAAATCTTGTCAGGACCGGAAGGTAGCAGCAATACGGGATGCTCGTGATAGGCGTGAGCTCCGGGTCTTCTGCTTTTAAACTTGTAAGCCGACAGCAAAACAAAGCGACAGCAAAAAGTAGGATGACTTGAAAATTTCTCTACACTATTTCTCTCAGGCTCAACGCAATTTTGTCGTAAGCACTGCATCTAAAGAGAAACTTATTCAAGCTTTATCGTATACATTTCCTTAACATTGCGAAGTGTGAGTAGTCAGTTTTCGTCCATCCCGCCTATCTTGGAGATGGAATAAAACGATAGGACAAAGGTTGGTTCCTCCGTGGCGATCGTGCAATATTGCTTGCGAAGGTCGTTGCTACTCTGACCTTCATATCCGGTTTCACAGCCTTGTTGACTCAAACTATTCAGAACGCTCGTTAAATTGAGGGAGAAAGGCCAATGGCAGGTCTCGGAGATATTGTTCAAAAAGCATTTTATCTAGGTGTAGGGGTCGCTTCTTTTGCTGGAGAAAAAGCGGGCAAAACCCTGAGCGAGCTACAAACTCAAGCTCAAAAAATTGCAGATGAAATGGTCGCTCGTGGCGAAATGACGGCTGAAGAAGCTAAGCGTATGGTTGATGACATGGTCACTCGTGCTCAAAAAGCGGGGAACGCTACGATCGATGTGCAGGCAAAACCTGCGGCACCCCGAGAGCCTCGTTCTATCGAAATTGATGAGGATTAAGGACAGCGCACCATTGATGGGGGTGTTTCGATTGTAGGCTTGAGAACAGCGATTTTGTGAACGCAGTCAACCCGTTTTCAGGCTCTCAAATCTTGCTTCGGTCTTGTTATTGACGTTTCATTGTTGGCCATTATGAACGGAGAGTTTCAAACCTGGTTTCAGGAAATAGAACAGGCTGCTCAAGACCTCGAAAAAGTTGTACGCGAGTCTCTCGAAACAACAGTAGAGCAGATGGCAGAAGCTGCCGACGCGATGATGCAGCTTCCGATCGCCTTTGCTGAACATCTAGAAGACACGATTTTGACGGAGTGCGATCGCGTCGTTGAAACGATGGACGAGTTGTTTTCACCTCCGATTCAGTTTTATACGCGCTTTGATCTGCAGTGGGACGGGGAGAATTTTGACCCCTGGAACGAGCGCCTCGACCCTAACGCTCATGAGAATCCCGCCTGCATAGGTTGTCAGCATTACCATGGCTACATCTACAACGGTAATGCGTTAATTTGTGGAATGCACCCCTACGGCTGGGATGGTACAGAATGCCCGGATTGGGAAAAGAACTGATTTTCTGTGTTGATGGGGGTCACGTTTTTGTCTGGATGGTAGTTAACAAGTCGTTTTCTTCCAGAGTTTGAGTGTCAATCCTACGAGTAGCAATAGGGATATTGCAGCAGATGGTTCTGGAACTTTGACCGGGTCTGAAGGATCGTCGGGATTCTCTCCTCCAGTATTCGGTGGATCGGTTCCTCCCGTCGTCGGAGGATTGTCGTCAGGATTATTTGGATCGTCAGGCGGATCTTGCTTCACACCCCGCACTGGAGGTTCGGCAGACTCATCCTCTAAATTCCAGCCAATGACATCGAAAAGGCGGCGATCGTTATCGGAAAATTGTAGAATCTGACCCGCCGCTGGAGTGGACTCCATAATACCGAGAGAAATTCCCCCAAGCTCGTCGGGCTTCCAGCTACTGGCTCGAAATCCGTCTCCATTTCGCAGTCCTGTAGAAAAGCTGGCAATTTTGGTGACTCCTCCATCGATAGAGAAGTACTTGTCTACTTCTTGTCCTTGACTGTTGGGGCGTCCGGTTGTCCAGTCAATCACTCCTAGTTCGCTACTCCCTTGTGAATACCGAAACAAGTCCATTGTGCTAACAAAAGGAAACAGACCGTCGTCATAGTAAAAGTTTTGACCATTGATGGTCTGAGGCACGTTGAAGTCAAGCACATCGACACCGCTGATAAATCCTAGTGTGACAGCGATACCTTGAGCGGCAACACCTATGAAGTCGAAACTTTGTGCATCAATGCCGTTTGAGGTATCGAAATCCCAGCTGAAGTTGCTGTTGAGGATTATGGTGCCATCGGGGCTGCTACTCGTTCGGTTTGATGAGGCCAAACCACAAAGAGGGGCATTGCTATTTGACAATCCCAACGCTTTTGCATTGGCCGTGGTGATGCGGATGGAACGGTTGTTACAGTCTCCATCGTCATCAACATAGGGAACTAAGCTACCAACTCCATTAGGATTGTTGCTTGTGCCGTTGAGCAGTAAGTCGAAATCGACCAACAAGCCAAAATCGGAATTGCTAGCAAGGGTGTTGTAAGCGATCGCATCATCAGTACTGGTTTGATCGCTAAAGAGCGCTGACTTGATATCGCTATAGTCGTAGCTAACTCGTTGTGGCTGGAAGAATCCGAGAGATGGAGAATTGACATCTCGAAATTCGACGTTGATGTTGACATCAACGTCATCTTTCAGAATAGATGACCAAAGCTGACCCGCTTGGTTAAATCCTGAAATGACATCAGACGGAGTATCTTCACTAAAACCAAAGTTGAATTCTAGGGCAGAGGCTACATCTGCACTGCATACCGCACCGAACGCTCCCAACATAAGGGCGATCGCCTGTGCGTAGCGGTTGCTGACTTTTTTCATGGACCACGAACTTCTCACGTGTGCCTTACCTCATGGCGTCTATTCAAATAAGTATGTATTTCTGCTGATACTTACCCTGTGTTGACGACGCACCCCATGCAATCTATACCAAGCTAACCAACAACCACAGTTGACATCAGACCTGTTTCGGAGCTTTTGTCATAAATTTACCTTCCCCATCTGATCATTCACGAGAAGTTCACACGATTGCGTCGAAACACCAACCTATGGTTATGGTGAGAGTAAAATCTCTCTGTGCTAGCTGGGTCTAATTTGTCAATCGTGTCCTTTCAATAGATTTTTGGAGGGGTGGCATCGTTGATATGCTGCTTCGGCTGAGTGCTCTAACGAGAAAAATAGAACGGGATGCAGCTTAACGCTGGATACAACTTGAACGCAAAGGTTTAGTCTTCGCTGGATGAAAACAACTCTAGATGCAGGAGTCAGATTTCAGAGTTCTAAATCTGGAGATATTCCATTCTCAAACTGTCATTTAATTACAAAATTTCTGTATCAACATCATTCATATAGGCTTCGAAAACGATTCGGAAAAAACACATTCCAAACAAATGCGAACGTAGCCTACCCCTGGAACTTTGCCTGGAATTTGGCGATTGTGACTGCACAGTTACAAGGGCTACTGTGTCCTAATTGCTACAGCAGCACTACATAATAAGATGATGGAAGAAGCCACAAGAAGGTTCCTCCCTAAGAAGGTTTCTCTCTTCCTATGAGCTTAGATCGTTGCTCGTTTTGACAAAACAAGTCCCAATTGGCGGAGCTGAAATTATCCTTTGTGAAGGCTAAAACAGCGGTAAGTTGATAGACAAGCTAACTCCTAAAAAAGTGCTGTCTAAGTCAATGAACGATTCTGATGAGTCGCCCAGGCGTCTACCTGCATAAACTGACAGTTGGCTAATTGAAGAGATATCGTAGTTGAGGCTGCCTATCACCTGATGACTAAAGTCGTTGCGATCTTGTTGGGTAAAATCAGTCCATTCAAATTGATAAAATAACCCTGCCGTCAGATTAGGTGTTATTTGATACGTCAGGTTTGCATAAGCGCGGTTAAACACTCGGCTGCGTTCGTTCGGATCTGCCAGACTGTATTCAAAGGCATAGGCCGTATCGAGGGATAGCTGGGAGGTGAGCCGATCGCGTCTCCCGACGTTGAGATAGAGGGTGTGGTTGCTGAGGAAGCGATCGCCATCACTGCGTGAAAAAAATTGTTCGTGCTGCCACCCACCTTGAATGTAGGCTCGTGTCGTGACAGCATGATAAAGCCCTAACCCTAAATCAAATTGTTGAGTATCCAGTTCAAACTCATCTGAGTAGCGAGTGATTCCTCCACTCAACGTGGCAACACCGAACGTACGAGAATTCAGTTCGGGGTAGGCACTCAGTGTTGTCCTAATCTGATAAATCCCTTCATTGGCCGGATCTTCTGACGCTGAGAGAACATTGTCTGTCCAGAAAAACCCAAATTGAGTGCGCCAGTATACCCATGGATAGCTCTCCTCTGCCGGTAAAGGAGCTTCTTGCAACCGCAAGACCCCGAGTTCTGGATCAAGAATGTTGAAAGTACGAACAGGGCGTTCTCGCAACCACAACTCTCCGAGTTCTGGGTCGCCGATGACGAGTTCGTCAGATGAATTCTCACCTTCTGCTGGCACACCGTCATCTCGGTTCTCTACCTCTGCTTGCGCAAGAGCTGCTTGCGGCTCAAGCCGAGATTCTGGCCTGGGGAGCTCACTTTCAATGTTGACGAACCTTGCTGGCGTTAGTGTTGAGCTTTCAAAGACAGTTTGAAACTCATGGGATGCAGAGGAAAAATCTATTCCACCTGACTTTTCCTCAAAGTTTAGAGAATCTGATATGTGCCAAGTTTGTATTGCACCATCTGAGTTGAAAAGACTCTCTGTTCGCTCCGGAGTAACGTTTGGTGTTGAAATCTGAGGCGCAAAAGAAGCACTCTGACTTTCCAGGTCTGCTGAATCTTTGACCGGATTTTGTAAAGACTGTTCAGCAAAAGCCATAGCCATTGGCGATCGCAATCCCTGACTCACAAACATAGCAGCGGCTACAATCAGCACCTGATGAAATGAGTGCCAGGGGTGGCTCCGCATATAGTTATGACCTCCAGTTGAGACAGTATATCTGCTTGATAGGACGAAGAGTTTTTCTCAGGTAGGACAGACTCAGAGAACTACGTTGCGGAATACTCTTTTTTCCTATCTGAGCAACGCACAAAGCCGAGATGCGAATGTAGAGAAGTAGTTTGTTGGCTGAACTTATTGAGCATTGCAGACATCAAATCAGTATCATGACGCTTTTGATATTAGCTCATCTGTGAAAACACACAAATAGGTATAGCAATCTCAAATAATTTATGAGAGGAGGGGCGGGCTTCGCCCCTCCTCTCACTTAGCGGTTCACAAGCGATTTAGTATCGCTATAAGCTGATTTCTGGCTCGATGATACGCAACCCGAAATCTGAGGTATTGATGCATAAAATCTGTGATCACTTTTTGTTACAGGAACGTATTCGTTTGCTATTTCGTCATGGACATTGTGAACAAAGGTAGATCTGTGGATCTTTTTTTTTGCTTCAGCACAGATCTAGATATCGTGGATGTAATTTACGCCAATTTGTGGATGCAACTAACCTCTCTCTGGTGATAGTTTAGACAGACACACTGTGATGAAATGAATGGCGATCGCTACTCCACTTAATACAATTTCTGATTACACGCCATCCGTCTCTAGATCTGTTTTGTCGAAACCATAGAGATGCTTCAATATAAAAAGATGTCCCTAAGTGGCACTTATTTTCAAAAAACTTAATGAATTTGATCTTGCAGATCAAGTACTAACTCTTTTAAAAATTGAAAAAAGAGAATATCGAAATAAGTTTACCTATCTTTATGTTCAGAGGCATTTCTTTTATTAAAGCCAATAGAGCCTAGTTTCCTACCGAGGTAATGCTGATAGCGTTGGACTCAGCGTTTATCTAGAGTTTCGTCCGAAAGCTGAGACTTGTTTATCTCTTCCGTAGAGGAAGCCTGGAGCCTCCTCCTGGATGCTGGGTTGGCTATACTGGTATCGCTAGTGTTAAGTCCGCGTCAAGTTATCGATTTGCTACGTCCACGACCGTTGAATGACACGCTTTACATCGAAAAATCGTGCGAGGCTCAGCACAGGGTGGATTTAGGTTACCAAACCTCTGTTCTTAAAGGATCATCAAAATTCTACTAGAAGCTTCCAAGCCTGGAGAAGTCATGTCCCGCAAACTATTTTTCATTCTGACGAGTCTGATTTTGGGAAGCAGCGCTCTGGGTTTTCCCAGTTCAGCTTTGGCAACGACTCCTTTGACTCGAGCCGTCATTCAGTCTCTGCGCAATGATGTTGATCTAATTCCACGGGGACGATCATCACGGTCAGCGCGGTTGTCGGACTCGATGACTCCTGGTGATGCCCTCTCAACTGAACGGCAGTCATTTGCTGAACTTCGATTCAACGACGGTTCGCTCGCACGGGTTGGTGAGCGAGTTTTGTTTCGCTTCATTCCAAATACGCGAACATTTCGTCTCAACAATGGTACGATGCTGCTCCTTGTTCCTCCCGGACAAGGCAGGACAAGAATTCAGACTCCCAATGCGACAGCAGGGATTCGTGGCTCAGCGCTCTTTGTTCGCTACAACGAAGAGACAAACACGACGTTGGTTGGGGCGTTAACCGACAGCGGAATTGAAGTCTTTAATCAAAACGAGACTCAGCAATATGAATTGCTGCCTGGCGACTTAGCTGTGGTGGTCGATGGTCGTATCGAACGAGTCTATCAGTTTGATCTGGAGAGGTTTTATGAAACGAGCGAATTAGTCCGAGACTTAAATTTAGATACAGACTCTTATTACGCTAACCAAGAAGGCACCTACGAGTCTCAGCCCGTAGATGAAGCGATCGCTCTTGTCCGTGATGAGACTTTGGACGCGCTTGGCGACTACACCTTTGAAGAAGGTGATGATGTTCTCGAAACACCTTCGTTTTTGTGGATGTCGGCAACCCCCGAGGATCTAGAAGATGCTGGGCTTACTGGGCAACCGACAGGCTTTGAAGCAATTGATGCTCGTCCTGGGTTAGATAACAATCCCCCAGACATTGATCGGGTGTTAGACGCAGCTGAGTTTCAAGATCGCTTGAATCCGGACGAGCGCATTGCTCCCTCCAGGCCAACTGACAATCCTGGTAATCGGCCAAATCGCCCCGGCAACAATCCTGGTAGCAATCCTGGCAATCAGCCGAACCGCCCAGACAATCAGCCCAATCGCCCAGACAATCAGCCCAATCGCCCGGATAATCAGCCCAACCGCCCAGATAATCAGCCCAACCGCCCGGATAATCAGCCCAACCGCCCGGATAATCAGCCCAACCGCCCGGATAATCAGCCCAACCGCCCGGACAATCAGCCCAACCGCCCAGATACTCCTCCGGGCCAAGATGGCAATCAACCTGGTAATCGCCCGGATACTCCTCCAGGACAAGATGGTAATCAGCCTGGCAACCGTCCTGATATTCCACCTGGACAAGATGACAATCCTGGAAATGGTGGAGGCAATGGCGGAGGTAACGGCGGGGGCGGCCCTATCGAAATAGATCCTGAGATCGCTCCACAATAAATTGCCTATCAGCATCTAATCATTCGATACCTCAGTTTTCTGTTCTCTTCGGCAAACTGAGGTATTTGCTTGATTGCTCTGCAACTGAGTATGAGTATTGAAAAGTCGCATCTAGTGAAGAATCCTAAGAGCTATAGTGCTACGTGCTGATATAAAACCAATAGTTTATGGAGAAGCCGTGCGGTGCGCGGCTTCTCCATAAATATCTGTCCTAACCTATCTGCGCATTGCTATAAGAGGTCGAGCAAGCTCGACAAACCGTTACGAGAGAAAATTTCTCTACACTTGAAACTACGAGACAGCTACGAGATAGCTAAAAGATATCTTTGAGAAGCGTAGTCTCTACGTTGCCTTGTTGTTTGTTTTCTCCGTCGTAAACAAGACTTGAAGGAACAGGCAAAACCGGAATTGCAACCGTAAACGTTGTTCCTTGATTGGGGGCAGAGGTACATCCGAGCCATCCATGATGTTTTTCTACGACGATTTGATGGCTAATCGATAGTCCTAGTCCGGTTCCTTGACCTACAGACTTTGTTGTGAAAAAGGGATTGAAAATACTTGATATTTGAGCATCGCTGATGCCTTTACCGTTGTCCTGAATATGAATGAGAATCCAGGTTAAGTTTTGGTCTAAAGTCGAGTCTAAAGTTGTAATACTGCCATCGTCGCAGATCGTTGTGGTAATCGTGATCTGATGGGGAGGAGGGATGTCTTCGAAGGCGTCAATCGCGTTACTCAAGAGATTCATAAATACTTGATTGAGCTGACTGGCGTAGCAGTTGAGCAGTGGTAGTTGCCCATAATTCTTGATAACTTCGATCCCAAAAGTTGCGCCGTGAGGTTTGAGTCGATTGTGAAGGATAAGCAGTGTACTATCCAGCCCTTCGTGAATGTCAACAGCTTTCATGTCTGCTTCGTCTAGTCGCGAAAAATTGCGTAGGGACAAGACGATTTGACAAATGCGATCGGAGCCAATTCTCATGGACTTGAGTAGATGAGCGAAGTCTCCTAGCAGAAACTCCAGCTCAATGTTTTGGATGCAAGCTTGAATTTCAGCCGCAGGTTGAGAATAGTGAGTCTGATAGAGTTTGAGAAGCTTGACCAAGTCTGAAAAATATTCCTCTGCATAGACTAAGTTGCCGCTGATGAAATTGACCGGATTGTTGATTTCGTGAGCAATGCCTGCAACGAGCTGTCCTAAACTCGACATCTTTTCACTGTGGATTAGTTGTGCCTGAGCCTTTTGGATCGTTTGCAATGCATGGTTGAGCTGCTGAGCTTGGGTCTGAGCGGTCAAGGCTGCTTCCTTCGTCTGAGCATAGAGTTCGGCTTGCTCCATAGCGATCGCCAACTGATTGGTGACCGATTGCAAAAGCTCTACTTCGTCTTGGCTCCAATGGCGATCGCCATTGCAGTGGCTACAGACAATCGCTCCCAACTGACCCAGACGAGTCTCTAGAGGCACGATTAGGAGTGATTGGATGTTCCAGTCTTGCAAAACAGGCTCAAAATTTTTTGCGACTTGCGTCATGCCATCTTTGCCACTGAGTTGAATGACTCGTAAATGCAGAACTTGCTCTGCCAAGATGGTGTTGATATCGGGATCACATCGCCCTAGAAGACTAGAAACGGAAGCCAGTTTTGCCTCATGGGTGACCTCCAAAGTCGGCAAGGCATGAGCCCCTGTAGCTGTTAAATCTGAGTTGTAGTAGCACCACAGAAAGTGACATCGATCAATTTGCAGAAGTTGGTGAATTTCCTGTACCGCTGTTTTGAGAATCGTGTCGAGATCGAGGGAGTTGCGGATTTGATTGGTCAGACGAAACATCAGAGATTCGCGACGGCTGAGGAGTTCTGCCCTTGCCATAGTCCGGTCGATGGCGATCGCCACCACTTGAGTCAAACGCGCTAGGGTATCGTGAACGGTTTTGGAGAGGCGATCGCGACCGGCACAGGCCAAGATTCCAACGAGGCGATCGTGGAGCACTAGGGGAAATCCGGCAAAGGATTGGAGCTGATTAACCTGCGCTGATTGCTGTATTCCGACACAAATATCGTGAGCTAAATCATTGGTGATATAGGGAGTTTGCAACTGAGCAATGAGCCCAATAATAGAAATGCCAGATGAAACGCGTTTGGGAAACTCTGGTGGGTTCTCCAAGCTGGTCGCTGTCGCAGCTATATTGAGCAAGCCACTCTCTCGATCCTTAATCCAGATACCGACCCATTCCATCTCAGGCAGCTGCTCAAGCATGGTTTGCGCCACTCGATAGAGCATTTGATCGAGGTTGCTATTCTGCTGAATGACGGTGCTTACAGCAGTGCTGAGAGCAAAAAGAGCCGTATATTCTTGAAGAGTTTTGGTGCTCTGTTTTCGAGCTGTGACATCGCGCAAAAAGATCCAGATATCTTCATCGTGAGGCATCACGAGAATTTCTAGAACGACACCACAAGGCTCGTATGCTTTCTCAAATCTAAGCTCTCTAGATTGGGCGATCGCCTGCTGACATTCAGCTCGAAACGAGAGGGAAAATAAACCGGGTAAGGCATCCCACAAAAAACAATGCAGCACCTCTTGCCGATTGCAGCAAAGACTCTGAGCCGCACGGGCATTGATAAACGCAATGTGCAAGTTTGCATCTAGGGCAATAAAGCCATCTGGCAAATGTTCAAACTCTTGCATCATGGTGAACGCATGTTCCGTGGGTGTGCAAAATAAAGATGACGCGCTTATCGTTCCCTCATATGATGAATTGCGAAGATTCAACAGAATGGATAATACTCAATTTAAAGTCGGCAGTTAATTTTCAATCTTCAGAGCCTTGACACATTACTCAGCACCATTGTTCATTTCATTACATATTGAGTCACAAAAAAGAGTTAAATCCGCTTCGTGAAAAGTTTTTATACAGAAGAATGTGTGTAAGCGATTGTTTTTGTTAAAGACTCACTGTGTTCAATGTTCAATCGTGCTGTAAAAAGGTGTTGAATTCTGGGTACTATACAGGCGTCTTTTGCTCAAGCTTAAGACTCATCATTTGCTGATCTATTGCTATTTACGAGTATGGGCTACGCATGACATCAGGGACATATACCGTCGGCATGATGAGTTCTTATGTAGGGCTGAATCCCTGTCCGGTCGATTGGCTCTGGCATCAGACTCCCAATCCATTTGGGCAGTGGAAGAACATCCAGCTTCAGGCGCGATCGCCCCAGCCTGATATGTTGCTGATGTACAACTTTACGTCATTTCCAGTTCCTCCTCCGCATCGACTCAATTGGTTTCGCTACCGTAAGCAGCAGGCTCAGTATCAGGCAGGTTTGACTGCCATGCCGCAAAAACTTCGCGGGGTGCCCAAAGAAAGGATATTGTTTTTGCTGCGAGAGCCTCCTTTAGATGAGGTGGTTGCCAAGAATCGCTGGTTTTATCAGCAAGCAGAGAATTATTGTGCCTACGTCTCAGGGCCAGACAACGATGCTCCGACTCCTGACTACATGCCTGCGATTTGGTATGTGAAAGCCTCATTTCAAGACCTGAATGAAATGCCTCCCCCTTCCAAGCAGCGCTCGTGTAGTTGGATTACGTCGGGGATTGCCCGCACTGAAAATCATCGCAAGCGACTGGCGTTTCTGCATCAGCTCCGAGACTCGCATCTAGATTTCGATCTGTATGGACGAGGGTTGCCTGACTCCGCCCAACCCCAAGGTGAGTTATCCAACAAACTTCGTGGCATGGCTCCCTACTACTACAACTTGTCCATTGAAAACTACGCGGACAATGAGTGGTATGTCAGCGAAAAGTTGTGGGATGCTCTATTAGCTTGGTGTTTGCCGATTTACTATGGAGGAACGGCTGCAGATAAGCTGTTGCCGCCGGGTAGTTTTCTAAGGTTGCCGAGTCTGGATGAAAAAGGCATTCAGTTTATCCAAGAAGTGACGGCCTCTGCTGATGCTTGGTATGACGCGAAAGAGGCGATCGCCGAAGCCCGTCAAATCATTTTGCACAAGCTAAATTTGATGGAGTGGCTTTCGTCCTACACCCAGAACTTTGCGTGATTTGTTGCTCGGAAGCATTTTATGGCAGACGGTATTTATATTTTGGCGAATGACGTGGTGGCTGATCAGCTGATTGCTCTGGTCAACAGCATTCGCGCTAATGCGGGCGAGATTCCTATTTGCATTTTGCCGTACGACAACAATATTGATGAGGTGCGATCGCTCCTGAAGACTTGGAACGGCGTAACTCTGTTCGAAGACATTCAGTGCATTCAGAAATGGGAAGACTTTTCGATTCAGATTTGGCAATCTCATCCAACTTTGCGAGAGGCATGGACAACAGAAGCAGGGTTTGTGGTGAATCGGCTGGGAATGCACCGTCGCTTTTGCGGGTTTGAGGGGCCATTCGAGCGCTTCATTTACCTCGATGCTGATACCCTGGTGCTTGACTCCTTAGAGCCAATTTTTCAAAGTTTGGCTGATCATGATTTCGTCGTCTACGACTTTCAGCATAAAGATTTGACTCATGTGTTTCAGCACGACTCGCCTAAGCTCCGAGAAGTGTTTTCGCCAGAACGATTAGAGAAAGAAATCTTCTGTGCAGGAATGTTTGCTTCTAAACGTGGGTTGTTCAGTGATGCTCAACTGGAGGACTTGCTGGAGAGGCTGTGTCAAGGAGAAGCCGCGTTGCTTTATGGAAATGCTCCCGATCAGTCGATTTTGAATTATATGGTGATGCGATCGCACATTGCTAGTCTCAATCTGGCTCTGCACTGGTCTGGCGACCGTCGTACGGGCAATTCGGTTACGTCGTCTCACTTTGAAGAGCGCGATCGCCAAGTTTATGACCACGGCAAGCCCTTGATGTACCTACACTATATTGGTCTGCCCTCAACAATCTTTCGCCAAGTCTCGGCAGGATCAAATGTTACATTTCCCTATCGGGATACCTTTCTCCTCTATCGGTTTTTGCACGCGCCTGAGCAACAGCCTCAATACAGGTATCGATCCAAGCCCTATGATGCACCACCTCGTTTGACCACAAAATTAATGCGGAAGCTGCGTCAAGTTCTTGATTTTCTTGCTACAAAAAGTTTCAGGCATCGTCAGCTATGACTCGCGGAATCTACATCACAGCGAATGACCGAGTGATCGACCAGGCGATCGCCCTACTCAACAGCATTCGGTTAAGAGATTCGGAAACACCAATTGTTCTGATTCCCTACGATGAGTCTTATCATCACGCGGCTCAGGTTCTCAATCAGCGGTTTGGGGTTACGGTTTATGAGGATCTTGAGTTCATCCAGCGGCTGTCGGTGAACTTGCAGCAGACCTTTGGCGATCGCTTCTTCGCCCGTCCCAATCAGTTTCGTAAGCAAGCCTGCTGGTTTGGGCCGTTTGAGGAATTTGTCTATATCGATACTGATATTGTTGTTTTCGAAAAAATTATCGACAATCTCGACTATTTTTCACGCTACGACTTTATCTGTGGCGACTATCAGCATAAAGGAGGCATCACCAATGTCTTCACTCCAGCGGTGATTGAGCAAGGTGTTTTTTCAGAGTTAGAGCTTCAAGATATCTTTAACGGCGGATTTTGGGGAGCGAAGCGGGGGCTGATTTCTGAAGCTGATCTGTATGAGACCTTTCAGGAATGTGCGGCTCACCCCGAATACTTCGACTTTTCCCAGAAAACTTCCGACCAGCCCATCATCAACTACATGCTTTTGAAGCGAGTTCCTCGCCGATTCAACGTGGTGCGTCGTCCTGGCGGTGCTCCCGGCAGTTGGGGGGGGAGTCCTCAGTTTGTCCGTCGGGGCGATCGCTTGTTTGACCCAATCCACAATCAGCCCTTGCAATACATCCACTGGGCGGGGATTCGAATTCAACCCGGTTGCCCCTATTGGGACATTTGGGAACATTACCGCTACCTTCGTGAGGAAACGCCGAAACAGTCACTCCCCGAAACTCCTTCGTCGCGGTCGATTTGGCAGCGCCTGCGAGATTTCGTGCCGCTTCTCAATCGCTCATGATGGGGGTCGAAGGTTGAGTAGTGGTCGTTAGAGATCAGTTGACAGCGGGCGATCGCCCCAAAGCTGCTATAAAATCTTGGGGTGAGCCTGGTTTGCTTGTGCAGTACTACGGTGTTGGACTGATTCCGTGCAAAGGATTCCCTGGATTTCGTTTGGGCTGTTGCTAGCAGCCTACAGCACATTTAGCTGGTTCTTATATTCTCTAACTCTGAACTGGACTGTTTGGGCGTTAATCATTGTGTTGGCATTGTTTGAAGCCTTATTGCTTACAGCTTTTGCCGATTCGCTAAAGTCCATCATTGACAAATGGTTGCGCTCTGATCTGGGCTACTTTACGTCAGTCGTCATTGCAGCCTTGCTTGTCGCGGTTGCATTTGTTTGGATTCGAGTTTTCAGCTACATTTTGGTTGTGGTCGCAGCGGAAATGTTAGCAAGACTTGACCTGCAAAATGCAGGGTTCAACCGTGTCCATTCTCTGTTTTTTTTGACGGTGATTTCTTTAGCTGGATTGGCCTTGGGGCAAGCTGCGAGTCGCCTGATTATTGCTTAACGACTAGCAGCAGGGACAAGCTTTGCAGTACCTTTCTGAACTAAAGACTTAAGAAAATCGGTACGCTGGTTTTGCTGGAAAACAGCTTTGAGATACGGTGCAAAAGACTCTAGCGAAAAGCTCGACGCAGATATCTCTTCATCTTTGAAAGCTTGCTGCTCTAGGAATTCGATCAGGCTTAATCCGGCAATTCGCGTTAGGTAGGCGGCGCTGATTCCCTGAATCATGCCCCCAGCGGCAAAGGTTAGCAAATGGCTTTTCAGTAGAGGACTGAGAGCTTGACTCGCAAGTTCGACCAATCCAAGTTTGATCATGACCTCAGCCAACGTTCCAGCGATCGCCTTTGCCTGAGCCGCCGAAAACTCAAGGTTGTAAAACTGTCCTAAATCGATGACCATCTGAGCGTTGATTGCTGCGATCGCCATCAAATCGAGTGTTGGCACTGGATTTGCAAAGGCAGCAGCGGCTGAAATCCACTGATATTCTTCGATGACGGGCAGGGCACGAGCGCGACGGACTTCATTGATCTGGTGCTGAATTTCGTGAGTCAACTCGTGAGATTGACGCAGAGCTGTCATCAGACATAGCTGCTGGCGCTCTTGAGTAAGAAGGGCTTCTAAACGCTGGGTGAGCGCTGCGCCTTCAGGTTGCACCTCTTCCATCCGCTCTTGCACGGAACCGTCTTCGTGATGTTGGCGCACCTTGATTGGCGCAGGGGCGATCGCTGCTGATACAACATCTTGGGGCTGTACCAGACCGTCTAGACGCTGACGCAGATGCTGCACAAGCTGATCTCGCTCATCGGGCAAGTAGCGATCCTGCTGATTTAGCACCAACAAAACTCGGTGGCGCTGTTGCACTAAGGACTGAATGCGACGAAAGACTGTATCAGTCAAGTCACCAGATGTCACCATAACGACTAAATCAGAGCTTTTTAGTGCTTCAGCTTGAACTTCGCTGGTGGAGTCTGATTTATTTGAGTCGGATTGGCTGTTTATGTCAGCTAGAGTAACGCCTGACCAAGCTGTATCTGCATCGGTCTGGAAATTGCTGAGCCAGCGATAGAGGGTACTTTTGCCCACTTTGCGATCGCCCATGATCGTGAGGTGAAGATCGGAGCGAACCGTGCGATCGCGAATCTGGTCAATGCTGTTCTGTAGCTGTGCAACGACAGTGTCTATCTGCTCGGCATCCTGCTGCGCTGCTTCTGCTTCGGTGACAAACTGCTCAACTAGCGTCTTTGCCTTGCCTAGTATTTTCTCAATCTGTTCTGTTGAAACGGGCTTAATCGAGGGAATCGGCTTGATGTCAGGCTGATCTGATGAGAGCCGCTTCACCCACCACAGCCCAGAACCGACGGCGATCGCTCCCCATAGGCTAGTTCCAGCGATGTCAAAGACTGAAGGAGACATCTCGCTCCACAACCAGGCTCCACAGGTTAACCCAATTCCTCCAACCAAAACAGGACGCTTTAGCTTCATCGCCATGAATCTTTCCTCTCTGGACATGTTGGGCTGTTGCATGGCGTATCTGGCGGGATGGTTTTGGAAAAACTCGGTAAATGAGCCTATGCATTCCCAGGTCGATTAGAACTACGCCTTGCTCAGACTTCCCTCTCTATCTTACCGACCCTTGTGGGCATTCGGTTTGAGTGGGAACCGTCCTTCAGCAATTCACAAGGGCAAACCGCTTCATCACTAGAATTCAGCGTCCTGCTTGTAGAGTTGATTGGAGGATAACCCCCATAAAAAAACAAGAGAACCAAAGACATTCCTTGATTCCCTTGAAAAGCATATTGTTTTTTTTGAAGGTGGCGGGGAGCGGATTTGAACCACTGACCTTCGGGTTATGAGCCCGACGAGCTACCAGACTGCTCTACCCCGCGTCGCCTTTCCAAGTATAGGTCAATATCGACAAAGTTGCACAGAGATTACGACTGAGATTCAAAACTGATCGGGAAACGGGCGGCGAAATATGGACGAAATGGAAGCGTCGAGTCTCGTTGCTACTGACACCGTTGCATTCGATCGAGCGATCGCTTTGGAGTAAAATGCGGCGATACGTTCCAACCCAGGCAGGTTCAGAATGTCCAAGTTGAGATTGAAGGTCGTAGATGTCTTGCCCCAATACCGATTGAGTTCCAATCGAGCGCCCCTTTGGCACAACATGATTTGCCGAGCGATCGCTACAGGTACTCTCGCGGGAGGCCTTGCCTGCTTTGGGTTGGTTGGATTCAGCTG
>JGI12210J13797_10502897_pt1 | contig 16187 bp, 10 predicted proteins | sample ElkSlonscriptome_3_FD_13797 | JGI IMG/M metagenome (IMG submission 13797)
CAGTCCGCCCGGTAAAATCGTGGCGGGAGAAATTTTGTTCGAAGGCGAGGACCTTCTGAAAAAAGACCCGGCCCATATGCGAAAGATCCGGGGCAATGACATTTCCATGATCTTTCAGGAGCCCATGACCTCGCTGAACCCGGTGTTCACCATCGGAAACCAGATCATGGAGAACATCCTTCTCCACCAGCATACCGACCAGGCCGAGGCCCGGCAAAAGGCCGTTGAAATGCTGGAACTGGTGGGCATCCCCTCCCCGGACAAGCGGGTGGACGATTACCCCCACCAGCTCTCCGGCGGCATGCGCCAGCGGGCCATGATCGCCATGGCCCTGTCGTGTCGTCCCAAGCTTCTCATCGCCGACGAGCCGACCACCGCCCTGGACGTGACCATTCAGGCCCAGATCCTGGAGCTGATCAAGAAGATCAAGTCCGAAATCGGGATGGCGGTGATGATGATCACCCACGACCTGGGGGTGGTGGCCGAGGTCTCCGACGACGTGGCGGTGGCCTACGGCGGCAAGATCGTGGAATACGCCGATGTGGTCTCGGTCTTCAAAGACGCCCGGCATCCCTACACACGGGCGCTCTATGACTCCATCCCCCGGGTGACCGACACTCGAAAGCGGCGGCTGGAGGTGATCTCGGGGATGGTCCCCAATCCCCTGGAAATGCCCGAGGGGTGCAAGTTTCACAACCGGTGCAAGTATGCCCGACCGGTCTGCGAAGCCTCGGAGCCGCCCCTGATCGACGTCGGCGGGGACCATCTGGTTCGCTGCTATATCTACCATGAGACCAAGGGCCGTTCTTTTGACGAAATCGAGGGCATCGAAACGCTCCGGAAGAAAGGGTGAACCGTGTCGGAAAACGCCTTGCTCACCGTCCAGGGATTGAAAAAATATTTCCCCATTCACGGCGGAATCTTCTCCAAGGTGGTGGCGCAAGTCCAGGCCGTGGACGACGTGAGCTTCTATCTCCTCGAGGGAGAGAACCTTGGCCTGGTGGGGGAGTCGGGTTGCGGAAAGACCACCACCGGCCGGATGATCATGGGGCTTCTGACCCCCACCGACGGGGAGGTGGTTTTCGACGGCAAGGTCATTTTCGAGCCCGAAACCGGAAAGGTTCGGGTGGACCGGCGGACCATCCAGATCATTTTTCAGGACCCCTACGCCTCCCTCAATCCCCGCATGACGGTGGAGGACATCGTGGGCGAGCCCCTGATCATCCACGGCATCGCCCGGGGAAAGGAAAAGACCGAACGGGTGGTGAAGCTGCTCGACACCGTGGGACTGCCGCCCCGGTACAAAGACCGGTATCCCCACGAGTTCAGCGGAGGCCAGCGCCAGCGGATCGGGATCGCCCGGGCCCTCTCCCTCAACCCCAAGCTGATCGTCTGCGACGAACCGGTCTCGGCCCTGGACGTCTCCATCCAGGCCCAGGTCATCAACCTTCTGGAAGACCTTCAGGCGGAGTTCGGGTTCTCCTACCTCTTCATCGCCCATGACCTGAGCGTCATCAAGCACATCTCCAGCCGGGTGGCGGTGATGTACCTGGGCAAGATCGTCGAAATGGCGGTGACCGACGAACTCTTCCGCAATCCGCTCCACCCGTACACCGAGGCCCTGCTTTCGGCCGTGCCGGTGCCGGACCCGACCCTGCGGCGGGAGCGGATCGTGCTCAAGGGCGACGTGCCCAGCCCCATCAACCCGCCCTCGGGCTGCCGGTTTCGAACCCGCTGCCCCTATGTCATGGCGGTCTGCGGCGAAGAGGTTCCGCCCCTGAACGACATCGGGGACCAACACTACGCCGCCTGCTTTCTGAGGTACTGACCATGGCGGACCGGGATTTCATCAATCCCCCGGACCTGGCCCCTCCCGCCGGCTACACCCAGGCGGTCTCGGTCGGCCCCGGTCGCACCCTCTACATCTCCGGCCAGGTCGCCTATGATAAAAAAGGAGATATCGTGGGTCCGGGCGATTTGCGAAAACAAGCCGAACAGACCTACGCCAACCTGGAAAAAGCCCTGGCCGCCGGCGGCGCGACCTTCCAAGACGTGGTCAAGACGACCCACTATGTGGTGAACTATTCTTCGGCGGATTTGCCGGTCCTGCGAGAGGTCCGGTCCCGATACTTCCATCCGGAACGTCCTCCCGCCAATACTTTGATCGGGGTTCAGGCCCTGGCTCGAGAGGGGCTGCTGATCGAAGTGGAGGCGGTGGCGGTGGTGAGTCCGGCGGAATAGGGAATTAGACGATACCCGGCGGCGGACCGTATTCGACTGGCCAATGGAATCGGTGACCCGGATGCCGACCCGCAGTTGATTTCCGATGATTCCGTGCTTAGAGTGGCACGGTTGATAAAAAACGATTTAAATCCCGGATTCCCGATTGAGCGGACCCGCCAAGATGACCAGGTCCTGGACGGGAATCAAACATTTGGAGGTTTTATACACATGGGTATGATTTCACGAGATGAATTTCTCGAGCGGATGTCCGCTGAGGGAAAGCCCGATTGCCCTCACTGCGGGGAAGAAATGAACATCTGGGAGGTGCCGCCGGTCAATTTCAGCGACGGACTCGGATGGGGGGTCCCGTATCTCTATGTCTGTTTCAATGACCAGTGTTCCCTCTACAAAGACGGCTGGGAGAACATCCAAGAGAATTACGGCCAGCAGGCCTCCTACCGGTGCATGTGCGTCCCCGGGGAGAAGGGCTTCGAATGCATGCCGGTCTTCAGCCCCATGGGCGCCACCGGGCAGATCATCGACGACCAGGTGATGATGCAGGAGGAGATGCTCAAGGAGAGCATCAAAAAGGGGTTTTCCATTCTGACCGAGTGCTACCTGCAAAAAGACGGCATCTCCTGTCTTCGGCTGTTGACCGACAGCGCGGAACCGGCCCGGGTTCGGCTCAAAGCCGCTGAAATGATCGGCGATATCGGGGAACTCGAAGCCGTCGACACCCTTCGAAGCATGAAATTCCCCAATGAACCCCTGCAGCAGCAGGTGGATGCGGCCGTCAAAAAGATCCACGAACGCTACTTCACCCGGGAATGCCCGTTCTGTGCGGAAATCATCAAGAAACGGGCCAAAATCTGCAAGCACTGTCAAAAGGAAGTGGCCGGAGAATAGCCGAATCGCGCATGAAATACTGAATCAGGGGTGGTTGAGCAATCGGCCGCCCTTTTTGTTTTTTGGATGGATTGCCTTGCCGGAGGATAATCCGGAATATTGAGATATTGAACGTATCAAAAGGTAAACCCGATGCGATTTTTCAATACCGCCGGCCCGGTGAGCTGTGCGGATCATTACTGCTTGCCGCCGCTGGAGCGATTCAATCTGGAAGAAGTTCTCTTCCTGATTGCTCAGAAGAAGTATTTCGTGCTTCATGCCCCGCGCCAGACCGGAAAGACTTCCTGCCTTTTGGCATTGATGGCGTATCTGAATCAATCCGATCAATACCGCTGTCTGTATATCAACGTGGAAGCGGCCCAGACCGCCCGGGAGAATATTGAGCAGGGCATCGACTCGGTTTTAAGAGAATTGGCCTCCCGCGCTGAGGTTCACCTGAATGAATCTTTTCCGGAATCGATTCTGGACCGGATGCTGACCGGAGAAGGTTACGGAACGGCCCTGAACCGCTGTCTCACTGCATGGACCCGAAAACTCGACAAACCCCTCGTGTTGCTGATCGACGAGATCGACACGCTGGTAGGGGATACCCTCATCTCGGTGCTTCGGCAGATCCGCTCAGGGTATGACAAACGCCCCGACCATTTTCCCCAATCGATTGTCCTATGCGGGGTTCGGGATGTCCGGGATTACCGAATCCATTCCGATACGGAAAAGGAGATTATCACCGGCGGCAGCGCCTTCAACATCAAGGCTGAATCTCTTCGTTTGGGCGATTTCACGGCGGATGAGGTCCGCCGATTATACGACTGCCATACCGCCGATACCGGCCAGCAATTTGAATCGGACGTCTTGCCACGTATCTGGGAACTCACCCGGGGCCAGCCCTGGTTGGTCAACGCCCTCGGGTATGAGGTCTGTTTCAAGACCAAAGCGGTTCGGGAGCAATCGGTCCCGATCACATCCGATATGATTGACACGGCGAAGGAGGACCTTATTCTGCGGCGTGAAACCCATCTGGATCAGCTGGTGGATAAGTTAAACGAGGACCGGGTCCGCCGGATTATCGAGCCGGTATTGCTCGGCCGAGATCTCGGAAATATTCGACAGGATGACATCCAATATCTGATCGACCTGGGCCTGTTGACACGCACCCCTGAGGGGCTTGAGATCGCAAACCCCATTTACCGGGAAATCATTCCCCGAGAACTCACCCTCGTGACCCAGTATAACCTCGAACCCCGGTTTCAGCCCGCGTGGTATCTGCTTCCCGACGGTCTTCTGGATATGAACGGCCTTCTGACCGCTTTTCAATCTTTTTTCCGTGAAAATGCGGAGCACTGGGTGGAGCGCTTCGACTACCGGGAGGCCGGGCCCCAATTGTTGCTTCAGGCTTTTTTGCAGCGGGTCATCAATTCCGGCGGCGATATTCATCGTGAGTACGGCCTCGGCCGTGGGCGAACAGATCTGTTCGTGGTTTGGCGGCATGAGAACGGCCGCCAAAAGGTGGTTCTCGAACTGAAGCTTCTGCACCGGAGTCTGAAGAAAACAATGGCCGAGGGTCTGACCCAGACCGCCGCCTACATGGACCGATGCGGCGCGGAAGAGGGGCATTTGATCCTTTTTGATCGCAGGCCGGATAAAACCTGGGAAGAAAAGATTTTCCGCCGGGAAGAAGATGTGGGCCGGAAACAGATCGTGGTCTGGGGAATGTAGCTAAACGATATGAATGTGAAGGACCATGGTTTAGGTGTTCAGGAGTTGTCTCGTGATTTCCGCCCGCCGGGTCTGCTTCGCAACCCGCATATCCAATCAATCCTCGCCAGTCTGAAGGTGCGGCGGCCCCTGGTGTATCGGCAGGCGCAGGCGCTGTTGAAAAATTCCGAATCCCATGTGCTGGATTGCGGAGACGGGGTGCGGCTGCAAGGGTCCTATTCCGGGCGGCGGAACGTCGACCGCGGTTTGGCGGTGCTGATTCACGGGTGGGAAGGCAGCGCCGATTCCCTCTACATTCTATCGGCGGGCAGTTATCTTTATGACCGGGGGTTCGACATCTTCCGGCTCAACCTGCGGGACCACGGCCCGACTCACCACCTGAACCGCGACATCTTTCACGCCTGCCGCATCGACGAGGTGGTCGGGGCGGTGAAGGCGATTCAGGAGCGGTTTCAGCCGGAACGATTGTTTTTAGGCGGTTTTTCCCTGGGCGGCAACTTCGCCCTGCGGGTGGCGGTGCGGGCGCCGAAAGCCGGGATTCGGCTGAACCGGACCGCTGCGGTCTCGCCGGTGCTGAACCCGTGCCGAACCATGGATGTGCTCGAATCCGGATGGCGGGTCTACCACAATTATTTCATGCACAAATGGCGAAATTCGCTTCATCGCAAACGCCGGGTCTTTTCGGATTTGACCGATCTGAAACATCTGACCGATTACCCCACCCTGCGCCGCATGACCGATTATTTCGCGCCGATCTATTCGGGCTTTTCCGATGGGGATGCCTACCTGAACGGATACGCCATCACCGGAAATGTACTGGCCGACCTCTCCGCTCCCGCCCACATCCTCACCAGCCTCGACGACCCGGTAATCCCGGCCTGCGACCTGTCCGATCTGGCCCGGCCAACCTGCCTGTCCGTGGAGGTAACCCGATACGGCGGGCATTGCGGATTTTTTACCGATTATCGGCTGCGGAGTTTGGCGGACCCGTGGATGGAGAAGGTGTTCAGTCAAAGCGGACGCTTCTCTTCCCTAATGTCTGGACAATATACTTCAGTATAGTTTTCCTAAGATTACAATTCGGCCGTTTTGCGCAAAATCGCGATCGCATCTTCAACTCCGATTCTGCCGTCGCCCGTCAGATCACCATTATTTAAAGGTTCCATGGATCCCCCGGCGGAAAGATGAAGGGCGATTATTGCATCGGTAAGGTTGATAAAGGTATCGGCATTCAGATCCCCGGATGCCGGCACATCGGTGAAGGTCCATACACCGCCTTGGTTGGTGCCGGCATACAGTGTATTCGGGTCTGAGCCGTCCGAGGCAAGTGCCTGAAGAGACATTCCAAACGGTAAGCCTGTTTCGCCTTTGAGAACAAGGCCCCATGTCCCGCCGCCTGTTACAGTTTTGAAGAACCCCTTGGAACTCGCTGCATAGGCGATTTCAGGGTACTGGGGGTTTATTGTAACTACATCATAAAAATAGAGCGCCCGGGCGGCAGTGATTTCATCCCATCCGTTGCCGGCGTTGTTGTAATTTCCACCTCCGTAATCCCTGATCACCGGGATGCCGGATCCTATATATAGCTTGTTCGAGTCTGCCGGGTGTACGGAGATTGTTTCAATATAATCGTGCGGACTGTCGGGTCCGATAGCAACCCAATTCGCTCCGGCATCCGTCGATTTGATGACACCGGACCCCCAGGTTCCCGCATAGACCGTTTCCGGTTGGGTGAAAGCCACAGAGATAGACTTGATCGAATCCGGCTGGATTCCCGTTTGGAGTTCCACCCAGTTAGTACCGCCATCCGTGGTTTTAAATATTGAACCTGTATTCCATTCATAACGGTTCCCTGCATAAACGACATCGGGATCTATTGGATCTACGGCGATAGATTGAATATGAATGTATGGAAGATTGATTCCGTCGTTAACGGCTGTCCATTGGGCACCGGCGTCTTTGGTTTTAAAAATGCCTTCCCGTGTCCCCAAAAAAATTGTATTCGGGCTGCTTGGGCTGATTGCCAAAGCATAAATAACGAAATCGGTTAAGCCGTTGTTGACGGGCACCCAGGAGGCGCCCCGGTTTTCGGTTTTGAAAATACCATACCCGGCTGTTCCTGCGTACATCATATCGGGATTTTCCGGATTTATAGCGATTTGAAGAACCTCTACATTGGTGATGCCGTGGTTTCTGGGAATCCAGTTGAGACCCCCGTCGAAGGTCTTGAATAATCCCTTCAAAGATCCAGCATACACTGCATCCGTATCACTTGGATCAATTGCCAAAGCTTCAATTGCAGAATCGATCGTGTTGCTGCCGACAAGAAGCCAGCTGTTCCCCCCGTCTGTCGTCTTGTAAAGGTCCCCCATGCTGACGCTTGCAAACAGCGTCAAGGGATTTGATGGATCCAACAGCAACAACTCAATTTTTGAATTTAGATTGCTTACGGCCGTCCAATTCGCCCCGCCATTTGTACTCTTGAACAGTTCTGCTGCCGCACCCGCCCATATCAGATCCGGGTTTTCAGGGTGAATGGACAGTGCGCCGATGTCCACTTCAGAGATTCCATTGCTGATGGAGTTCCATGTGACTCCCCCATCGATGCTTTTGAGTATGCCGTTGCTTTTCGTTCCCGCATAAGCGGTATTCGGATTAACTGGGCAGAGCGCGAAGGCGGTTATTTCCGGATCCGAATCACCAAAGGAAATCAAGGTCCAGCTGGCCCCGCCGTTTTCTGTTTTGAATAACAAACTCTTATTATCTATATAAAGATAAGGGACACCATTATCTGCAATCACAAAATAGGTGCCCTTCGCATACAGGATCTCCGGGTCGGCCTCGCTCATCACCAAGTCCTTAATCGCGCCCCCACTCCAACTTTCGCCGATTGGAAAGTGTGTCCAGTTTTCACCGCCATCCATCGTTTTGAAAATGCCGTTGCTGGTTGTCCCTGCATATACCGTGTTAGATGAAACGGGACTGACGATCAGCTTGGTGATGTAGCGGTTTGTGATACCTTGGTTGACCGCTTTCCAGTTTTCACCACCATCCGTCGTCTTGAAAATTCCCGCACCCCAGGTGCCGGCAAACATGATATTTGGATGGGAGGGATCGATGGTTACAGTCTTGATAAGACCGCCGGAAATGCCGTCCGTCAGCGGGGTCCATTTATTCACTCCGGCATCAGAAACAACTGCTGAAGTGCATATTGCCACGACGACAACGGCTTGGACCCAGACCTTCAGGATCGGTCTAACGAAATGAAAGATTGAATAGATCGGCATGGGGTCTTCTCCTTTCCCTACGCTACTGTTGTTGAAACAGAATTTGAGCCCATGAATGAGGAACTCGAAATGTTTTTCTCTGTGAACACCGGGATTCACAAGACCTGAATGCAATGAATAAATGAGTACCGCTCTAATTCAACCGTTCCATTCTCAAGTATCCTTTGCGACAAAACTTATGAAATAAATATATTAATCTGTTTATAGAATAAGAGAAGTATTTTCGAGGTAATATTCACATTATTTCCCCGAGCAGGGAATGGGATCTTTTTGAGGGGGAGGGGACCGTGTTAATTCGGATGAACGGCCGGCAAGACCGGCCGCTCATCTGATAAGGAAGGATCAGGCTACACCTCGTAGCGCGTTCCGAAGCGGTTCAAGTGAAGCGTTTCATATTTGAGGTCGTTTTCTTCATAGCCCGGTTTGGTTTCGGCCGGGTACCCGAAGCCGATGATCGACTCCACCTCGAAGTTTTCGGGGATGTCCAATGCCCATTTGACGTATTCCCCGGCGGTGGCGTTGGCGTCATAGGTACGTTCCCGAATCTGGCACCAGCAGCCCCCGAGGTCGAGGTCTTCGATCATCATCAGCAGAATGACCGAGGCGATGGAGGTATCCTCCACCCAGACATCCGATTTTTCCGTGTCGGCGATCACCACGATGGCGGCGGTGGCATTCGCTACGAAGGAAGCGCCGTGGGGTTTGGCCCGGGACAGCTTTTGGAGGGTTTCCCGGTCGTCCACCAGAATGAACTGCCAGGGCCGGATGCCCTTGGACGAGGGGGCGAGAAGGGCCGATTTGAGGAGGGTGTCGATCTTATCTTTTTCCACCGGCCGGTCTGAATATTTGCGAATACTGCGTCTTTTTCTGAGTAGTTCGAACATATTTCCTCCTTCTGATAAATTCGCGATCAGCCCTATCCATTCCTTTCAGCATTTACGAGCGAGTGGGATGGGAGAGGAAAGCCGGGCGACTTTTTTGTCTCAATGCTCACCATCAATTTGAAGTGCTATCTTTAAGGAGTTTTCCAAATATTTTAATTTCTGGAGAGATAATTTGCCAATATAATTGGTCAGCATCGATTTTGGCAGGCTGACCAGTTCGTCGCAGTGAATGGCGCTGTCATGTTTCAGGCCCTCATTGATACCGACGGGAACTTGGGTTGAAAGGCCCTCGTAAGAAGTATACACAGGGGCGCAAATCACGGTCGAGAATCTGGATTCTATCAAAATTTGACGACTTACAACAACAAAGGACCGAAATTTCTTCGGATCTCGCGATGAAGGGCGTTTGACTCGATATACGTCACCCCGCCTCACAGAGGAACCTGGTAACCGAGCACATCTTCTGCTTCATCATTCAGGGTATCTGAAGATTGATTGATGATTTCAAGATCACGCTGCTCGGCTTCTTTCTTTTTTAACTGATTAATGAAATTGCGAGCTGCGGTCTCTATAAACTCCGATCGACTTCGGTAGTTTCCCATGTTTGTGTCGATCGCCTTTATTATTTCATCAGATAAGGTAATGGATGTCTTGATTTTCATACCACCAAGATACCGCCAATCATACGACTTTGTCAATTGTACATTGTAATTCCCCGGTCCTCCACCAGAATGAACTGCCAGGGCCGGATGGCCTTGGATGAAGGGGCCGGAAGGGCGATTTGAGGAGGGTGTCGATTTTTTCCTTTTCCACCGGCCGGTCTTCAAATTTTCGAATGCTGCGTCTTTTTCTGAGGGTTTCGAACATTTTTTTCTCCTTGGGGCACAACGTTCCGCATAACCGACCGGCATTGGAGCGCAGTGGAATTGCCGGTCCGCGTTGATGCGGTTGTTCGCCTGTAATAAATATTTAAATCATCCTACTCAGCCTTCCAGAACATCGCGCAGCTTCGCCCCTAAATCCTTCGACGAGAACGGTTTCTGAATGAAATGCACACCTTCGTCCAGCACGCCGTGGTGGGCGATGACGTTGGCGGTATACCCGGACATGAACAGGCGTTTGATGGCGGGATAGATGGACAGCAGGTTTTTGGCCAGATCGCGGCCGTTCATTTCGGGCATGACCACGTCGGTCATGAGCAGGTCGATGGGTCCGGAGTGCTCACGGGCCAGGCGGATGGCCTCGCCCGGGGTCTGGGCCGTAATTACGGCATACCCCAGTCTTTCGAGCATCATCGTGGCCATGCGCAGGATGGCCGGCTCGTCTTCCACCAGCAGGATGGTCTCGCTGCCGCACGCCGCTGTTTTTGCCGTTGCCGTATCAGGCCGAACCCGCGTCCCGGCCTGGTACGGCGGCAGATAGATCCTGAAGGTCGTCCCCTGGCCCGGCTCGCTGTACACATTGATGAAGCCGTTGTTCTGCTTGACCGCGCCGTACACCGTGGCCAGCCCCAGGCCGGTGCCCTTGCCCACCTCCTTGGTGGTGAAGAACGGCTCGAACAGATGGCTGATGGTCTCCTTGTCCATGCCGCAGCCGTTGTCGCTGACCGCCAAAAGCACGTACTCACCGGGCTTGAACCCGGCATGCTCGGCGCAGTAGGCCTCGTCGAACGCGGCCTCGCCCGTCTCGATGGTAATCTTGCCCACGCCCCTGATGGCGTCCCGGGCGTTGACGCACAGATTGGCCAGAATCTGGTCGATCTGGGAGGGGTCCATCTTGGTTGACGGAAGATTCCTGCCGGGCCGCCAGGCGAGGTGGATGTCCTCGCCGATGAGCCGACGCAGCATCTGGAGCATCCCTTCAACGGTCTCGTTCAGATCGATGACCTTGGGCGCGATGGTCTGCTTGCGGGCGAAGGTCAACAGTTGGCGGGTCAGAATGGCCGAGCGTTCGGCGGCCTTCCGAATTTCCTCTATGTCGGAAAAGAGCGGCTGCGCCGGCTCCACCTGATCCATGGCCATCTCCGCATGACCGAGGATTACACCCAGCATGTTGTTGAAATCGTGCGCCACCCCGCCGGCCAGCCGTCCCACCGATTCCATTTTCTGGGCCTGGGTGAGCTGCTCCTGGAGCTTTTCGCGTTCGGCTTCGGCCTTTTTGCGGTCGGTAATGTCCTCGAACGTGGTGTAGACCTGAAAAGGCTTTGTTTCTCCCGGCTGGAACAAGGGAATGGCCGTGATGGACACCCAGACGTGGGTGTTCTTGTCCGGATGAAACACCCCCCGGATCGCAGGCCCGAATGTCTTTCCGGTGCGCAGGGGGATCATGGACGGATAGTCCATGCCGGGAACCTCCGTGCCGTCTTCATCGATGATTCCCCAACGCGAGTCCATGGACAACCTGCCCCGTATCTGGTCGAAAGAGAGGCCAAGAATCCTTTCCGCGGCCGGATTGGCCGAGAGAATGGTCCCATCGGCGGCATGATAAACCACCCCCTGGGCCATGGTCTCGAAGAGTCGGCGGTGCTTTTCCTCGCTTTCCCGCAGCGCTTCTTCCGCCTGCTTGCTTTCAGTGATGTCGCGTACCCATTCCATGAACATTTCAACATTATTATCTTTATCCAGAATAGGGATGACGCGGATATCATACCACTTTCCATCCGGCAGTCGGGTTTCTTCATGAACGGGTGTTCGGTTCTCCAGAACGGATGTTGCGAGACAGTCCGGACAAATACTATCAAATTTCCGGTACGTCTTATGGCATTTCGTATGCAATATCCGCCTATTGCTCGGAACCGCGGCAAAGCCTTGCCAATTGCTGTAAAGAATATCCATTTCGGGGTTTTGGATCGAAATCATATCCGGAACAACGCCAAGCATTTTCTGAAATCGGGTTTCGCTCTCCCGCAGCGCTTTTTCTGCTTGCTTGCGCAGGGCAATGTCGCGGGACAGCTTGATTTTGCTGTAGCTCAGTGATGAGATCATCCCGGCGAGCTTCGCATAAAACGTCATGGCCGATTCGACCGTTTCCCGTTTCAAGCGGGGAACGCGGTCAAGCGCCGCGAGGTATTCCGTCTCATCGAAGCCATACCGCCGGGCCTGTTTTCTAAATAACTCGTAGTCAACACGCTCATCTTTGTAAAAAAACTGCCCGATATAAATATTGCCGAGATGTTTCCCCCCAATTTGGATCGGACTGACCATATCCCACATATTGTTTTTGCAGCGGTATGCCTTGAACGTTCCCGCCGGCACACCCTTGGCAAGAGCCAGGTCGCTTTCCAGGCAGTTTTTCGCGGTATCAGGGTGCACACGGTGGAATTTTGCGCATATATCCGTCCATGCGACGCCGACCAATACTTTTCCGGAAATATCGAGTATTGCACCACCTATTCCGGTAATTTTGTAAAAATCCTCCATCATGGTTTGCAGTTCTTGGGTATCGATAATATCCCCAAGGTCCAGGGTCCCGATGTCGCCGTCGGGTGCGGTTATGGCTTTGAGTTTATTCCTGATGGTTGCTTCGCTGGCTTCCAGCGCCTCCATGGCCTGCTTTGTTTCAACCATTGAACCGATCAGTTTGGCTGTGCCGCTGAGACGTTTTTTCGCCGTCTCGATAATATAGGGAGGGCGGGAATCATACGCCGCGGCCGAGCTGAGGAGGTCGTCATGGTCGAGATGGTAGGCATCGGCCAGCACCTTGAGTTTTTCAGGATCTTTCGGCGGATCCCCGTACCCGAAGTTGATCGCGCCGATTACCTTCCCGCCGGCAAAAATCGGCACGGCGTACAATCGTATGCCGCCACTGCACCCGATGTCTACCGGCGTGCCTTTGGCAATGGCCTGTTTGGAGCAGTCCGTCCAGCAGGATTCATGGCACAACCATCGGCCGGAGTCGAGTGCTTCAGCATTGTCGGGGGTATCGCAAAGATTGCGTGATGCGCGGTCCATCATTCGGCACCAGCCCGAAGCAAAAATCCCGAAGGCGTAGTCGCCGTTTGCTTCGTAGATCGCGGAGGAAGTATCGAGCAATTCCAGATAGTCGTTGGCAAAGCTTTTCAGACGTTCGTGACCGATGGATTTCAGGATAATGCCATCAAGATTCAATTCCGTCAGGTCCCCATATCCCTGGTCGTGCGTCTCCGTCCGGGCTTCAATGTTCGAAACCGGCTTCCTGGACAGCATCCATTCTATCCGTTTCAATTGTCCTTCGGCTTGTTTGCGTGCGGTAATATTTCTTGTGTTGAACAGGATTTCCTTTGGATTGCCGGCATTATCAAGAATGAATTTTCCGATTGTCTCGAACCAGAGATAGTCTCCATCCGCCCGGCGATACCTGTATTCGGCTTTTCGGCCATCTTCCCGGTTGGCCATGAAATCCGCAAAAGCGGTTGCGGTTTCCCGGTAATCATCAGGGTGGACAAGTTCCATGACGTTCCGGCCGACCAGTGAAACCGGATCGTATCCCAGGATGCCGTGGGAAGGACCGACGAATTTGAAGTTGCCTTCCAGGTCGGTCACGGACAAAAGGTCAGCGGCAGTATCGATAATATTCTGCAATAGCTGGGATTGGTCCCTCAAGGCTGCTTCATTGCGGCGCAACAAGAGGATATCCGCTATGGTGGAAGTGATCATTCGCAGGCGATCGATGTGTCTTTCTTCGTACCCCGGCGCCCTGTTTGCCGCCCCGGCCATCGCGACGACTTTATCGCCATGGAGGATCGGAACGCCGAGATAGCGGGTAATCGGCACATGGCCCTCCGGCAGACCCTGTTTTTCAAGGGCATCCGGATAGTTATTGCAGATAACCGGTTCCCGCCGCCGGATCGGTTGCGCCCATAACCCCGCCGTCTCAATAGGAAAGCGCAACGGTTTGTCCGCAATCCCGCACTCGGCCATCGCCGCCGGCGACCAGACATGAGCGATCATCGCCGATTCGTCCGGTTCCAGCATGCCGAAAAAGGCCATCGGGCTGTCGGTCACCTCTGAACATGCCTCACAGAGTACGGCCGATATCGCATTGTCGCTGTCGTTGATCATCTCGTGGAGCCGAAGGGTTATTTTTTGACACCGGCGTGCCCAGTACGTTTCCGTAATGTCGATATGCGTGCCGCGAAACCCGAGAAAACCACCGTCCTGTGCAAAGAAGGCAATGCCGTTGGTCAGAATGCGGACACGCCCGCCGCTGCTGTGGCGGCACCAATATTCGATATCCTTGACCGGTTCCTGTTGGCGGAGCATTCGGGCCATGATTGCGCTGATCCTTTCCCGGTCTTCGGGATCGATCAGAGATATGGGGCTCCGTCCGATGATCTCTTCCGGTTCGTAACCCAGAATCTCATAGACTCGTCCTGAAACGTGGGTCACGAAGAGGTTCGCATCCACATCCCAAACAATCCCGGCGTTGGCCTCGGCGACGTTCCGGTAACGTTCCTCGCTTCCACGCAACGCCTCCTCGGCTTGCTTGCGCTCTGTGATGTCCGTAATGAACCCCTGATAAGCCACGACCCGCCCATCCTCATCCCGTATGGCGCGAACATTTCTGGAAACCCAGAACTCGGTCCCATCTCTGCGCTTGAACCGGCATTCATGCTCAACCGCCTTGCCGTGTTCCGTCATCAGACGCATGAATGCTTCATGGTCCGCCCGATCGACATACACCTGGGTCGTGATGTCCGTGATGGATGCGATCAGTTCTTCCGGGCTCTCGTACCCGAACATTTCGGCCAATGCCGGATTGGCCGAAATGTAGCGACCCTCGGGCGTGGAGGTGAAAACGCCGATGGGGGCGTTATTGAAAACGTCCTGAAGGTGGTGTTCAGGCATAGGGCCGCTGTCTGTATGGGAGTTACTTGATTCGGGCATGGGCGGCTCCTCGAAATTGCAAGACTTCATGTTAACGCCGCACCCCCCGCTCCATCATCCGATCCAGCAGCTTCACCGGGTCTTTGAACCGGCTGTGGATCATCATTGCTGCGATGATGTAGGGCTTGAAGCCGGCCTGGCGGTAGGTGGCGATTCGGTAGCGGTCGAAGACGGTGTCGCGGACTTCGCCGGCGTCGCAGGAGACGCCGGTGATGTCGGCGGGCAGGCAGTGCATGTAGAGGGCCTTGCCGCCCCGGGTGGTCTTCATGATCTCTTCGGTACACTCCCAGTCCTTGAACTCGGCGTTTTTGGCCAGGCAGTCCGCTTCCAGGGATTTCAGCCCGGCCGTGTCCCGGTTTTTCAGCAGTTCGGTGCGTTTCTCCATGACCGAATAGGGGGCCCAGCTCTTGGGATAGACCACATGGGCGTCGGTGAAGGCGTCTTCCATGTTGTGAACCACCTCGAATTGTCCGTCGTTTTCCCGGGCGAATTTCCGGGCCAGGTCCTCCACCTCGGGGATCAGGTGGTATCCTTCGGGATAGGCCAGGGTGACATCCATGCCGAAGCGGGTCATCAGCCCGATTACCCCCTGGGGCACCGAGAGCGGTTTGCCGTAGCTGGGGGAATAGGCCCAGGTCATGGCGATCTTCTTGCCCGCCATTTTTTGGAAAGACCCGAAATGGCGCTTGAGATGAAGCAGGTCGGCCATCGACTGGGTGGGGTGGTCCACATCGCACTGAAGGTTGATCACCCCGGGCCGTTGAGGCAGGACCCCTTCGGTGAAGCCGTCGGATAAGGCCGCGGCTACCTCCTTCATGTAGGTATGTCCGGCGCCCAGAAAGATGTCGTCCCGAATGCCGATGATTTCGGTGAAAAAGGAGATCATGTTGGCGGTCTCCCGGACCGTTTCGCCGTGGGCGATCTGGGATTTGCCCTCGTCCAGGTCCTGGACCGCAAGCCCCAGCAGATTGGAGGCCATGGAAAAGGAAAACCGGGTGCGGGTGGAGTTGTCCCGAAAGTTGGAGACCGCCAGCCCCGAGTCGAAGCACCGGGGCGAGATGCCTTTTTCCCGCAGGTGCTTCAGGGCTTCCGCCGTGAGAAGGATGCGTTTCAATTCGCTCACCGACTTGTCCCAGGTCAGCAGAAAATCGGACTGGTAGAGGTCGGATTCGAGTCCGCTCAGGTCTTTCAGAAGTTGGCTGAAATCGGTCATGGGGTCTCCTTTCTAAAACCGGTAGGCGTAGAGGGCGTAAAATGCCGCGGCTTTCACCAGATCTTCCACCGGCACTTTTTCATTGGGGGCGTGG
>JGI12210J13797_10377977_pt1 | contig 16184 bp, 16 predicted proteins | sample ElkSlonscriptome_3_FD_13797 | JGI IMG/M metagenome (IMG submission 13797)
GGCACACCCCTCCTCTCGCCATGTGGAAGCGCTCCTCATGGCGCTCACCTCCGACGCCGTGACCACCGTATTCGACCTCTCCGCCATCGACGTCGGAGACCTGGTCGACGGGGAGCCGGGGCAGGAGCACGGCGGCGAGGTGCAGACCTCTCTGCTCCTGCACCTCCTCCCGGAGGCGGTCTCGACCGGGAGTATCGTCGATTGGGCTCCAACTCCCTCGGCTACTGCAAGATACCGCCGGGGCCACCACCCCACACCCCTGGCGGAGACCCAAGGGGTGATCGGCTTCCCGAGTCGAGCCACTCCGGAGAAGGGCGCGGCGATCTTCACTCGCTACGTCTCGGCCCTGACGAGTCTCCTGGGGCCGGACGACGGATCGGTGGGCACGAAGGACGGGTAATACGGCTCATGAACATCTTCGCCCACCCCGCGCAGCCCGCAGGCCGGAGGCGACGTGTGAGGAGCCGTCTGAGTCTTGTGGGTGCCCTCGTCCTGACCTACGGGGCCGTCCCCGGTGCCGCCCAGGTCGTCCCCATCGACGAGGCCACGTATCGCCTCTCGCGGAACGGATCGGTGATCGGCGAGGAGTCCATCACCATCCACCGACTCGGTCTGGGCGGGGACGCCCGGATCATCGGGCAGTCCGAGATCAGCTTTCGGGACGGGTCTCGGTCCCGACCGCGGCTGGAGGCCACCACGGACCTCCGGCCCACGATCTATCGCAACGAATTCACCGGCGCGGAGGAGGCAGAGGTGGTCGTCTCCCGGGTGGGACGCCGCTTCGTGAGCAGAAGTCGCTCGGCGGCGGGCGAGGCACAGCGGGAGTTCCCCGCCTCCGGGACCACGGCCATCCTGGAGCCGGAGGTCGTCCTCCTCTACTACTTTCTGCAGCCCTGGATCAGGACCGACGGCGCCGAAATCACCGCCCTGGATCCCCGGTCGTCGGTGCGCCGGCAGGTCACGATGACGGTGCTGGGGTCCGAGGAGGTTCGGGTCGGCAGGAATCCGATCCAGGCCCGACACCTTCGGCTGGAAGGGAACGACAGCCGTTGGGAGATGTGGGTCGATGAGGACGGACGCATCCTCCGGGTTGGCATCCCGTCGACCGGATTCCAGGCCGAGCGTCTCCCCGAGTGACCCTGGGGTGGGGTCGCTCACTTCCAGCCGGGGTGAAGACCAGGCTCCCCCACTCCGATCCACGTCCTCCGCGCAGGGTGAAGGTCTGCTCTCGTCCCATCGTACCCTTGGCGTTGCCCGCAGAATGCTAGAAACTCACCGTACCCGGGATCCGTACGGGAGTCCGGACGTCGTCCTTCCCATCAGCAGCAGGAATCATCGTGGTTCGTCGCTCGACGGCGCTCGCCGTCACCCTACTCTTCTGCGGAATCGTTGGCGCAGGAGCGGTCGGTGCCCAGGCGGTACCTTCGTCCCTGAGCCTCTCTGAGGCGCTGGAGCTGGCCCGGCAGAACAACCCGGGGTACCTGGCGGCTCGCAACGACATCGACTTGGCGGACTGGGAGGTCCGCTCGGCCTACGGGGCGTGGATCCCGTCGGCCAGCGTCTCCGGCAACCTGGGGTGGCAGGGTCAGGGAGAGCAGGTCCTGGCAGGCCCCCTGAGTGCGAGTCAGTTCGGACTGTCCAACCTCCCCGACTACTACTCGTCGTCGTACTTCGCGGGCCTGAACTGGTCTCTCAACGGCCAGACGCTCTTCGCGCCCTCTCAGGCGAAGGCATCGCGGGACGCTACCGAAGCTCGAGTCACCGAGTCCCAGGTCGCCATGGAAGCGGAGGTCACCCGACTGTACCTGGACGTCCTTCGACAGCGGGAGGGGCTGACCCTGGCGGAGCAGCAGCTCGAGCGAGCTGAGTTCAACCTCCGGCTCGCCCAGGCCCAGGCGGATGTGGGGACGGCGACGCTCCTCGACGTCCGCCAGGCGGAGGTGCAGGTCGGCCGAAGCGAGGTGGCGATCCTGGTGGCCGAGAATGCCAGGATGACGGCGCGCCTCCGTCTCCTGGAGCAGATCGGAGTCGATCCGGCTCAGGAGGTGGATCTCTCCACGACCTTCGAGCTCCAGGAACCGGCCTTCGACGGCGAGGCCCTCTTCGACGAGGCTCTACAAATCAATCCCAGCCTCGTCGCCCTGCGCGAGTCCCGTGAGGCGTCGGCGGTGGACGTGAAGATCGCCCGCTCCGCCTACTTCCCGTCGCTGAGCCTCTCCGCAGGGATCTCGGGATTCGCCCGCGAGGCATCGGATCCGTCCTTCCTGATCGCCCAGGCCGAGGCGGGGGTGGAATCCCGGCTTCAGCAGTGTTTGACCACCAACGAGCTCTTTTCCCGGCTTGCCGACCCGCTCCCGGCCCAGGACTGCTCGCAGATCGCCTTCTCGGACCAACAACGCCAGGCGATCATCTCCCAGAACAACCAGGTGCCCTTCAACTTCACCCAGTCACCCCCGTCCGCCACACTGTCCCTCTCGATCCCGGTCTTCCAGGGGTTGAGCCGTCAGAGAAACGTGGAGGCGGCCCGAGTCCAGGAGCAGGACGTTCGACTCGAGCTCCGGGCCCAGGAGATCGCCTTGAGGGCCTCACTCGCCGCAGGGCTCGGACAGGTGCGGACCGCCTACGCCGCGGCGGAGATCGAGGAGCGGAATGTGGCCCTCGCCGACGAGCAGCTCAGACTGGCTCGGGAGCGCTATCAGATCGGCGACATCCCCTTTGTGGATCTGGTGGAGGCCGAGACGGTGAAGGCCGAGGCAGATCGGGATCTAGTGGCGGCGGTCTACGCGTACCAGGACGCGATCACGACCCTGGAGGCCGCCATCGGCCGACCCCTTCGGGACCGTTGAGTCCCCCTCCCTCTACGCCGAACAGCTTGGAATCCGACCCGACATGAGTGGACGTGCGAAGATCATCATCGCGGCCGTCGTTGTCCTGGTGCTTGCCTCTGCCGCCGCCGTAGCGCTGCGAGGTGGCCGGTCCAGTGGCGTCGATGTCCGGGTCGAGGCGATCGCCTCCCGGAACCTGGAGGCCAAGGTTACGGCGAGCGGTAACATTCGAGCACGCAGGCAGGTGGACATGTCCTCCGACGTCTCGGCTCGGGTGGAGGCCATGTACGTCGTCGAGGGCGACGATGTCACGCAGGGTGAGGTCCTGATCGAGCTGGATCGTACTCAGTTCGATGCAGCCTTGTCCCGGGCTCGAGCCGCCCTCAGCCAGAGTCGGGCCAACGCATCCCAGAACCAGGCCAACCTCTTCCGAGCCCAGAGGGACTTCGATCGTGTCCAAGCCCTTCGGCAGCGGGATTCGCTCCTGGTCAGCCCGCAGCAGCTCGACGACGCAGAGGCGAACCTCCGGGTGGCGGAGGCAAATCTGGAGGCGGCTCAGTTCGCCGTCGAGCAGAGCCAGGCCGGGGTCGAGGAGGCTCAGGACCGTCTGGATCGGACGATCTTCCGGGCTCCCATGGACGGGAAGGTGACGCGACTGAACGTCGAAGAGGGAGAGACGGTGATCGTGGGGACGATGAACAACCCCGGGAGCCTCGTCCTCTCCATCTCCGACCTCTCGCTGATCGAAACCGTCGTCCGGGTCGACGAGACCGACGTGCCCCTCCTCTCCGTGGGGGATTCAGCCTCGGTGGAGATCGACGCCTTCCCGGGACGCACCTTCTCCGGCTCGGTGAGCGAGATCGGGAACAGCGCCATCGAGGCCCCGTCGCAGCAGTCCGGGGCCCAGCAGGCCATCGACTTCGAGGTGGTGATCACGCTGGACCCCGCAGACGTGGAGCTCCGCCCGGACCTCTCTGCCACAGCCGACATCATCACCGAGACCCGTGAAGAGGCGGTGTCGGTCCCGATCATCGCGCTGACGCTCCGGGAGGCGGGAGATGTAGGGATCGAGGTGCCGGACGACGAGGAGTCGGAGATCGAGGGTGTATTCCTCGCCGCCGGGGACACCGCGGTCTTCCGCCCCGTCGAGGTGGGGATTGCCGGAGATGAGTTCTTCGAGGTGCTCTCGGGCCTGCAACCCGGTGATACGGTGGTCGCGGGGCCCTATCAGGCGGTGCGGCAGCTCCGGACCGGTGATCCGATCCAGCGCATGCAACTGGGCCGTGAGGGCTCCACGCCCTCCCCCGAGACCTGATCCCCGGCCGACTGAGGAACGTCGATGAATCTGTGGGAGGGCGTGACCCTGGCCATGACCCAGATCTGGTCCCAGAAGCTGAAGAGCTTTTTCAGCCTCCTGGGCGTGATCATCGGCGTGATGTTCCTGATCGTCGTCGTGAGCGTGGTCGAAGGGATGGACCGGTACGTCCGCGAGGACTTCTCCTCCCAGCTCTTCGGGATCAACACCATCACGGTTCGCCGCTGGCCCAGCGGCAACTTCAATACCAGCTCCGACGAATGGAGAGAGCGACTCCGGAGCCCCCGGGTGACGCTGGACGACGCCGACTATCTCAGGGAGCGCCTGGACCTTCCGGCGCGGATCGGCGTCCTCAGCGACGGGGGTGGTGAGGTGGTGGGCGAGAACGCCCGCTCTGTGGAGAACGTCTCGTTCGTCGCCGCATCTTACGAGGTCTTCCAGATCCGGGACTGGTCGGTTGCCCGAGGTCGGCTGTTCTCACCCCAGGAGGCTGAGCGTGGGGCCGCAGTGGCCGTCCTGGGTCACGAGACCGCCGAGGTCCTCTTCGAGAGTCTCGATCCGCTGGGCCGAACCGTCCGGGTTCGGGGCTTCCCGTACCGCGTCGTCGGGGTTCTGGAGGAGGAGGGGTCCCTCTTCGGCCAATCGCTGGACAACCGGTTCGTGGCTCCGGTCACCTCGCCCCTGGGGCGCGTCCTTTCGCCCCGGGGCGTGGTAGACGACATCGTCATCCAGGTGGACGACCCCTCCCTGGTTCGGCCCGTGCAAACCGAGGTCGAGGGCCTGATGCGGGTGCGCCGCAAACTCCGCCCGTCCGAAGACACGAACTTCGCCGCCGAGACCGCTGACGATTCGCTGAGCTTCTGGGACAATATCAGCCGCATCCTCTTCACGGCCCTCCCGGGGCTGGTCGGGATCTCCCTCGTGGTCGGGGGCGTGGTGATCATGAACATCATGCTCGTGTCCGTAATGGAGCGGACCCGGGAGATCGGGGTCCGGAAGGCGTTGGGCGCCCGTCGCCGGGACATCCTGACCCAGGTCCTCATCGAATCCGCCACCTTGAGTACGGTAGGGGCCGCCTTCGGCGTCGCAGTGGGGATCGGTCTCGCCGGGGCGGTGGCAGCGCTGACGCCTCTCCCCGCCGCCGTGGCCCCCCTCTGGGTCACCCTCGGGGTGCTCCTGGGCACGGCCGTGGGGATCGCCGCCGGGGTCTATCCCGCGGCGAAGGCCTCGAAGCTCCACCCGGTGGACGCGCTGCGCTATGAGTGACGGAGCTTCCAATGGCTGAACGGCGATTCCGGGTGCTGAGCGCTCTCTGGGAGGGGGTGGGGATAGCCTTCGACGCCATCTCGGCGAACAAGCTTCGCGCCGGCCTGACCATCCTCGGAGTAGGGATCGGGGTCGCTGTCGTCGTGACGATGGCGGCGCTGATCACGGGCATCCGGAGCTCCATCTCCGAGTCCGTCCAATCCTCGGGGCCGGACAACTTCTTCGTGATGCGCTTCAATCCCACAGCCATCCGGATCGCGGTGCGCGACAACCGGCCGCCGTGGTGGGGACGCCCCGTGGTTTCCGAGGATGAAGCGAAGCGCGTTGATCGCCTCAGCGCCATCGACGAGGCGCTGTACACGGTCAACCTCAGCGTGTCGATGGACTTCGATGGGCAGCGAGTCACTGATGTCATCGCTCGGGGCCTCTCCGCGGGATGGCCCTCCTACACCGTGGGGGACTTCGTCGCGGGTCGGGACTTCACCGAGACGGAGGTGGGCCAGAGTCGACCGATCATGGTGATCACCGTAGCTCTGGCGGAGGAGCTCTTCGGTCTCCGGGACCCCATCGGCCAGACGGTCCGGGTCTCCAGCCCCTTCCGAGGGGTCCGGGAGGACTTTCGGGTCATCGGGGTCTTCGACCCGGAGGAGAACCTCTTCTCGAGCTTCGCGGACCAGTTCGCCGTCTTCCCCTACACGACGGCCCTCAAGCGTCTCAAGGCCTCACGAGGAGACGCTCAGATCATCGTGGTCCCGGAAGACAGCGTCCCGGTCAGCGTAGCCCAGGACCAGGTCATCGCGGCGATCCGCAGCGAGCGGGGGCTGGGACCGAGAGACGACAACGACTTCGACCTCGTCGCCTCGGACCAGCTCCTGGAGTTCTTCGACCAGTTCACCGAGGTGTTCTTCCTCATCATGCTGGCGCTCTCCTCCGCCGGCCTCATGGTGGGTGGCGTCGGGGTCATCGGCATCATGCTGATCTCGGTCACGGAGCGGACCCGGGAGATCGGCGTGAGGAAGGCCCTCGGGGCCACGCGGCGTGAGATCCTCTGGCAGTTCCTGGTCGAGGCCGGGGTATTGACCGTACTCGGGGCCGTCGTCGGCCTCGTGCTGGGTGGCGGCCTTGCCTGGATCGTGGCGAGCATCACGCCGGTGCCGGCTCGCATCCCCTTCTGGTCCGTCGTCGTCTCACTGGCCGCCGCGGCCCTCACCGGCATGGTCTTCGGCATCGTGCCGGCTCAGCGGGCAGCCCGGATGGAGCCGGTGGAGGCTTTGCGCGCCGAATGAGCCCCATGGACTCGTCCGGCGAGAGAAGGCCGTGAGCGACGCCCTGGACGTGCTGGCCGTCATGGCTCACCCTGACGACGCCGAACTCCTGTGCGGAGGGGCCTTGGCCAAGAGCGCCAGCCGGGGGGAACGGGTCGGGATCCTGGACCTGACCCGAGGCGAACTCGGAAGTCGTGGCACGCCGGAGATCAGGGGCCGGGAGGCGGAGCGGGCTGCGGCCATCCTCGGCGTCTCGGAACGACGGAACGCCGGGCTCGCCGACGGGCGCCTCGAGAACAGCGGAGACGCCCGGCGGGTTGTGGTCGAGCTTCTTCGGGACCTTCGGCCCCGGATCGTCGTCACCCACTGGACCGCGAGCCGGCACCCGGACCACCGGGCCTGCGCAGAGCTCACCCGAGACGCCGCCTTCCTCTCCGGGCTGAGCAACTACCCGGCTGCCGGCCTCCGGCACCGGCCGCTGAAGGTCGTCCACGCCACGGCCTTCCGAGAGGACGCGGGGCCGCCCTCATTCGTGGTGGACGTCACGGACCACATCGAGCAGAAACTCCAGGCCATCGCGGCCTATGAGTCCCAGTTCCAGGGTCTCAAACAGGCGGGAGAGGTCTACCCTGGCGGAGACCGGGCCCTTCCGGACCAGATCCAGGCAGGGCTGGCCCACTACGGGTCGTTGATCCGGGTCGCGTTCGGCGAACCGTACCGGGTTCAGGAGACCATGGGCTGGCCCACCTTGGGTTCCCTGGACGTCTCGACCTTCTGAGTCTGCCAGGATCGAGGACGCCGGAGCGCCGGGCCGGAGCGGCGGCCGATGCGCGTTGGACTCGGTCTTCCTCAGCCCGTGTGGCCTCCAGCCAGCTCCACCTGCACCACCACCCGGCGCCACGACGGCGTCTCGGCCCCGTGGACCCGAAGCGCCCGGGCCTGGGCCTCTCCACCGGCCTGAAGGTGGGGCCAGAGCCAGGCGGCGATTTCGGGGGGAAGGTGACCTAGAGGGTCGCCGGAGGGGAGGTGGATCCACACCTCCGGCTCTTCACCGCCCGGGGGGTCGGGCACGACGAGGAAGGGATCGCCCTCCTCCAGCGCGTCGAGATGCCTCTCCCGACCGGCGAAGGCGATGCCGTGAAGGGTGGCCCGGAATTCTGCGGGACAGGGCGATGCGTCGGGATCGTGGAAATCGCTCACGCGGTACCATCGGTACATGGATCCTGAGATTTCCGTAACTTAGGGCCTCCACCGAATCGCCGAAACGTGAGGTCCTTCGATGGATCCGATCTACCTGGACTATGCCGCGACCACCCCGGTTCGGGGGGAGGTTCGTGAGGCCATGGAACCGTTCCTGTGGAAGGCCTTCGGGAACCCGTCGTCCACGCATCGGTGGGGCCGAGCGGCTCAAGCCGGCTTGGAGGAGGCTCGATCCCGGGTGGCGGCCTGCCTCGGCGTGCAGCGTCGGGAGATCCTCTTCGTCCGGGGTGGCACCGAGTCGGACAACCTGGCCGTACTGGGCCGAGCCGAAGCTCGGCACCTCGAGGGTGCTTGTCCCCACATCGTCACCTCCTCCATCGAGCACAAGGCCGTGCTGGAGGCAGCTCACGCCGTGGGCTCCCTCGGGGGCCGGTGTACCGTCCTCCCCGTCGACCGGGGTGGCCGGGTCCTGCAGGACGTGCTGGAGGAGGCGCTGGCGGACGACCCTTGCCTCCTGAGCCTGATGTGGGTGAACAACGAGGTCGGGACGATCCAGGATCTGGAGAAGATCGTCCCTCTGGCCCGGGCCTGGGGGGTCCCGGTCCACACCGACGCAGTACAGGCTGTCGGGAAGGTCCCCATGGACCTCGACGCCGTGAAGGTCGACTACCTCAGTTTGTCCGGGCACAAGTTCTACGGACCCAAGAGCGCCGGCGTACTGTTCGTTCGAGACGGCTCGCCCCTCTCTGCTCGGCTTCACGGGGGCGGACAGGAAGCCGGGCTCCGGCCAGGCACCCAGGATGTGGCTGGAGCCGTGGGTCTCGCCCGGGCACTGGAGCTGGCTCTGGAGGAGCAGGTCGATTTCGCCCGCACTCGCGAGCCCCTGAGGGATCGGCTCCAGGCCCGCCTGGCCCAGACGATCCCGGGCCTCCGCATCCACGGACTCGAAGGGGTCCGGGCCCCGCACATCCTGAACGTGGGCATTCCAGATCTGGAGGCTGAACTCCTCCACATCTCCCTGGACCTGGAGGGCCTCGCTGTCTCGGGAGGATCCGCATGTCAGAGCAGCTCCACTGAGGGGAGCCACGTGGTTCAGGCCCTCATGGGTGACGACGCCTTTCCCGCCGCGGTCCGGTTCTCCCTGGGGCGCACCACGACCCTGGACGAGGTCGATCAGGCCGCGGAGATCACCGTCCGGGTGGTCCAGCGACTCCAGCCGGCGTTGGGGGCGCGGGGGACGTGAAGCTCGACAAGGGGGCCCGGGTCCTCATCGCCATGTCCGGGGGGGTGGACTCCTCGGTGGCTGCGGCCCTCCTCGTCGAGCAGGGATACGACGTGGTCGGGGTGACGATGAAGACGTTCTGCTACTCCGGGACCGGAGACCACGGCAAGACGTGTTGCGGTCTCGACGGGATCATCGACGCTCGCCGTGTCGCAGACCGCCTCGGCTTCCCCCACTACGTCTTCGATGTGGAGGAGCAGTTCGCTCGGGATGTGATCGACGACTTCGTCGATGAGTACGCTCTGGGTCGCACCCCGAACCCCTGCGTAAATTGCAACTCCAATACCAAATTCCGGGACCTGCTCCTCAGGGGCGAGCAGTTCGGGTGTCAGGCGATCGCCTCGGGACACTACGTGCGGGTGGAACATGGACCCGACCGGAGCCGCCTGCTCCGGGGCCGCGACCCGGCCAAGGACCAATCCTACTTCCTCTGGGGGCTCCCCCCGGAGATCCTCCCCCGCCTCCTCTTCCCCGTCGGCGAGCTGACGAAGAGCCAGGTGCGAGATCGGGCCCGGGGGCTGGTCCTGCCGACGGCGGAGAAGCCGGAGAGCCAGGAGATCTGCTTCATCCCCACCGGAGACTACCGTGACCTGCTGAAGCGCACCCTCCGGGCGCGGCACCCGGCGTTGGAGCCAGGTCGCCTGGTGTTGCAGGATGGGACGGACATGGGGGAGCACGACGGGTACGCAGGCTTCACCGTGGGCCAGCGAAAGGGTCTCGGTGGCGGCTTCGACGAGCCCATGTACGTGCTGGAGATCCGAGCGGAAACCCGGGACGTGGTGATCGGCCCCCGGGAGGCGCTTCACGCCCACGGCGTCCGTGTTACCCGTCCCCACTGGTTGGGCACACCCCCTGAGGTCGAGACGGAGACCCTCGTGCAGATCCGCTACCGGGCGCCGGCGGTGCCGGCGTGGGTGGTGAGCCGGGACGCCGAGAGCATCGAGCTTCGATTCCGGGAGCCGCAGCGTGCCGTCAGCCCGGGTCAGTCGGCGGTCGTCTTTCGGGACGACGAGGTCCTGGGGGGGGGCCGGATCGCAGGGGGACTCCGGCGCACCGCCACCCCGAATGCAGGAGCCGCCTCGGTGGACCGCTAGCGGTTCCCCGCCGTCAGTGCTTCATCCCTGAGGCCTGAGCGAACTGCTCCATGGCCTCCTTCTCGTCTTCGGACAGGACTTCGGGGATCTCGACCTTCACCTGGACGATCTGGTCGCCGATCCGCTCGCCCTTCTCCACCCCCTGGGCGCGAATCCGGAACTTGGTACCGGTCTGGGTACCGGGCGGGACGGTAAGGACGACCTTCTTCCCGTGAACCGTCCGGACCTTGATCTTTGATCCGAGTGCCGCCTGCACCAGGTTGATGGGCACCGTGACGTGGATGTCCAGCCCTTCCCTCTGGAAGAACCGGTGCTCCTTCACCTTGAAGGTGAGGATCAGATCCCCCGGGGGTCCCCCGGCGGCTCCCTTCTCACCCTGACCGGACAGCCGCAGCCGAGTGCCCTCATCAGTCCCCTTGGGCACTGCGACCGTGATCTTGCGGTTCTGCCGGACCTCGCCTCGGCCGTTGCAGGAGGGGCACGTCTTCTCCGGGATGCGTCCGCGCCCGAAGCAGGCGGGGCAGGGCCGCTTTACGGCGAATCCCGATTGTCCGAACGACACGGTCCCGCTCCCGCCGCACTCCCCACACACCGCGAGCGACGACCCGGGAGCCGCCCCGGCACCGCCACAGGTGGCGCACTCTTCCGTGATCGGCACTTCGATGGCGATCTTGCCGCCACGAACCGCCTTCTCGAAGGAGACGTCGACCACATACTCGACATTCTGACCCTTCCTCCGCTCCGACCGGCGCTCCTCCGTCCGACGAGCCCCCCGGTCGAAGATCGACGAGAACAGATCGCCAAGACCCCCGAGCCCTTGCAGGTCGTCGAAGGAGAATGAGCCAGCCCCCGGTGCGGACCCGCCGGGCGGTCGCGGCCCCCCGCCTCCCCCCCTCCCGCCGAACCCGAGGCCGCCGAACCGACGCATCTGGTCGTACTGCTTGCGCTTGTCGGAGTCGGAGAGCACCCCGTACGCCTCCCCGACCTCCTTGAATCGCTCGGAGGCCGCCGGATCGTCGGGGTTCGCATCGGGATGGTACTGCTTCGCGAGCTTGCGATAGGCCTTCTTGATCTCGTCCTGGGACGCCTTCTCCCCGACGCCCAGGATGCGGTAGAAGTCCTTCTGCGCCGCCATACGTCAGTCGGCCTTGTAGACGCTCACCCGGGCGGGACGGACCAGGTTTCCGTCCACGCGATAGCCCTTCTGGAAGAGCTGGGCCACCTGATCGTCCATGGCGGGATCATCAGCGGGCACCCGCATCATGGCCTCCATACTCTCGGGGTCGAAGACGTCGCCGGGACCCGGGATCACAAGCTCGGTGCCCGAGTCCTCCAGAGCTCGGAGGAACTTCCGCTCCACTAGATCGATGCCTTCCACGATCGACTCCACTGTGACGGACTCCTCTGCGGGGTCGAGCCCGCTGACCCTGGTCAGATCGTCCAGCACATCGAGGAAGCGCCGCACCAGATCCGCCTGGGCCCGACCCCAGGTGGCGAGAGAGTCCCGTTCGGCACGGCGACGGTAGTTGTTGAACTCCGCCGCCAGGCGGACGTGCCGATCATTCAGGTCGTCCAGCTCGGTCTGAAGCGAGGACAACTCGCCCTCGTGGTCCGCCTGAGCGAAGGCCTCCTCGACCTCCTCAGGCGTCGTCGGGTGCCCGGAGGACTCCCGGTGTCCAGCCCGGCCGTCTGTGACGTCCTCCCGAACCTCGCCCACCCCTTCACCACCTTCATCGACCGTCGCGCGGTCGGTCCCGTTTTCGTCCTTCATCCAACCTCCTAAAGGCCCTTTGCCATCTGGATATTCAGCCACTCTACGAGTCGTTCGAACGTCGTGTTCCGGTCGATGTCGTTGAACGGCTCGTGCCGGGTGCCTGGAAGCTCCAGGCACCTCGCACCGGACCGGCGGGCCCACTCCCGCGCTACGTCGATATCCGTCAACTCATCGTCCCCGGGCAGGAGTACCAGGACACCAAGGTCCGAGGGCAGCCCCTGACTCACCGCCATCCGCTGAGCCTCCGTCACCTGATCCAGGAAGCTCACCGCCAGACTGGTGCTCACCAACGGGTCCTCAACGAAGGCCCGTGCCCGTTCCTCGTCCCGAGTCAGGAGATCGGCCCGTGGTGCCCGGGACACCGGCCAATCCGGCGCCACCCTTCGAAGTACGGCCAACACGATCCGATCCCTCCATGAGAACCCTCCTGCCGTGGCAAGCCAGGGCGCAGAGATCACCGCAGCCCCGAGACTGGGACGAAGCTCTTGAAGATATCGAATGCCCACGAGACCGCCCAAGGAGTGGCCAACCAGCACCGGTGGCCCCGGGCCCGGCGCAAGCTCGTCGGCCAGGCCTCCGACGACGGCCACATCCTGGATCAGATCCGGGAACTCTCCCACCACCCCCCGCCGCCCGTCGGAGGCTCCATGCCCCCGCTGGTCATGGCCGAAGACCGACCAGCCCTCCGCGTTGAGAGCTTCGGCGAGAAGGTCGTAGCGTCCGATGTGCTCCGAAAGACCGTGAATCACCTGTACCCTTCCCCGAGGCCTCGATACGGGCCAGCTCAGCGTCCGCAGACGGGCGCCGCCGGTCCCTCGGGTGGTGCCCACCACCGGACCACTGTTCACCGCCCACCCCCACCAGGACGCCAGAGCCCCATCATGCGCCCCCCCCGGCCAGGCGGTAGAGGAGCATTAGCGCCGCCTGGGCCGAACGGACCCGCACCGCCTCACGGTCCTCAGGGAAGTGCCACTCCTCGGCCCTCGACCCGCCCCCGACCACGACGGCGATGTGGACGGTCCCGACTGGCTTCTCCCGGGTCCCGCCCCCAGGTCCCGCGACGCCGGTGATCCCGATGCCACAGTCGGCACCGAAGGCGGTTGCCGCGCCTCGAGCCATGGCCAGCGCGACGGGGCGGGAGACCGCGCCGTGGATCTCCAGAAGAGCCGGGTCGATCCCGAGGTGCCGAGTCTTGGCCTCGTTGGCATAGGCGACGACGCCGCCCCGCAGCACCGCCGAGGCGCCAGGCACGTCGGTGATCCTGCGCGCCACCAGTCCGCCGGTGCAGCTCTCTCCGAGGCCCAGGCTGCGCCCCTGTTCTGCCAGTAGCGAGACCACCTCCTGCGCCACATCCCCGGTCCCCCGGATCCGGTGCGGGGCGACCACCGGCCCCACTCGAGCCTCAGCCCAATCCAAGGCCGCCCGCGCCGCCTCATGATCGGCGCCGCGTACGGTGAGACGGACGTCCACTCCCTCGAGGCCCGGGAGGAAAGCCACCTCCACCTCACCTGGGTCGCCCATGGCCCGCTCCACCTCGGGAGCCAAGACCGATTCGGGAATTCCAGAGGTGTACAGGGTACGCACCTCCACGGGGCGAAGACGGTGGCCGTGGCGCCGCCGAAGCCGATCCTCGACCAACGGATACAGCGCCTCCAACTCACGGGGCACGCCCGGGAGCAAGGCGATCGTGGAGCCCAGATGCTCGAGCATGAGCCCGGGAGCGGTCCCGACGGGGTTCGTCAAAGGCGTCGCACCTTCCGGCACCTCGGCCTGCCTCCGGTTCTCTCGCGGAAGAGGGTCATAGCCGCGAGCACGGAACCGTTCCGTCAGGGCAGCCAGAATTGCCGGATCGACCTCAAGGCCCCGTCCCAGCCCGACCGCCACCGCATCCCGGGTGCGATCGTCCGACGTCGGGCCCAGCCCCCCCGAGGTGACCACGATCTCGGCCCTGTCCAAGGCCGCCTCCAGCGCCACCTGGATCGCATGGTCGTCATCGGCCACGGTGTAACGGCTCACCACCGGGGCTCCGAGGAGGGCGAGTCGATTGGAGAGCCAGGCGGCGTTCGTATCGACGGTCCGTCCCAGCAGGAGTTCGTCGCCGACGGTAATCAGCGCCGAGCAGAGAGGCCTACTCTGTTCAGCCGATTTCGGCGTCACGTCCGGAAGCCCATGAGGGACCGGTAGCGCCAGAGGTAGTCCAGCATGGAGTAGATGGTCAGGACGAGAGCCACCGCGAAGGTCACCGCTACGAACAGCCGATGGAAGGTGCTCCAGGCACCCCAGAGTGGGCCCGAGAAGCCGCGGCCCAGCGCCCACTGCTGGAGAGGATACCAGAGGAGCAGACCGCCGACGAAGAGATTCTGGACCAGAGCCTTGTATTTGCCGGATCGCCCGGCAGCGATGACTACGCCTTGTCGGTTGGCGTAGCTCCGGAAGAGGGTGATGAACAGTTCGCGCCCGAGGAGCACTGCCATAGCCCAGAGGGGGAAGGGGCCCCAGAACGGGACATCGTCCAGGGTCCCTGCCCGCTGCGAGATGATGTAGATGGGGACAAGGGTGGCTGCCAGAAGGAGCTTGTCCGCCAGAGGGTCCAACAGCTTCCCGATGTCGGTGATCCACCCGTGCTTCCGAGCGAGGTAGCCGTCCCAGAGATCGCTCAGCGCCGCCGCCAGGAAGAGCGCGAAGGCGGCAAATCGCAGGCCCGTGCCGCTGGACAGCGCGAGCCAGGCCACCACCGGCGCCGCGACGATGCGGGCGGCGGTGATCAGATTGGGTAGGGTCAGACGCCGTTCCGACACCCGTCAGACCCTCAGCTCAGCGCGCTGACGACCAGCTTGCTGACGGACGTGAGGGTCTCGAATACGCCGGAACCCTCCGTAGCCACGCCCTCGTGGTCCGGCACTCCGTTCGGATTCAGCTGCGCCCTGATCTGCTCCACGGGCAGGATGTTGGGCAGGTCCCGCTTGTTGTACTGGATGACGAAGGGGATCGACTGGAGGTCGTACCCGTACGATTCGAGATTCTCGTACAGGTTGTGCATCGCCTCGATGTTGGCCTCGGCACGCTCCTTCTGGGAGTCGGCCACGAAGACGATGCCGTCGACGCCCTTCAGGATGAGTCGCCGGGACGCGTTGTAGTAGACCTGACCCGGCACCGTGTAGAGATGGAAGCGGGTCTTGAAGCCCTTCACCTCGCCGAGATCCAGCGGGAGGAAGTCGAAGAACAGCGTACGCTCGGTTTCCGTCGCCAGGGAGATCATCTTCCCCTTCGTGTCGGGATTCACCCGAGAATAGATGTGCTCGAGGTTCGTGGTCTTCCCGCCAAGGCCGGTGCCGTAATAGACCACCTTGCAATTGATCTCGCGGCTGGCATAGTTGATCATCGACATGAGACGAGCTCCATCATGTCGTTGTAGCACAGCGCTTTGAGCATGTTCGTACGATTCTCTGCCAGAGGGAGGATCGGGCCCGGATCTCGGTGCGAGGCGGCCGTAAGTTCTCGGGCCAACGCCCCATGAGCAAGGTCGGCGATGGCCTCGTCGAGCGGCGTCAGACGGCGCGAATCATGGCTCGGTCCTCGCCCAGATCATCCTGCATCCGAACGAGGATGGCTCGGGCCCGGTTTCTCAGCAGCGGTCGAGGCTCCCAGGAGATGAAATCCCGGAGGAGATTCACCAGGTCGACGCTGGCGGGCGCATTCCTGAGGTGCGACAGGGCAGCGAGGCGCCGCAGAGAGTGGGGGCTGAAGAGATCCCTCCGCGCACGAGACACCTGGTCCCGGACCACGAGGGTTAGAATCGCAGCCGTACCGGCCAGGGCGACTCCCGTGATCAGCGCGATCTTTCCCTTCCGTGTCATCGTCCTGACATCCCCTAGAGTTCGTGGTTCACAAGCGTGTCTCTCCAATGTACATCATCGCCGGCCGGCCGGGGGCAATCTCCGATCGTGCGGCCTACATCTCCCGGCGCCCGGTCAGCGCCTCGGCAAGAGTACTCCCGTCGACGTACTCCAGGTCGCTCCCGACGGGGATCCCACGCGCGAGGCGGGTGACCCGCACCCCCAGGGGACGGAAGATCCCCTCCAGATACACCGCTGTGGCCTCCCCTTCAACGCCCGAGCTCGTGGCGAGGATGAGTTCCTCGACGACCCCGGATTCCGCCCGGA
>JGI12210J13797_11219334_pt1 | contig 16180 bp, 17 predicted proteins | sample ElkSlonscriptome_3_FD_13797 | JGI IMG/M metagenome (IMG submission 13797)
CGGGCTCGGCCTGCGCTGCGGCGACCATGTCATCGCCGCCCACCATGAGCACGTCGCCCGCACACAGCCGCTGTGCCTGCTCGCGGATCGCCTCGGCATCGACCTGGCATGGCCTGGCGCCAGCGATCGAAGCAAAGCGAAAAGGGTACTGACCCCTTTTCTTCTCTTTTCTTCTCTTATCTCACAGGTCGCCCGCCGAATAGTCGAACGTAATCTCCTCGCCGGGGGCGATCTCGGTCGACGCGTACAGATCGAACCCGTCGAATTCCGCATTCGGGGCGTCGCTATGATTCAGCCAGCGCAGCAGGTTGCGCCCGCTGCGACCAGTCCAGTGGATGCGGTCGTCGCTGATCCACAAGACATAGGTCCCATCCCGGGACACAGCCGGCCCCTGATAGGTGCCGATGAAATCGCCGGCGCTGAACGCGATGAGGGAAAAACAGCCTTTGCCGTGGACGGATGAAGGCCCCGTACGCACCCGGTCGCGCAATCTGGCGCTGCCGGTGTTAGCGCGACTCACCATCCGCCATGCCACCGATACAGTGCCGGAATGGCTGCATCGCGCAGCGCCAGCCGTATCCGCCAGCGAGATCCGCCGACGGCCTCCATCAGTCGTCACCGCGGTGGCGGGGCGTCTTCAACGCCCGCAAGATTAGTGAGGAGATCTCCTCGATGGACTGGTTGGTGGTATTCATCACCGGTACGTCGAGGCGTTTGAACATGTTCTGCGCTTCGCGAATGTCCTTTTGGCAGCACCGCATCGATGCGTAGGTGCTGCCGGGACGCCGCTCCTCGCGAATCGCCTGCAACCGGAACGGGTCGATGGTGAGACCGAAGATTTTCTGCTTGGAACTCCAGACCTCCGGCGGCAACTCGCCCCGCTCGAAGTCCTCTTCCGTGATTGGATAGTTGGCTGAACGCAGGCCGTAGTGCATGGCCAGGTAGAGGCAGGTAGGGGTCTTGCCCGAACGGGACACACCCACCAAGACGACATCGGCATGCTGGAAATTATCGGGCCGGATGCCATCGTCGTTGGCCATCGCAAAGTTGATGGCATCGATGCGCTTGGTGTAGGAACTCGGCTTCGTGATCGCGTGGCTGCGCCCAGACTGGCGGCTCGGCGGCACGCCCAGCTCGGAGCTCAACGGCTCCACGAAATGCTCGAACAGTTCCATGTAGTAACAATGACCACCCTTGATGATCTCGGCAATATTGTCGTTGAGCATGGTGGCGAACACAATCGGGCGAGCCCCGTCGCGTTCAAACGCCTCCTGCATCCGGTGCGTCAGGGCCTTGGCACGCAACTCGGTGTTGATGTATGGCATATAGATCTGCTCAAACTCCACGCTATCGAACTGCGACAACAGACTATGCCCTAGAGCCTCGGCAGTAATGCCGGTACTTTCGGAGACGAAATAGGCAGTGCGTTTCATATCAGTATTTGCTTAAACAACGGCCATCCTGTGATGCACATCAATGCGGCCAGAACCAATGTAGGCCGATAGTACGCCAAGCAGGGTTCAACCTGACGCGTCCGCGTCTGCGCCGGCGGCACGATTCGCGGGGGCCGAGCGCCTGCGCCGACCGCCGGGGCGCCGACCTCGACCAAATCGACCGAACGGAGGACACCGACCATGGCGATCATCAGCAACGATCAGGAATTGCGCACACTGCTCAACAACCTACCCGATGACCAACAGCGCATCGTCGGCGCCCGCTTCGCCGAAAGCGTGATCCATCTCAGCAAGGACGAACGCGTCAACCGCGCCATCAGCACAGGTTTGCGGCCCGACGTCGGGTCCGATGAGCTGGAAGACGCTTACCGTGGCGCCAAGAGCTGGGCGACTAAAACCTACACGGATTGCGGAAAAGACACCGACTGGCTGGCGCAGGCGGACCACTTTGTCGCCGCCGCGACCGCCGCCGCGCTGGCGCCAGCGCATCTGCTACCGGAAACGACCAATCGCGCCTGGAAGGCCGCGATGCAGGCGCGCATGGCCAATAACTGCGAACTGGTCGAGGGCGCCGACGGCGCCCACACCGACGAGGTACAACGTCAATATGCGATCGCCAGCGCCCTCATCAACGCCGCCGGTTGAGTCGGGCCGTTGCGCGTGCCGGCGCGCGGTCTGGCTCTCGACGCGAAGAACCGGCGGTCGGTCGCTCCCCAGTCACCTTAAAGTCGCCGAGGGACAGTGTTGTTGAATCGGCACTCATTGCGTCGGCGAGGCAGCCAGCATTTCGTCGTAGATGGCCCAGGCATCTGCCGCCTGCTCCGGTGTGACTCGATCGATAGCATGCCCCAGGTGCACGACGATATAGTCTCCTACGGTGAGCCCTTCGTGCTCGAGCATCAACAGGCTCGCCTCGCGCTCGACCCCTTTGGCCTCGCAACGGGCCAATAGGCCGTCGATCTCAACGATTCGCATCGGGATACCCATGCACATGAACGAACACTCCAGATCGGCGCAGAATACTGCGACCAAGCCTACGTTCGCTGAGCACCCGACTGCAAGCCCGCAATCCCGAGCGGCCAATGTCTAACAACGGCGGCACACTGATCCTGGGTCTGGGCAACGTACTACTTACGGACGAGGCAATCGGCGTCGCGGTGCTTGCCGCCCTGACGGGCGATGCCGAGGCGGACCCGAGCCTTCGCCTACTCGACGGCGGCACGCTCAGCTTCACGCTGGCGGGCCCAATCGGCGACGCCACGCAGATGATCGTCATCGATGCCGCCGCCATGGGCGAGCCGCCCGGCAGCATCCGCGTCTTCGAAGGCGTAGCGATGGACGAGCAACTGACGCTCCACGCCAAGAGCGTGCACGAGGTTAGCCTGTCGGACCTGATCGACATCGCCCGCCTCACCGACAGCCTGCCGATGCGTAGAGCAATGATCGGCATCGAGCCCGCGCTCGTCGACTGGGGCAGCGAGCTAACGCCGCCGGTGGCGGCGGCCGTGCCGCGGGCCGTGAGCGAGGTGAGAACATTACTCCAGCGCTGGCGCAGCGAGGCCGCATGACCGCTGGTGATGCCCCTGCGGCGGCGTTACGCCGCCGGGGGCATCGCGACCATCACAATCTGGAACGTGCGGCCATGAGGCCGAAAAAAATGTGACCAAATCCCGCTATTCTTTGAGATATCTGATGGTCTCGGAGCAATACCTGCCCCAGGTCAAGACAGCCTTTATTAGATAAGGCTAAAATTAGCAATAATTAAAACCATAGCATCAGCTCAGGCCCACGCATGTCCACGCTGGCCGACATCCCGATCCAGTTGGAGCAGTCTCCGCCTCCGCCAAGAGACTTTGGCAATGCACTGCCCATCCTTGGCGAGATCCGCCATGCGCTCGCGCGACTGGCAGAGACCGGCGAAGCGACCCGCATCGACCTTGCCGCGATTCCTTTTGGCCCTGGCGACGAGGACCGGTTGTTGCAGTTGCTGGGCCGCGGCGAGGTGCAGGCGACGGTCGAGGCCCTCGGCCCAACCCGCATCTGGGAGAGCCGCTTCCCGGGCGTATGGCTAGTGGATTATGCCAACGCCGATAGTCAGCGTCTGGCGTTGCAGGTCGAGGTGGACGAGGTGCCCCAGATCCTACGCACCCAGCGCCCTGACCTCGCCGATTCTCTGAGCGCATTGGATGCCCGCCTCGAGGCCGCCACCGCCGCGACCTCCCCCGCTACTGAGTTCAGCGCCGAATTCGTCAACGACGCCGGCACCGACTCCGGGACAACCGCACCCTGACAGGAGGCACGATGGCCGTTCCCAACAATCCTCGAAAAACCCTGGGCGAGAGCCTCCGCCAACACGGGGTGTCGCGTCGCGGATTCCTGAAATTCTGCGCCGCTACCGCTTCCATGATGGCGCTGCCGCCGAGCATGGCGCCGGCCATCGCCGCGGCGCTGGAGAAGGCGCGCCGGCCGTCGGTGATCTGGCTGTCGTTCCAGGAATGTACTGGCTGCACCGAGTCGCTGACCCGCAGCTTCTCGCCGACCGTCGAGAACCTGATCTTTGACGTCATCTCGCTGGACTATCACCACACCCTGCAAGCCGCCGCCGGCGACGCCGCTGAACTCGCTCGCGAGCAGGCCATGCACGATAATGACGGTGAGTACCTGGTCGTCGTCGATGGCTCCCTGCCCGGCCCCGACGCCAACCCCGGTTACTCCACCATCGCCGGCATCAGCAATCTGCAAATGCTGCAAGAGACCGTCGCCGGCGCCGCCGCGGTGGTCGCGGTCGGCACCTGCGCGGCGTTCGGCGGACTGCCCAAGGCAGACCCGAACCCATCCGGCGCCGTCGCCGTGACCGACATCGTCAAGGACAAACCCGTCATCAACGTCTCCGGCTGCCCGCCGGTGCCGATGGTCATCACCGGCGTGCTGGCGCAATACCTGACCTTCGGCACCCTGCCGGAGCTGGACGAATACAACCGCCCGCTCGCCTTCTTCGGTCAGTCGATCCACGACCGCTGCTATCGCCGGCCGTTCTACGACAAGGGTCTGTTCGCCGAGACCTTCGACGACGAGGGCGCAAGGAAGGGCTGGTGCCTGTATCGGCTCGGTTGCAAGGGGCCAATGGCATACAACGCCTGCGCCACCATGAAATGGAACGGCGGCGTGAGTTGGCCGATCGAGTCCGGTCACCCCTGCCTAGGCTGCTCAGAACCCGATTTCTGGGACGCCGGCGGCTTCTACAAGGCGCTCTCGGTGCCGATCGGCGACTCCGGCGACGTGCTCGTCGGGGCCGGTGCCGCCGGCGTCGCAGTCGGCGCCGCTGCCGGCGTCTTGGGCCGGCGCAAGTCCGCGGCGGCCAAGGCCGCGCATCAGCCCGTCACCGCCGATGAACTGGAGCAGAAGCTATGATCACCTCGATGGATTTTCTGCTTTGGGCCAAGGGGCCGATGTTCCAGATCGCCATCGCGGTCTTCGCCGTCGGCATCCTGATCCGTCTGGTCGAGATCTTCGCGCTTGGCCGTCGACACAACTATGCCGAGGCCCGCGGCAGCGAGCTCCTGCCGGGCATGCAAACCGTCGTCAGACGCTTCCAAGCCGATCCGGGCACCTTGAAGCACGCCCCGTTCGATGTGGTCGTCGGCACCATCTGGCACATCGGCTTCATCGTGGCCTTGCTGCTGTTCATCCCGCACGTGGAATTGATCAAGTCTACCTTCGGCATCGGCTGGCCGGCGCTGCCGAACCCGGTCGTCGATGGCATCACGGCGATTACGCTCCTGGGCCTGCTTGCGGCGCTGGTGCACCGGCTCACGCACCCGGTCAAGAAGTTCTTAAGCACAACCGAAGACTATCTGATCTGGGGCGTAACCTTCTTGGTCGTGCTCACGGGCTACCTGGCCTACCATCGACTGATCAACCCGTATCCGTTGGCGCTCGGTATTCACATCCTCACCGCCGAGGTGTTCCTGATCGTGCTGCCGTTCACCAAACTCACGCACATCTTCACTGCCTTTGTCGCACGCTGGTACAACGGCGCCAACTTCGGGCGTAAGGGGGTCCAATCATGAGTACGACCACGAGCACAAACGCGACGCCAGCCGCAGGCCCGTTTTCACTCCAGCGCGGTCTCCAGGCCCTGCGCGAAGAGATGGACGCGCCGGTCGCGTCGTTTTTCTCCAGCTGCGTGCATTGTGGGCTCTGCGCCACCGCCTGCCCCTTCCACGTCGAGACCGGCGACCCAAAATACACACCGATCTACAAACTCGAGCCCATGCGCCTGCTGTGGGAGCAGGAATACACCCTTTGGGGCAAACTCAAGGGCAAGATTGGCCTCGGCAAGCAGGTCACCGATGAGATGCTCGAAGAATGGGAGCCGCTACTGTACGACTCCTGCTCCATGTGCGGACGCTGCTCAATGGTCTGCCCGGTCGGCAACGACATCGCCTACATGATCCGTAAGGCGCGCGAGGGCATGGTCGCCTCCGGACACGCGCCCGAAGGGCTCATTGCCGCATCCGTGCGCGCGGTGAACACCGGCAGCCCGATGGGTCTGCAATGGAAGACGCTGGAGGTCCAAATCAAGCACGCCGAGACCGCCAGCGGCCTAACGGTACCGCTCGACCAGCAGGGCGCCGACTACCTGGTGCTGCTGTCGTCGATGGAGATCATCAACTTCCCGGAGTATCTGGAAGCCATCACCAAGATCTTCGACCACGCGGGGGTCAGCTGGACTCTCAGCAAGGACTGCTTCGAGGCCACCAACGCCGGCATCCAGATCGGCAACAAGGACATCGCCGCCAAACTCACCCAGCGCGTCGTCGATGCCGCCGTCAAGCTTGGCGTAAAGAACGTGATCAGCCCCGAGTGCGGTCACGCCTATACCGCGATCCGCTGGGAGGGGCCGAACAACATCGGCCGCGCCTACCCGTTCAAGGTCTTCCACATCATCGAAGTGCTCGACCAGTTGCGCGCGGACGGACGGATCAAGACCGAGGGCAAGGAGATGGAGCGCCTGTCCATGCACGATCCCTGCAACCTGGCACGCAAGAGCGGCGTGATCCAGCAACAGCGCAATCTGATGGACCTGGTGGCCGACAACTTCGTCGAGCTCAAGGAACACGGCAAGTACCAATGGTGCTGCGGCGCCGGCGGCGGAGTCAGCTCCAACGAGCGCGCCGAACCGCTAAAGATGGCCGCGTTCAAGCGCAAGAAGGCACAGATCGAGGAGGTCGAGCCCGAGCGCATGGTGACCATGTGCGCCACCTGCCGCACCCAGCTCGAAGAGGGCCTGGAGGAGTTCAATATGGACATCCCCGTGATCGGCCTGACCGAGATGATCGCGGAACATTTGAAAGAGAGTGACTAGTTGCTAGGGGCTAGCAGCTAGGGGAGGACACCCCCTGGCTCGCCCCGCAGATGCGGCACTCCCTCCTCGCAACTCGCAACTCGGGACTCGAAACTCATGAACGAACGCGTCGTCGTCGACCCTATCACCCGCATCGAGGGCCATCTGCGCATCGAGGCGGAGATGGAAGGGCAGAACATTTCCAAGGCCTATTCCAGCGGCACCATGGTGCGCGGCATCGAGACCATCTTGCGCGGGCGCGACCCCCGCGATGCCTGGGCCTATGCGCAGCGCATCTGCGGCGTCTGCACGCTGGTGCACGGCATGGCCTCGGTACGCTCGGTCGAAGACGCGCTGAACGTCGAGATACCAGCCAACGCACAGCTAATCCGCAACCTGATGATCGGCGCGCAGTACATCCACGACCACGTCATGCACTTCTATCACCTGCACGCGCTGGACTGGGTGGACGTGGTCTCTGCGCTCAGCGCTGATCCGGCAGCAACCGCCACCCTGGCGCAGAACATCAGCGCCAAGAATGCTGCCGACCTCGGCGCCGGCAACTGGGCCAAGTCGTCGCCCGGCTACTTCAGTGACGTACAGAAGCGCCTCAAGACCTTTGTCGAGGGCGGCCAACTCGGCATCTTCGCTAACGGCTATTGGGGCCACCCGGCCTACAAGCTGCCGCCCGAGGCCAACCTGATGGCGGTCGCGCACTACCTGGAGGCACTTGCCTGGCAGCGTGAGGCAGCCAAGCTGCACGCCATCTTCGGCGGCAAGAACCCGCACCCCAACTTTGTTGTCGGCGGCGTCGCGAGCCCCATCGATCTCAACTCCGACTCCGCCATCAACTCCAAGAAGCTGGCCCAGGTGCAGGACTTGATTACGCTGATGCGCGCGTTCGTCAGCCAGGTCTACATCCCGGACACCATCGCCATCGCCGGCTTCTACAAGGACTGGGGCACGCGCGGCGAGGGCCTCGGCAATTTCCTCTGCTATGGCGACCTGCCCGAGGGCAGCATCAACGACCCCGATAGCTTCCTGTTCCCGCGCGGCGCGATCCTGAACCGCGATCTGAGCAAGATCGAGCCGGTGGATCTCTATGCGGACGGCGAGGTTCAGGAGTTCATCGCGCATTCCTGGTACGACTACAGCGGCGGCAAAGACGTCGGCCTACACCCGTACAAGGGCGAGACCGAGCTCGACTACGACGACCGCGGCGGACCCGCCCCGCCCTACCGGCAACTCAATGTCGATGATGGTTACTCGTGGCTCAAGTCCCCACGCTGGAACAGTCACTCGGTCGAGGTCGGCCCGCTCGCGCGCATGCTGCTGCTGTATGCGAGCCCCGAGGCTCGAGCACACGAACAGGCGAAGACGTTGGTGGACTACACCCTCGGCCAACTCGAACTGCCGGTGAGCGCCCTGTTTTCGACCCTCGGTCGCACCGCGGCGCGCACGCTGGAGTCGCAGATCGTCGCCAACGCCATGCAGGGCTGGTACGACCAGCTGGTGCAGAACATCCGCGCTGGCGACACCAAGACCTTCAACCAGACCCTGTGGGACCCGTCGAGCTGGCCGAACAAGGCACAAGGCGCCGGGTTCATGGAGGCACCCCGCGGCGCGCTCGGCCACTGGATCGTCATCGAGAACGGCAAGATCGCTAACTACCAGGCCGTGGTCCCCAGCACCTGGAACGCCGGCCCCCGCGATCCCCAAGGCGTCCCCGGCGCCTACGAGGCAGCGCTGGCCGACAACACCCAGCTGCACGACCCCAAGCAACCAATCGAGATCCTGCGCACGATTCACTCCTTCGACCCCTGCATCGCCTGCGCCGTGCACCTGTCGGACCCGGAGACTGGCGAGGCGATCGAGATCAAGGTGGCTTGAACTCGTTTGCTTGGGGGCGCCGAATGTTTGCAGATGCACCAAGTTTCTTGATGACAATGCGGTTGAGCGCCAAAGGGCCTAGCGCCAAGGGCCTGGGACCGACAGTGCGCGATGGTGCTGCGCGGCGGCCCTTGGCCCTATCGAAGCAACGCACGGGGTTCACGACAACGTAGCGCATGCTCGTCGGTCTGAGGCGAAGCCTCGCTAGAAAGAACAGTCCGACGGTCATCGGGGTGCGTGCTGCGTGGTGTCTGGCAAGGCACAACGAGTCGGAATCGTTGTTCTATTCCACCGCGCCTATGACCTCGCCACCGGCGTTACCGTCCAGGCTCCAAGCCGACCGGAAACGGCATCATCGGATGCCCGCGGCAGACCTGCTCCATAAAGATCACTCCCTGATGCGGCACGCCGAATTCGCCGGCATGGAACAGCTGATTGAAGACCTCGTCGGCACGATGCGCCTCCACCAGCACCATGACCACGTCGCGCTCGATCCATACCAGGCTGCCCGGGCGCTTCCCGCGCCGATCAGTACCGCGGGCATGGTGATGGGTCACCGAGAGGACGCCTTCTTGCTCCTCGACCAGCTTCATCAGCTCCAAGCCGCGGCCACTCATAGCGATCGCGGTGATCATGTTCTTCTCAACGCCATAGCCAATGTGTCCCAAAACACTCATTCTCGACGCTCCGTATGCACGCCGAAGCGAGCGGCGATCTCGTGCGGAACATGCGTCGCCATCTTCTGCAGCCGAGTCAACCAGAGGATGCCCATGCCCGGCGTATCCATCTTGGCGGTGACAAACACACGCTCGAAGATGTGGTCAGCCTGCTCGTCGGGGACGACGATATAGATGATCTCCTTCTCGGTGTCGACGGTCAGGCCTAAGACGCCGAGGAGCTTTTGTCGGATGCCGCTGCCTTGGGCGTGGAAAACCGTTGCGCCCTGAGCACCGGCCTCCATCGCAACCTGGACCACCATGTCGGCGGTCCCCCGTTGCACGACGGCGGTGAGCAGCGTCACCCCGGTCAGCACGATCAGCTCGTTGTTGGCGCTCATGCGACTCTCCTCGTGAAGCGACGGCCAGTTTTGATATCGGTCCACAGCCCGGTGGCGAGGACCGAAACGATGGGGCCCACTGAGCACATGGCCAGGATGCCAAAGCCGTCGGCGGTCTCGACGACATGTCCCAGGCCGATGCCAAGGGCCATCAACAGCGGCACTGTCACCGGCCCAGTGGTCACGCCAGCGCTATCCCAGGCCAAATTGACCAGCTCTTCGCGCGACAGGATCGTCAGCGCGAGAGCCAGCGTATAACCGACGAGCAGCAGGACCCATAGCGGCAGATCGAAAAGAATGCGGCTAACGCCAAGCGCCGCGCCGCAGCCGACACCGATGGCGACGGCACGGATGAGCATGCGCTTGCGGAACGCGCCATCGGTGAGGTTCTCCACCGTCATCCCCATCGCGTTGAGCGCCGGTTCAGCGACGGTGGCGCCGAACCCCACCAGGAACGCGAACCCCAAGGTAGCCGCGATGCCGAGCGCGAACGGGTATAGGGCTGGCGCGCCAGTCTCCCAGTGCGGCGAGAAGGCCCAAGGAACATTGACACCGGCCTGCTGACCAAGAGCGACGAGCCCGTTGGTCAGCCCCAGGTTGAACAGGGCCATGCCGGCGATCGCCATGATGACGCCGTAAATGAAAACATTGCGGTGGCGGATCCGGCGTCGGAGCAGTAACACCTGCACCAGCACGAGCAGCAGCAGCAGCGGCACGATGGACCGAAAGGCAGCGACAATTTCAGCGAAGGGGCTCTCCGTATGCCAGCTGTCGGACGCAATTGCCTGAATCGGCAGCAACGCCTCCGGGCCTTGGCCGGTCAGATAGACCGCCACGGCGAGCACGGCGACGATCGGGAACAGCGACGCCAGCGTGACGATACCGAAGCCTGACAGGGGGTTGTCGCTGCGCCCGGTCGAAGCGGCCACGCCGACGCCGACCGCCAGCACCAGGGGTACCGTCACCGGCCCGGTTGTAATGGCGCCGCAGTCCCAGGCGAGGCCGATGATGGGCGCGAGGTCCGGCTGCTGGGCAGCCCAGACCGTGAGCGCCAGCGTCGGCGGCACGATCATCAACACCATCACTTTGAGCCGCCAGCCGAACATCAGCCGCAGCATGCCGAGGCTCACGGCAAAACCGACACCAGTCGCGACGGCCAGCACCAACCACAGCACGTAGGGACCGAGCAATTGCCGCAGCCATGGCGCGCGCTCACTGGAGATCGCCTCGGCCGCCGCCTGCAGGGCGCCGATGGCCGGCTCGGCGAAGGTCGCACCGACCCCAAGCAGCACGCTGAAGCCGAGCAATACCGACACATGCATGCGACCGGGCATGTGAAAACCGACGTTCTCGGCAAAGGGCATCAGGCCGCGCTTGACCCCTTCCATGAAGAACATCAGACCGATTGCGACGGCCAGGATGCCCAGCAGGACAGTCTCAGTGTTCAGCAGCGAGCTGCGCAACGCCAGCGCCTGAAAACCGATCAGCAGCAGCGCCAGCGGGACAACTGCGCGAAGCTGCTCGGTGAGGCGAACAGAGATGTACGGAGTCAGCAGGCGATGCAGATCTACGCCCCGCAGCCGCGGGCGCGGCGGCTTCAGCCGTTCGGCCTCAAGAATCGCGGAGAAAGCGACTTGTCGTTTGTGGCGCTTGATCGCACCGATATAGGTTCCGTATCTCAGCTCACGTTCGCTCAATGTGTCGGTCACCCCTGAAGGTCAAGTAACAGTGATATCAGACCCAGTCACGCAACCACACCGTGGCCGGACGCGACGACGGACGCTAACATCGCCGCCGCGATCGGACAAGTCGCGCGGCGAGCGTGGAGCGCGCGACCTTCCCCATTACCCCACTGTTGACGGATAATCATCGACAGGTCAGTACAGTCGCCCGAACCGAGTTCCAGATCGTCCTCAACTCACTTGGCCCGATAGACTCAGTCCGCGCAGATCGGCCAACTGTGATGATCCCCCCAAAGCGATTCTGATCCAAGAGCGATAACCGAAGCCGTGCCGCACCTCTTCACCATGCTAAGGAATAACTTTCGAGGTCTCGGCCGGGTGCGCACGACTTCGGGCGACAATGATGGCAGCGCTGAGCCTGTCGACACCGGTACCTGGCCAAACCGGAGCCTGCGGCTGCGCGACTACTTCACGCTCCGCCCGTACCGCCGCAGCCTGATGACACCCGCGGTAGCGGTCTGGCTCGGTTCGGCCTGGGTCATCATCCTATTGATGGCGACCATCGAAGGCTTCGTCTGGGGCGCGGTGGGCGCATCGCTGGTCCCATCTAACAGCAGCTGGATGGCAGCGCCAGTGGCCGGCTTCATGTTCTTGCTGATGTTCTCGATCGTCTGGATCGTGGATGCATCACTGATCATGTCGGAGCGTCCATCGCTGCGGCTGCGCCGGCACCTTGCGGTCGATCAGCCTGGCTTCGGTGCAAGCGCGCGCTGGCTCCTGGGCCTGTTAATGCGGGTCGGTATCGTCGCGATCTCGCTTTACGTCACGGCGCCCTTCATCGAGAAGCTGATCCGCGCGGACGACATCGCCGGCTGGCACCAGACCCGAGTCGAGCACTATTTCAAGGACCGCGACGCCACCATACAGGATCAGATCAGCGCCCGCGCCGAGCAGATGGATGCGGGCCTCGCCGCGCGTATCGACTCCCTCGAACAAGAGATCGCCCGGCTGTCCGAGACCTTACAGGCCGAGCGGGCGCGACGGGCCCGCATCGAGGCCGAGTACGCGCCGGAAGTCGAGGTCCTGACCCGTGATCTGGCCGAGGCCCGCGCGCGTGTCGGCGATGAAGTGCTCGGACGCGATGGCCGTCCCGAGGGCTTTGGCCCCGAGGCGCGCAAATGGGACGCCCGCGCCGAAATGATCCAAGAACAACTCGCTGCGATCCAGGCGGAACGCGATACCCGGTTGGCAGGCATCCAGAGCGCCATTGACGAACAGCAGCAGCGCCTTGCTGCGCGCTCAGACGCACTCGAGCAGGTGCGCATCGAACAGGCGCAGTTGATTGCCGAGGTCACGGACAGGGTCACCGAGGAGCAGCCTCCGCCAGCACCACCTCGGCTCACTTTCGCCGCCCGATCCAAGGCCCTAAACGCCCTGCGCAACAGCCCAGACGAAGCCGGCGTGCCCCACTTCGAGACCGTCGAGGGGTTTGCGCAGGCCGCGCTCGGCATCCTGTTTCTCGCGTTGATCGCGCTGAAACTGTTCGAACCCACAGCGGTGCACGCCTACTTCAGCGAGACGGCGCAGTTCCAATATCGCAAGTACCTCGCCGGCGGGCTCTCGGACATCGCCGGCTTCGCGCACTACGACGACCCGGTACGACGACTCTCGCCAACGGAATTCTATCGGCTGTGGAATCGCTACGAGCGCGATCCTGACGCCTATTTCGAGCAGATCCAGTTCGTCATCCATGCCGAGACACGGATGCGGCGGCTGCTGGCCGACCAGAACTACGAGTTGGAACTGCTCGAACGCCAGCGCACGGACATCGACGATCGGCTGAGCCTGGAACGCCGCCGACGCGAGGTCGAACTCACCGCTCGCGAGCGGGAATTGGACATCCAGCTGCAAGAGGCCCGCAAGCGCGCGACCGGCGAGACCGCCGCCGAACTGGAACGATTGCAGGTGCAGCGTGACGAGGGCCGCCGCGCGCACGCCTTGGAGATGGAAGGGCTTGCTCGCCGTTTCGCGGCCGAGCGCGACCGGCTCGATCAGGAATTGGAACAGCGCCGAGCCGAGTGGGAGCAGCAACGGAGCATCGAAGAAGAACAGCTGCGCCGACAACGCGAAGCGTTCGACGACAGCCGTCAGGCCGCCCGAGACGAACTCCGCCTGCGCAAGATGGTGATCGACGATCAGCGTCGCCTGCGCGAGAAAGAGGTGCAACAGGCAGGCACCGATCGCACACGCGTACAGCAGCGCAGCGACCGTGAACTGCGCATTGAGCAGACCCGCGCGATCATCGCCGATGAGCGCAAAGTGCAGGTGCGCCAGCGCACAGAGCTGTCAAGGCTCCGCAATCAGCTGGCTCGCTGCAAAGGTAAGTTCGAGGACGAGACGACCGAACTGGCGCAGCTGCGCGAGCAGCTTGACGAGCGTGAGCGACGCCGAGATATCCTGCGCCAGCGTATCGACGACGTAGCGCTTGCGACGAAGCGCGCCAGTTCGGTCTGGCCCCGTCGCGACCCGATCGCCAAGACGCTGCGCGAGGCTCGGCGCCAGCTTGGCCAGGTCGAGACCGAGCGGGAGAAAATGCGGGGCCGCGAACAGACCCTGCGATCCAGTTTGGCTCGATTGGAAACCGAGTGCGAGGGGCTGCAAGACGCTGTTGCCACGACCAACGCCGACGCCGCCTCGGTCGACGCCCGCATCGAGCATCATCGCCAGCGCCTCGACCGTCTGCTACTGGCACGCGATTAATCCGACGGCATCCGCCAGGCCACGCGCATTACATCAGTTTGATCGCCTGCTCGTTCTTCAATCCCAGTAACTGAGTCGCGAGATCGACGGCCATCCCGGAAAAGGCTTCGAGATCGCCCCAATGATCGGCACTGTCGACAACCTCCGACATTGCCTCGTTGATCACGCGGATGTCGTACCGCCCCTCGGCACCGCGCCCGAACTCGCAGCAGACATACAGGCTCGGCCGGGCGTCGCCCATCGGCACCAGCGCGAGAATCCAGCGGTATCGGCGGTCATCGCCGGCCTCGATGTCACCGAGCACGGTAGCCGAGTAGTCGCTGATCTGATACCGGTGTTTGGGAATGGCGGTCTTGATCGCCGGTCGTTCCTGCATAGTCAAGGCCTCGATGCCGGTTTGTTGATGACTTGGGGCCGCAGATCATTGCAGACCGGTCGAATTTCAAGCCGACAACGGGCTAGCGAAGATAAGGGCCGAGGGCCGTCGCGCTGAACAGCGGCGCTTGCTGGTTCACCGACTTCAATCGGCACATGGGGGAGCCGGACTTCAGTCCGCCGAGCTGCCTGCAGCACGAACCAGTATAAGCACAGTTGCAGCCCACCGTGGAACCTGACGCGCGGCTGGGGAGAAACACAGTCGGCCACCGACGGAGCCCGCTCGGGTGCGGTGATGAAGGATCCGCGCCGATCTTCCTATTCCGTTGCAGGCGACGCCCCCTGTGTTGCAAATGACGCATTCATCGTCTATACGTTACAAAAGCAACCGATGAATAAGGGCCCCAACCATGCAGACCGCCATCCAGGCCGATCCCCAGGGCGATCCCAATATCGGCGCGAATGCCCGCGCCGTGCTGACCAAGGCATTGCTCAATGCCGGCACGGGGCTGGGTATCTCCCGGGAGCGGCTCGGCGAGGCCATCGGCCGCGACCGCGCCGCCTTCAGCCGCGGCCTGGACCCGACCAGCAAAGCCGGCGAACTGGCCCTGCTGCTGATCCGCGGCTACCGTAGCCTGTACGCGCTCGTGGGCGGCGACCCCGCGGAGATGCGGCACTGGATGCATACCCCCAATCGCGACACCGGTGGGGTGCCAGCCGAGCAGCTGCGTTCGGTACAGGGCCTGGTCAGCGTGGTGGAATATCTGGATGCCATGCGCGGTCATGGCTGAAGGTTGACAGGGGTCGCCGACGTCGAGTCCCATGACCGACCTCTGGATCGCCTGCGAGCAGGACCTTCGCGTCGCGCCCCTGACCGGCGAATTGCTGCGCATCGTCGAGAGTCAGGAGCAGATCGCCACGCTATCGCTGGTGGACGACCTCGCCGAGCAGGCGGTCCTGGAAGACCTGCTGGAGCAGACGAAGCCGCCCCTGCCGGCAGGTGCCGAACGACTGCACTACCTGCTCTCGACCCCGTTCCGCTACCCGCCGCTACGCCACGGCTCCCGCTTCGGCAAGCGCTTCGAGCCAAGCCTCTTTTACGGCTCCCGCCGACTGCCCACACTGCTGGCCGAGGCCGCCTACTACCGCTTCGTGTTCTGGACAGCGATGGCCGAGCCGCCGCCGTCGGGGCGTCTTCGCACCCAACACAGCGTCTTCCGCGCCCGGTTCCTTGGCGACCACGGCGCACGCCTGCAAGCGCCGCCCTGCGCCGACCACGCCGCGGTGCTGCGCCATCCCACCGACTACGGTCCCACCCAGCACCTAGGCAGCGCCCTGCGCAAGGCCGGCATCGACGCCTTCGAATTCCCGTCCGCTCGCGCTCGTGACGCCGGACTCAACGTTGCCCTATTCCACCTCGCCGCACTGGTCAGTCGCCGCCCACTCGGTCTCGGCCGCTGGCTGTGCGAGACCCGTGCCGAGCAGGTGACCTTTGCACCAGAGGCGGCGCCGGAGCTGCACCGGTTCGCGCTGGAAGATTTCATCGTCGACGGCCAACTGCCTCTGCCGGCGGCGTAAAGCCGCGGTCGGCAAAGCGCCACGCCATGCCTTCGGC
>JGI12210J13797_10912834_pt1 | contig 16178 bp, 12 predicted proteins | sample ElkSlonscriptome_3_FD_13797 | JGI IMG/M metagenome (IMG submission 13797)
AGATGACTCGCTCTTCAGCGCCGATGGTACTGCATGGGTGACTCTATGGGAGTGGCGGTCACCGCCGAATCCATATGACAAAGGCTCAACGGATTTTTCCGGTTGAGTTTTTTGTCTTTGGGCCTTCTGCGTTTGGCCATTTCAGCAGGTGAAGGCAATTCCCTTTCAGCTGACGGGCGCACACTGGTGAAAGACCCGCTGGAAAGGAGCCCTTAGAAATCAATCAGAGAGCAGGTCGGCTGCGGTAATGCATCTGGCACCAGCAGGCGGTTCCCCCCCATGCTCTTCTGCCGCCAGATAAATACACTGATATTTTCTGGAAATCTCTGCCACATACTCTCGCAATTGTTGGCGAACCTTTTTTGCTTTAGCGAGATCAGGCTCATCGAAGAGCAAGACAGGCGCTGTACCGTTTGCCTTTTCTACCCGCAGCAATGAATCGATATATTCACAGACAGCCGGAAGCAGATCCTTTTTTTCTATCTGCTCGTTTCTGTTTGCTACCTTTTGCCGGTTTACGATATGAAATACCGGCAACCGCTGTCGGATGAATTTCTTGGCACGGCTGAAATGATGCTGTCGCTCCACCAGAAAAAGGAGCTGATCGATTTTCTCTTTCTCCTCCCTCCCCTTCTCGATCAAAAGCCTTAGCCATCCGGCAAGATCCTCCAACAAACCGTCGACAATTCTATCAGTGCCATCAAGGGTGTTGAGAGAAGCGCGGAGCTGGGGGTCCAGAGTCGCCTCATGTATTTTGACAAGCGCGTTAATACTGTCTTCGATTTCGCTCCATCTTGTCGAACCGGCAAGCTCAACGAAATTGACCCATCGACTGTAATCAAGGCGCCTGCCCACCTCGATTCTGTCGGTCTCATAGAGATCAGGAGTGTAGGCTGCCAGTTCCTCCACAACGTGCGGGTTGCCAACGAAGATGGCAAAGGAAATGGTTCGGCGATGAGGCCGGACACGCTTTGTATATTTTCCCTGTCTGGTGATCAACGGATAGTGTGCGAAAGGTTTTTGGGTTCTGCACACGTAAGGAGGGTTTACGGTCTGCAGCGCATGTAAAAAACCCCTGCGGTTGAAGCCCCCGGGCAGTGAGAAAAAAGAGGATTGTTTTCCGATCTCGACCCAATTCGATTCTATAACCTCTCCGAGACCACGCACACGGATATTTTGGAGAATCACTGGTGAACTCTTCATATCGCCTCCGCTGATGCCCCCTTAAACAGAGCCTGTTTTCCAATGTTCAGGGATGCTTATCAGCCAAATCCGAGAATTTTCCGCACCGTAAGGGCTAAATCGAATCGTGTGATCGGTTTCATCATTACCTCGGCGATGCCCAGCTGCATGGCCCTGTTTTCATCCATGGTCTCACTGTAGCCAGTGCAGAGGATTATGGGAATATCACCCCGTATTTGGAGTATTTTTTCAGACAATACATCACCGGTCATTTCCGGCATGGCCATATCTGTGATCACGAGATCGAAACGTTCACTGGATTCGCTGAAAGAGGCAAATGCCTCCCGGCTGGAAAGAAAAACTGTGACGCTGTACCCGAGACTCTCGAGATTCCTGCTGTTTACCATGGCCACGGATTCATCATCATCAATGTAGAGAATGCGCTCGTTGCCACCCGGCAGTTTGCCTGTGACTATCTGCTCCTCGGTTTGAGAGACAGTTTGGGCAACCGGCAGAAAGACCTTGAAAACGGTCCCTTCACCCACCTCGCTATCGACTGTAACGGCCCCTTTCAGGCTTTTGACTACGCCATGGACCACTGCCAGACCAAGCCCCGTTCCCTGCTCTTTCTCCCGGGTAGTAAAGTATGGTTCAAAGATCCGGTTGACCATATTCTCGGGAATACCCTTGCCGCTATCTTTGACGGTGAGTTCCATATACCCGCCGGCTTGTACCGCCAGCTTACCTCTTTTATAGAGATCGCTGTCGAGAACTACGAACCTGAGTCTGATTTCCAGCACTCCTTCGCCGCTGCTCATTGCCTGGTAGGCGTTGGTGGCCAAATTCATGATCAGCTGATTAATCTGTCCCGGCTCTGCAATAACGGGATGCGACTCGGTGTCGATACTGTGCTGTATTTCAATATTCGTCGGTATAGAGGAGCGCAACAACTTGACAGCCTCCTTGACTATGGGACGTATATCAAGAGGCTTCAGCCCTTCAGCTTTGTCACGGCTGAAGGCAAGTATCTGATTGACCAGATCACGAGCCCGCAGCGCTCCCTTGTAAATCTGGTCGAGATCCTGGCGTATTCTCTCCGGTTTGTCGATGTTGTCCCTGGCCAGTTCAGCATTGCCCAAAATGACCATCAGGACATTGTTGAAATCATGAGCGATTCCACCTGCAAGCGTTCCTATGGCTTCAAGTCTCTGGGCATGGGCAAGCTGCTCGGCCATACGGCCTCGATCCTTTTCATAGCGCTTCTGTTGGAGTATGTCCCAGGTATGATTGAAGTAGAGAGACAACTGTCTGGCATCGGTTTTATCATAGATGCTTTCCTTGTTGAGGACGCCGACGACGGCAACGATTTTTGCTCCATCAAGAATTGGAACACTTAATTGGCGGGCGACCATCAGCTTCTCGCTTTCACCAGTTCCGCCATAGGCATTCTGCGCATTTTTGATTATATTTTTACGCTCATCGATACTTGAGCGACCCAAACCAAGCTCGCTGAGCATCTCCAGAGAGAGATCGTTTTTTCTGCAGAATTCGCCGATATTCTGTGACCAGACGGTAAACGTAACGATACGCTCGTCTTCTGCCAACATATGCAAGTACCCGATCTCGCTTCTGGTGAGACTGACGGCTTGTTCCAATGCAAACTGCAGCAGTTCGCTTTCCGAGAGTTCTTTAAGATTGTGCACCTCAAGGAGTGAAACCAGCCTCTCCTCGTTTATTTCAAGCAGCTGCTCCCGCCTCTCGATGGCTGCGGCCATATGACGGAAATGGGTGGCAACCTCCTCGAACTCTTCATAGGACTGCCTGGAAATATCTGCCTGATAGTCGCCATCGGCCACTGCCTGGATGTTTTTCTGCAGGTCGTTGAGAGGCCTGAGAAGCCTTCCCGACTGCCGAATCGCCAGGATAACAACGATAATAACGGAAAAGAAGGCGGCAAAAACAAAAAACCTGGTCATACTGCGCAGTGGAGCCTTGGCCATCTCCAGCGGCTGAACCACCACCACCAGCCACTTGGTTTCGGCTATATTCGCCGTACTGCCGAGATATGGTGTAGCATTGAGAATGAACTCATAGGTTCCGAAATTGCCGAGCTGGCTCTGTTTGTGCGGCGATATATTGGCAAAACTATGCTGCGCTTCAACCATTTCCAGCTGAGGATGAAAGACCGGATTGCCAGTGTCGTCAAGAATTATAATAGAGGTGTCATCTCTGCTGGAGCGCGCCGAAATAAAACTGTGAAGGTACCCAATGTTGATGAAGCCGATAATATATTTATCGCCGACGGCATGGATGAGAGCGATGCTCTTTTCCCCTGATACCGGAGAAAGGAAGGAGTTCGACCAGTATGGTCCCTGCAGGTATTCAATGTTTTTGAGTACGCTCAGACCCGAGAGATCCATACCGAGATAGTTGTCGTGCACCTCGCTGTGCTGCTGGCCAAGACCAATATTGACAATGCGCTTGTCAGCGTCGATGACATAGATCGATTCAAGATAGTCAGACTCCCTGGCAATAGTGTTGAGAATCCGATTTATCTTCGGGTTGGAAAAACTCTCTGAATCGAACATGATGGCAATCTGCTGAACCGCGGTCAGCGGATGGCGGAGGTAGGAAGACATGTCGGTAGCCACGGTTTCGGCAAGCAGGCCATTGCGCTGATTGACGAACTCCTCAACCTTGTGGCCAAGGTATGTGTAGCTGATAAATCCCAGACAGATCAGCGGTACAAAGGCCGCTATCATAAAACCGAGCAGCAGAGTGCGCCTGAAGGATTTACTCGTGTACATATTCTACGACAGAGTGTGATTTACCGTTTCGTATCTCAACCAGGGTATATTTTCTTTTTACATCCCCGTAGCCGTCGAAGCGGATGCTTTGCTGCAGCCCGGCATAGGGACTGCCTTGAAGAATGGCATCTTTGACCTCTTCCGACGTCGTCCCTTTTTCCAAGGCATCAAGAAGAATGGTCATCGCCGTATAGCCGTAAGCGGAGGCAAAATCGGCACTATAGCCGAATCGTTTTTGAAAATTGAGTGCGAAAGCGCGATATGTATCTTTATCGCTGTTGGGATTAAAAGAATGAAATAAACGGATACCTTCGACAGTCCTTCCACCAAATTCAACGAGGTCTTCTGTCAGAGACCATTCACTAGCGATTATGGGCGTATCGTTCTTGAATTTGGCTAACTGTTGACTTATAAGAGCCGTATCAAGGGCATTGGCCAATATGACAAGGCAATCTGCCCGATTTCCGATAATGTCTTCAGCAAGCTCCAAAAAATCGTAGCCATGTCGGGAAACATAGGACAAGGTTTCGACCCGCGTCCCCTCGTAGGACTCGAAACGCTTTTTCAGTACCTGGTACCAGGGATCGGTATAGGCGCTGTTTCCCTGATCACGAATGACCAGGAGGCTTTTATACTGTTGCTTATAGGCATAGTCCGCGGCGATTTGCGCAGCCTCGGTACTGACAGGGATCACCCGGAAAAAATAGTCGTCGGCTCCTTCCAGCAACCCTGTGCTCACCGTCGGACTTATGGTGGGTATGGCATGGGCATTGATTTCAGGAACTACGATCACGGCCATGGCACTGGTCATCGGTCCAACCACGCCGGCGACCCCCTGTGCTATAAGCTGGGAAATGGCCAGCAGACACTGCTCCTTGTCTTGTTTGTCGTCACGAACAATCAGGGTGATTTTTCTACCGTCAATTCCGCCCCTGGCATTTGCCTCCTCGACCGCCAGCAGGACGCCGTCTCTTCCGGCCACCCCCATATCGGTCACCCGGCCGGTGAGTCCTGCGATCATGCCCACTTTCAATGGTTCAGGTGGCGAACACGCTCCCAACACCAGGACGACAACGGCCACCGCCACCGCCAATACCGGGCGAGTTAGCCATGGTCTATATACGATTATCGTCCTTTTGAAATATCCGTTCTGCAATTGCATCGCCGTACCATGCAGATATTATATCCGCTGCTGTTTATCGCCACTCATAGGACACGTACTCCAGTAGAGAAAATTCTCTCTTCCCCTTTTGGCCTTAGGTGTACTCGTGCGGCAAAAAAGTGAAAAAAATGCAATCATCTCTTGAATGTATCAACACATCAAAAGAGAACACGAGCAGTCTCTTTGAGGCGCTCAGTCACCGAGGCAGGTACCGACTCTTCTGGCGCTCAGCAACCAGGTATGATCCTGAGGGACGATGGAGCGTTTACCCACCACTTCCTCCAAGGATACTGCTTCGGTTCCCTGGCCTTTGACACCGATCATCGCCCCGGTCACTCCTTCATCGATATAACGTATACATGAACTGCCCAATCTTGTCGCCAAAACCCTGTCGGCGGCTGACGGCGTACCGCCTCTCTGCAGATGGCCGAGAATGGTCAAGCGCGACTCCAACCCTGTCATCTCTTCAAGCTCCTGCGAAAGCCTCAGCGTATTAGTGCTGCGTAGCTCGGTAAACCTTTTCAGCTCTTCGCTTATATTTTTCTTCAGCTTGGAATCCTTTTCTTCTTTGGCCTTGATCTTTTCTTCCTTGAGTGCGGAGTAGGTTTTGTAGTCAACCTGAGACAACGCACCTTCGGCAACAACGACGATGGAAAAATTATTTCCGCGCTGCTGGCGTTTGCGAATGGCCTTGGCCACCTCAATGGTGTCGTAGGGGATCTCGGGTATGAGTATGACATCGGCACCGCTGGCTATGCCTGCACCGAGCGCCAGCCAGCCGGCATTGTGTCCCATTACTTCGACGACAATGATACGGTGGTGACTGTGGGCGGTGGAATGCAGCCGATCTATGGCCTCTGTGGCAATCTCCATTGCCGTGTGAAAACCGAAGGTGACATCGGTCATGGCGACATCGTTGTCTATGGTTTTTGGCAAAGTGAGAATATTGAGACCTCTCTGGGCCAGCCTGAAAGCATTTTTCTGTGTTCCGCCGCCACCGAGACAGATAAGTACATCGAGGTTGTTGCGATAATAATTATCGCAGATGACGTCGGTCATATCGACGGTATCCTCGCCAACGGGCATCTTATGGGGCTTGTCACGACTGGTGCCGAGAATGGTACCACCAAGAGTCAGGATGGATGAGAGCACCTTGAGATCAAGGCGCATGGTCCTGTTCTCCATTAGACCCCGGAAGCCATCGCGGAAACCAATGATATCCATGCGATCGCTATTGATGGCGGATTTGCCGATTCCACGAATGGCGGCGTTCAGCCCCGGGCTGTCGCCGCCTGCCGTTAAAATTCCAATGTGTTTATTCATAATCTGCTAGTATTTGCGATCAGTATTACAGCACTTTGGCAATGACAGGTCATGCATGGTGTCATTGCTCTTCTTTGCGGTCGAGCAATGGAGCGAGGGAAAATCACTAAAGTAGGCTGTATTCGACTTATCACGTTTAAATAACTTCTTCAAGTACTGCCATAAAGGTTTGATCGAAAGAAGCAGTAGAACGACGGTGGCGGCAAATTTCAGCCCGAAGGGGAGTATTTCACTCGCCTCGCCGAGAACGGCCGCCGGCGATATACCGGCGAGATGGTAAAGAGAATCAACACCCAGACCGAAGAGGACGGCCATCACAGAAAGAACAATCAGATAACGAACCACGCTTTTCTTGCCGAGAATGCCCACCAGAACCGACAAGGAAGTGACATTGGTTGCCGGTCCGACGAGTAGAAAGACCAGCGCCGCACCGGGGCTGACCCCCTTGAGGATCAGCGCTGCGGCAATCGGCGTCGACGCCGTGGCGCAGATATAGAGGGGGATGCCGAAAACCAGCATCAGCAGCATGGAGACCAGCCCGCCGCCGAGCCAGGCCGCCATGAAATCCTCCGGAACCAGTGCGGTTATAATACCCGCCAGAACAAGTCCTATGAAAAACCAGGCGACGATGTCGCCCCAGACATCGACGACGGCAAAGCCCAGACCAGCTTTCACCCTTTCACGCAAAGTGTGATGGGCCTTATGTACATCCGGCGGACAGTCAATGCCGTCACAGCAATTGTCAATGGGACAGTTCTTGGCTACCCGGAGCGTCTCCTGGCTCTTGCTGAAGGAGAGAAAGTTCTCAAGAACCCCAGCCGACATCGCCGTGACAAAGGCGGCGACAGGTCGGACTACGGTCATGATCGGATCGAGCAGTGCATAGGTAATAGCGATCGAATCAACGCCGGATTCCGGGGTCGATATGAGAAAAGCGGTAGTCGCCCCTTTGTTGGCCCCCTGCTTCTGCAATGATGCTGCCGCCGGCAGCACTCCACATGATCAGAGCGGCAATGGTACGCCGAAAAAGGCGGCCTTTGCCACCGAGCTGTATTTACCTCTGCCGAGATGATTGACGATACTCTCGGGATTGAGAAAGACTTTCAGCAACCCGGCAATAACAATACCGCCGAGTATATAGACGGAGGAATCGAGGAGGATGCTCCATGACTCCCCAAGAATTTTCAATACAAGCTGTTCCATTATGCCACTTCCATCACCATTATAGTTCTCGGATATGTTCAAGGCCCTTGCCTATTATTTCAACTACATGCTCATCAACCAGGCGGTAGTACAGAACGGTCCCTTCCCGCCTGTTCCTGACAAGGCGGCAGCTGCGCAGATAGCGCAGCTGATGGCTGACCGCCGATTCGGAGATTTCGAGAAAGGCCGCCAGATCGCAGACGCACATCTCCTGTTGCCCCAGAGCCATCAATATTTTAACTCTGCTCGGATCGGCGAAGGTCTTGAAGAACTGGGACAGTGCATCAAGTTCGCCATCTGCCAGACTGCTGTTTTTGGCAGCCCGTATTTTTTCCATGTGGATAATTCGAGTATCACACCTGTCTTTCGTCTTCATCGTCTCATTCATCCCACAGGTATACTATATGAGTATCTGCTCATACATTACCAAAGAATCATCGCTTGTCAAGAAAGGGATGCATTTTTCCAGGGTACTGGTACAATACAGCCCGTTTCACAACCATTTCTCCTGCAGGTAGATGCAAAAACAGCCATGCCAGACACCATTTCCGCCGACACAGGCACTCTCTACGTCGTCGCCACGCCCATCGGCAACCTCGAAGACATTACCCTGCGCGCACTGCGCATACTTAAGGAAGTCGACTTTGTCGCCGCCGAGGATACCCGTCACAGCAAAAAGCTCTTCAACCATTTCGACATCCGCACCCGACTCATATCCTACTACAGGGAACAGGAGCAGCAGAAAGCGGAGCAGCTCATCCGCCTTTTGACCGAGGGCAAGAATATTGCACTTATAACGGATGCCGGCACCCCGGCTATTTCCGACCCGGGCAGCGTTATCGTCCAGCGAGCTCTGGAGGCGGGGATCAAGACAACGCCTGTCCCCGGCCCGTCGGCTCTTACTGCGGCTCTCTCCTGCGCCGGCACAAGCGAAGCACCGATAATGTTCCACGGCTTCGCCCCGGCCAAGAGCAGTCAGCGAAGGCAGCTTTTCAAAACCCTCATTCATGCCGACTATCATACTGTTTTCTATGAGTCTCCCCACAGGGTAGAAACCTTTGTCGCCGAGGCCCTGGAAGTGCTGGGAGACCGTCAAATCCTGCTGGCACGCGAGTTGACCAAAGCTTTTGAAGAGGTGGCGTTCTTCTCTCTTGGCAGCCTCAAAGAGCATCTGGCGAAAACAAAGAATCGCGGAGAATACGTCCTTGTCATTTCACCGGCAGGCACCACTCCGGATGACGATCTGAACCTCGATGAGCTCATCTGCTGGTACCGCGACAACACCCGGCTTTCTCTCAAGGACAGCTGCAAAACTCTGGCCGCCGACCTGGGACTTCCCCGATCCGGAATATATAAACGAGCCCTGCAGATATGGGATGCAGGGCCGGAAGACGACTGAAAGATCAGCTTCGACAGCCAGACCCTATGAACAATAAAGAGCATGCAGGACACACAGCCATGGAACGTTACCGTAATTGCGTAACCCCCGAAGGTGTATTCACCTACGGTATTCATAAACCATCCTACACCGTCAAAAATCTCCGACAGCAGACAACGCCCGGCCATCTCGGCCGCTGCAGCGACGGCACTCCCATCGGAAACAGATTAAATTATCCCGAAGGAGACGTAGAAGTAGGTGCAGCCAACTGGATTTTCGAGATAGCCAACCCCCTGCCCTTCCGCGGGGCCACTTTTATCGACAAGAGCTGGGCCGATGCCCGGGCGACAGAGCCCTCGAAAATACATCTTGCTGAGCGGCCATCGCTTTCCTTTGATTCCTTTCTCCGCGGCCGGGACATGGACACCAGCCTGACAACCGATCTTCCCCGACCGCTGCTGCTTACCCTGGCCACCTGCTCCACCGATGCCGCCGACCTCATACGGCTGGCCGAACTCTGTTGCCAATTCGTTTTCACCGAAGATGGCGAGGCAGCCGGTCTTTTCTATAGCCGGACACCGGACGGACACTGCAGAGCCGTCATACACGACCACGATCTCTTCGAAGCAGTCGCCAATAATCCGGCCCTGCCCGATTCTTACAAACAGGCCATGGTGCTGCGTCCCGGCGCCCAGGGGGCAAGCGAAATCGTCGGCGAATGGCGCAGCGACAAAGAATCGCATATCTATGAATACCTCCGGCGAAACTCCTATATCGCCGGAGGCCATTTCGCCGCAAACATGGCAGAAGATGCCGTTCGCTACTCCATCACCAGTCTCAGCGGCACCGATATGGATGGACTGCGGCATCTCTACTACCAGAGAATGTATATTCGCCTGGCGCAAATGCAGGCCATTGACCTCGGGGACAGACGTTTTTCCAACGAAGAAGATCTGGAACAGCTTCGCCGCGATCTCCTGGAAAAGATAGACAGCACCATTTCAGCCAACCCTGCCACACTCTGGGGCTGGAACTTCGGCTTTGATTATTCGCCAACGGACTATCGCCTGCATGCCTCGCATCAGCAGATTCACCAGCAATACGCAATCATACCCGATATGGTTGAGGGCTACAGCGGTACACCTGACACTCCGGCAACCAGCCTTCCCGCCTTCAGTTGCGGCGACATGGTTACCACCGCCATTGATGAGTATCGCCGCCATACCGGCAGCAGCCTCTTCCATGACTATGCAAAGGCTATTGGTGCTAACACGCGCCTGGACGGCCGACATGATCTGCCTGCATCCCTCGTTGTCTGGGAAGATGAAAATATTGGTATCAGCGTTCCCAAGGCCCAGACATCGCAATGGGAGCTGCAGATCATGACCAAAGCAGACAAGAACGGTCTTTTTGCCGGCAATATCCTTGAAACGAACAGTGCCTGCCGTCTTTCACTCAACAAAGCCATACTTACAAGCCAGCAGGTTCTTGCATCTCTTGGCGCCAAAATGGTTACCTCCATAGAATATTCCAAACGTCTTGGGGATCGCCACCGTTTCGATCAGCCGCTGCTCTACTCGCTGCTGCCGAAGTTGCCATATTCCATGGGCGCATTCAGCGAAGCCCAGCTCCGCTTCATCAACTCCCATTATCCTGAGGATTTTGCCGCAGTCTGCAGAAAGCAGCTCTGATAGCTTGATCGTTTTTACAAAAATCATTAGAATCACTGAGGGGAATGGAAGAGGAGTCCATTCATCCTGTGGATGAGTTGACAGATTGCTGCTTATTATAAAGCACCACCAAGCCAGAGAACACAGCATCCGACAACGGACTGCCGGCTGTTTATACAGCCGGAGCCCGCACCGTGTTGGCGGTGGAGAAGAGGAGTGCTCAATTCTTTGATTCCCAGGGCAGTGTACACCGCTTGAATCGCATTCGGGCAGCTTTTAGCTGAGAAGATGACATGATAAAAAAGAGAGGCAACCACTTAGGCTACCTTTCTTTGGAGAAAAGCACATGACAAAAGACGGATATTTTGGCAAATGGGGTGGAGCCTTCATCCCCGAAGTACTACAACAGACCTTCAAGGAGCTTGGCGAGTATTATCGTCAAGCCAAGGAAGATCAGGAATTCTGGCAGGAGTATCTCGATCTTATGTCAAGCTATTCCTGCAGACCGACCCCCCTCACCCATGCCGGCAACCTCTCCAACCATTTTGGTGGTGCGCAGATTTACATAAAGCGGGAAGACCTCAATCATACCGGCGCCCACAAGGCCAACAACGTTATGGGACAGGGACTGCTGGTCAAGCGCATGGGCAAAAAACGGGTCATCGCCGAAACCGGAGCAGGCCAGCATGGCATGGCCACCGCCACCATGGCCGCCAAATTCGGCTTCGACTGCACTATTTACATGGGTGAAGTCGATGTACTGCGTCAGCGCCCCAATGTTTTCTGGATGGAAAAAATGGGTGCCAAGGTCGTTGCCGTCAAGGACGGATCCCGTACACTCAAAGATGCCATCAACGAGGCCTTTCGCGACTGGGTCACCAACGTCGATACCACCCACTATGTATTCGGCACTGCCTGCGGACCGGCTCCTTTTCCCGAAATGGTCTCCTGGTTCCAGTCCATCGTCGGCATCGAGGCCATAGAACAGATACATGCCCGACATGGCAGAAATCCGGCCCGTGTCTATGCCTGTGTCGGCGGCGGTTCTAATGCCATGGGCATTTTCGGCCGCTTTCTACTCGAAAACGGCGTCGAACTGGTCGGCGTAGAAGCCGGCGGTCAGGGTATTGCCAGCGGCAGGCACGCCGCCAGGCTCTGCGGCACCGACGCCTCCGCCGGCGTCGCCCAGGGATACCGCACCATGTTTTTGCAAAACGACGATGGGCAAATGCTGGAAACCCATTCGGTCGCTGCAGGCCTTGATTATGTAGGCGTCTCCCCCATTCTCTCCGACCTCTGGGAGCAGGGCAGGGTCCGCTTCGAATCGGCAACGGACGACGAGGTTATGGAAGCTTTGGATCTGACCATGAAAAAAGAAGGCATTATTCCGGCCCTGGAATCAGCCCACGCCTTCGTTCAGGCCTTCAAGGAAGCACCGGAGCTCTCCCCCGACGATGCCGTCATCATCAATATGTCCGGACGCGGTGACAAGGATATTTTCACCATAGCCCACGCTTTTAACGATCCTTCCTGGAAGGAATTTATCATTCGTCGCGGCCAGGAGTACAGTGAGCAAAAATAATCGGCCGGCCTTCCGCCAGCGGCCTCAATCATCGGTGAACCATGCAACTTGAAGCGTATTTGAAAGACAGGCGAAAACATAAAGATATTCTGCTCATGACCCATATTGTCCTGGGCTATCCCTCCTTCGACACCAACCGCGAGGTCATCCGGCAAATGGTGGAAAACGGCGTCGACTGCATCGAGATGCAGATTCCCTTTTCCGAACCGATGGCCGACGGACCGGTCATCATGAAAGCCAATCTCGACAGCCTCGCTGGAGGTACGCGGGTTGAGGAGTGTCTCGCCTTCGGAGCGGAGATGGCGCGCACCTACGACATCGCCTTCCTCTATATGACCTACTACAACATCGTTTTCAAATACGGTGAGGAAAAATTACTAGACCGGTGCGCCGCCGATACTATCCGGGGGCTGATCATCCCCGACCTGCCGCCGGACCAGAGTGAGTTCTTTTTCAGCCAGGCCCGTAAAAAGGGTATTTCCCCTATTCTCATCTACTCTCCGACCTCCAGCGAAGAGCGCATGAAAGAGGTCGATGAAGCAGGCAACGGCTTTATCTACTGTGTAGCCAGACGCGGTGTAACAGGCAAGAAATCAGAGCTTAATGTCGATTTCGACGCCTATATGCAGCGCTGTCGCCGGGCCACTGACAAGATGCTGGCCGTGGGGTTCGGCATCCAGAATCACGACGATATCGCCACTCTCATGGGTAAGGCAGACATCGCCGTTATCGGCTCGGAAACCATTCGTCTGGTGGATGCCGAAGGCCCCGAAGCAGTCGGACCCTTCATAGCCGGATTAAAGAGGTGACGCATGACCACAAACGATCTCAATGACAAACTGCAGACCACCGCCATCCTCTGGAATCTCGACGATCTCTATAAAAGTATCGACGACAGGGCTGTGGCCAACGACTGCGACTGGTGCACCAAGGAAAGTCAGGAACTGGTCACAACCTATAAAAACACCATAGCCGGTCTTGCCGCCGAAGAGCTGCAGGCCCTGGCAGAACGCCTTGAGCGCCTGCAGAGCCGGCTGGGCAAACTCGCCACCTTTGCCTTCCTCAACTATACAACCCAGGTCGACAATACCCCCGCCGGTGCCTTTTATCAGCACATACGCGAACTTATAAGTGAGGTCGAGGGTCGCCTTATCTTTTTTGAACTCGAGTGGAACGACCTGGACCAGCAGCGGGCGCAGCAGCTGCTCGAAGACGATGTCCTCGACCATTATCGCCATTACCTCCGTTCCCTGCGCCGCTACCGGCCGCATCTGCTGTCCGAGGCCGAGGAGAAGATTCTCATCGAACGTAAAGTAGTCGGCCGCAGCAGCTGGATTACCCTCTTTGAAAAGGTCTTCGGCAATCTCCGCTTCGGCGAAAAGGGCAGGACCGAGGAAGAGGTGCTCTCCGATCTCTACAACGCCAACCGGGAGGTACGCCAAAAGGCTGCAGCGGAAATGACCGAAGGGTTGGAGAGTCAAAATCATATTCTCACCCACATCTATAATACCCTGGCCGCCGAGAAAATGATAAGCGACCGCCAGCGCAGTTATTCCAGCTGGGTCAACTCGATGAACCTCGACAACCAGGTCGAGGATGCCACCGTCGATGCTCTCATTGCCGCCGTCACCGGCCGTTATGACATCGTCCAGCGCTACTACGGGGTCAAAAAGCGACTGCTGGGACTCGATACCCTCTACGACTACGACCGTTACGCCCCGCTGCCGGCACTGCCGGCGCAGGAGTTCAGCTGGTCGGAATGCCGGGAGATCGTTCTTTCTTCGTTTGCCGGCTTTTCACCGGAAATGGCCGATATCGGCAAACGCTTTTTTGAAGACGGCTATATTCATGCACCGGTGATTCAGGGCAAACGCGGCGGCGCCTTCGCTCACCCCTGTATTCCCGAAATTCACCCCTATGTCATGGTCAATTATACCGGCAGTCTCAGGGATATCTCAACTGTCGCTCACGAACTCGGACACGGTATTCATATGGTGCTGGCTGCCGACAAAGGCTATTTCTACAGCGACACACCGCTGGTGCTGGCGGAAACCGCCTCTGTTTTCGCCGAGTTGGTGGTCTTCCGCTCACAGCTGCAGCTTCTCGAGGACGAAAATGCCAGGAAGGCCTTCACCTGTCAGAAACTCGAATCGATTTTCGCCACGGTTTTCCGACAGACATCCATGAACCGTTTCGAAGAAGCCATGCATCAGGGGCGCAGGCAACAGGGAGAACTCGGCAGCGACGCGTTGAGTGAATACTGGCTTGCAAGCCAGCGGAAAATGTTTGGCGATTCCGTCACCCTCACCGACGACTACGGCCTCTGGTGGAGCTATATTCCTCATTTTCTGGCAACACCCGGCTACGTCTACTCCTATGCCTTCGGCGAACTGCTGGTACTCGCCCTTTACAGGCTCTATCAGGAAGAAGGAGATGCATTTATAGACAAGTATTTCTCCCTGCTCGCCGCCGGCGGTTCCGATACCCCATATGCTCTGCTTACTCCCCTGGGTATTGACCTCAACGACGAAAACTTCTGGAACCAGGGGCTTGAACTGATAGATTCAATGCTGCGCGAAGTAGAAGACTAATAATATACTGAAATAAGAGATGAATATGGAAATCGTGGTATTAGACGGCTATACTCTCAACCCCGGCGACCTCGACTGGGCGCCACTCTACACTTTCGGCCTGCCCCAGATCTACGACCGTACCGCCCCAGACCAGATCTGGAGAGCCCGTGAGGCCGAGGCCGTCTTCACCAACAAGACCCCTCTGGACGCCGACGCCCTCGAGACACTGCCCAAGCTCAAATATATAGGGGTTCTGGCAACCGGTTACGACGTGGTTGACGTAGAGGCGGCACGCAGAAAAGGTATCACCGTCACCAATGTTCCTGGCTATGGGGCCGAGTCTGTGGCCCAGATGACCTTTGCCCACATCCTCAACATAAGCAACAACGTCGCCGGACACGCCGCTGACGTCGACGCCGGAGGCTGGAGCCAGACGGAAGACTACTGCTACTGGCTTACGCCGCAGGTGGAGCTGAAAGACAAAATACTTGGCATAATAGGTTTTGGCGAGATCGGCAGGGCCGTGGCTCGTCTAGCCCGGGCCTTCGGCATGCAGGTGCTCATCGTCACCCGGACGCCCCCTGATCCCCTGCCGGACGACATTCGAGTGGTCGACAGCGATGAGCTACTGAGAAAAGCAGACGTCGTCACTCTGCACTGTCCTCTTACCGAAACGACACGGTCTCTTATCAATGAAGAGACAATCGGCCTGATGAAGGATTCGGCCATACTTGTCAATTGCAGTCGCGGTCAGCTCATCGACGAGGGAGCCCTTGCAGGGGCTCTGGAGAACGGCCGGATAAAGGCGGCCTGTCTCGACGTTCTCTCCAGGGAACCCGTCCGCGGCGACAATCCTCTAATAGGCATCAAGAACTGCTATATAACGCCGCATATAGCCTGGGCCACCAGGGAGGCGAGAACCAGGCTGCTGGCCATAGCCGCCGACAACCTGCGTTCATTTCTTGACGGAAAACCACAGAATACCGTTTCCTGAACGTTGAAGCCTTTGACTTTTCATCAGAAGTTCGGAAAGGGAGTCTTTCACTTTATAGCTATTTTCCCTCTCTCAAGACATTTCCCGGAAATCAAGCGCAGCCATTTAGATGATATTGCAAGCATTCATTTTCCTGATTACCCCTGAAACTCAGCCTAGCCGATTATGTGGAGACAGGGGAAAAGGGCTTAGTCCGATAAGCCCCTAAGCGGCGGCGATTACCTCTATCTCCACATCGAGACCGTCATCGAGATCGCGAACGCCGACACAGTTCCTGGCCGGACGATTATCCTGAAAATACTCG